>JABAOH010000014.1_pt3 | contig 49095 bp, 57 predicted proteins | sample 7062181 | NCBI WGS metagenome assembly JABAOH01 (sample SAMN14538630, study PRJNA623070) | marine sediment metagenome | biome: marine biome [ENVO:00000428]; feature: marine pelagic biome [ENVO:01000023]; material: deep marine sediment [ENVO:00002113]; isolation source: pool of 5 deep marine... | reverse complement strand
TCGGAAGAACTGGGTCTTGACGAATTCTTTGCCGAGGTTCTGCCGCATGAAAAATCAGAAACCGTCAAAAAGGTTCAGAATGAAGGTCTGAATGTAGCAATTGTTGGTGAAGGTGTTGGAGGTGGCCTGACTGTCGCAATGGTCGGTGATGGCGTCAATGATGCGCCAGCATTAACACAGGCGGATGTCGGAATCGCCATAGGAGCAGGGACGGACGTGGCAATAGAATCTGCCGATATAATCCTGGTGAGGGATGACCCCAGAGACGTTGCCACGATAATCGGTCTTGCAAGAGGCACTTACAGAAAAATGAAACAGAACCTGTTCTGGGCAGCAGGCTACAACATTGTAGCAATACCACTGGCTGCGGGAATACTTTTCAGTTTCGGCATCATTCTAAGCCCGGCAATCGGTGCAATTCTCATGTCCTTGAGCACAGTGATTGTCGCAATAAATTCAAGATTCTTGTCAATCAAGTAACAGCAGTATTGGTAAATCTATCATGAAGCATCTTCAAACATTAAGTCAATCACCTGCGCTAACTTTATATAGGAGATTGAGCAAGAGAGAAGTATATGGGGTAGGCTTCACAAAAGTGATCTGGAGTCCTCCCGAGGATTCTATTTCGGTAAAAACCTCACAAAATCGAAATCAAGGTAATGCATATTACTTCTTTTAAAGCATGGACAAAACAAAATTCGTGGCATTGGTAATAGCAGTCTTGCTGCTGCTAGTATTGCCTTATGGCGCATCCGGTGAAGTGACAACCCCATATATAGAAATCGAATACCCTAGAGACGGACAGACCGTTGGTGAAAGGACAGAATTGGTAGTTGTTGCCGAGGGTTACGACCTTAGAAACCCATTTGTTTCGATAGAAGGAGAGCATGGAATAGCTGTGGGGTTTCCGTTAGAGGGCTGTATTTATAGCGCGCCTGGAGTTACAGACCTTGAAGGCACTGATTTAACCACAATTCCACAACCTCCAGGACCAATGAAGATGTACTGCAAAACGGAGATAGACCTTGGCAGCTTTCAAGGAGAAAGAATAAGACTTAGTGTTAGCGTATTGGAAAACAGTGAAATAGTAATGGACAGCGTGGGGTTGTTTGTCTCTGGACAATGCGTATAAGGCAATCTATTACAGTGGGTAAGAAAGTCGTAACGACAATCAATAATCTATTTTTTAATCTATTTTCCAATTTCTCATTATGAAAGAGGCAAGCTTCTACAAAAAACTGGAAAAGAAGAAGGTTCAGTGTTTTCTCTGTCCCAGGCATTGCATGATAATGGAGGGAAAGACTGGTTTTTGTGGCGTAAGAAAGAATGTAGACGGTGTATTGAAATCGCTGGTCTATGGCAAACCCTGTGCAGTAAATATAGATCCTATAGAAAAGAAACCCCTCTACCATTTCAGGCCAGGGACAGTCTGCCTTTCCTTGGGAACAGTCGGGTGCAATCTGGACTGTTCGTTCTGTCAGAACTGGGACATATCGCATCCGGAGACAATCTTTGGTGAGAGTCTCCCACCAGAAAGGGTTATAGAATTTTGCAAACAGCATAACTTGCCTGGCATAGCGTACACATATAATGAGCCAACCATCTGGATAGAGTTCGCACTGGATACAATGAAGCTCGCAAAAAAGGAGGGTCTCTACAATGTATGGGTTTCCAATGGCTATACGAATCCTGAACCCGCGAAGAACGTCAGCAAATATCTGGATGCAATAAACGTGGACCTAAAGGGTGATGTAAAATTCTACAAGAGGTTATGTGGCATTCCGAATGAAGAACCTGTAAAGAAATCGCTTTTGATTTACAAAAAGGCAGGGGTCCATATAGAGGTCACAAACCTTCTGATACCAGGGTTCAATGACAAGCCGGAACAGATAGAGAGGCTCGTTCTCTGGGTTGCTGAGAACCTTGGGAAGGGAACCCCTTTCCATTTCAGCAGGTTCTTTCCCCATTTCAGGATGCGCGACACCCCCATAACACCCATGGAAACCCTGAAGAAGGCAGAAGACATCGCTAAAAAGCACGGGATGAAACATGTACACCTAGGGAACGTTTAAATATCCTGCGAGGGAAAATGGTTTTATGGATGACAAACTGACAGAAAAGGTTAACAAGAAATTGAAAGAGGGTTGGATAAAGTCAACCATGATGATAGAGGTTCTCGCAGTCACAGAAGAGGCGGCAAAAGAATCCCTAGAAAAGCACATAGACAGGATGGAAAAGGAGGACAAGGCCCTTATTTACAAGAAGAATTTCAAAAAAATTGATAAGGTCAAGAATCCCCTCCCAAAAATCACAGAAGCATATTCCAATGTCGTTGAACTGGAGCTGTTGACCCAGAACTACGACAAGCTCGTCTACATGGTTATGACCTATGTTCCATCCAGTGTTGAGATTCTGGAGCCCGGGCACATAAAGATGGACATGGGTGAGGCTCAAGGGGTCCTTAACTCAATAGCAGAACTAATTCATAAGTTCGCAGCAGCAGGAATCGGCGGTGTTATAATTGGGACCTAGATTTATTATTTACAAGAACCTTTCTCAGGTTTTTGACTATTCTTCTATTTGTTGGTGGCTCTTGTGGCAACTCGAGTTCTTCACCGGAAAGTAGATAATAAACCTTCAGCACTCTCTCTGTTGCCCCTCTGATTATGTCCTCTGGAAGTCTTGGGGGTTCACCTTCTCCTCTAAAACCTTTGGATTCTGAATAGTCTCTTACTGGCTGTTTATCGATCCAGTCTGGATTTTTTCCCTCTTCAAAGGCTTCTCTCCAGTTATCTACTGTCAACCACCTCGAGGAATCGTGTGTCAAGGCTTCATCAATAAGTATCAAATCATATTTACCTCCCTTCCCGAACTCGAATTTTGTGTCAGCGAGCATTCCTCCCTGCTTATATGCCATTTGGTCTCCCCTTTCGAACAGTTCTATAGCAACTTCTGTAATCGGATCCCAAACAGGGCCAACTATTTTCCTGGCCTGAGAATGGGTTACGGGTTCGTCATGTCCTGTCTCTGCCTTAGTGGTTGGTGTGATTATGGGTTTATCAAGCTTCTGATTCTTTTTCATACCCTTGGGAAGCTTTATGCCACACACCTCCCCATCACTTTGGTAGGCTCTCCATGCAGAACCTGTCAGGATTCCCCTAACAACAACCTCAATCGGATATGGGTCAGTTCCCAGAACTATCATACAGTTGGGATCAGGAGATTTTAGAAAATGATTCTCAACTATATCCTCTGTGTTGCTGAATGCGTAAATCGTTGTCTGGGTAAGACCGAATCCTTTGTGGGGTATACAATCCTTATACACCACATCATGGGTTGATATTCTGTCTGTTGTTACAAAAATCAATCTTCCTCCACCGATTCTGTAAACATCCCTCACCTTTCCTCTTTTTGCCAGCTCAGGACCCACTATATTGCTTTCTCTCAGGACAAGATAATTCGGATCTACTTCCATAAAATCACAAAATTATTTTCTACATAATTATCAAGAAGTTATATATTCTTAACCAGTATGCATTACAATGGTAATGATTTCTGAATAAGAATAAAAGAATTCCATCCAAGTTTAAACAAGATTTTTATGTCAGTTTCAGACCATACATGTCCTGCATGTTGGAGATATGGTAGACAGGGTATGAGGGATATTTTTCTTGAAGGTCCTGGAAAACTTCAGCGAAGTCTTGATGTTGAAGCTGCACTTTCACAATCACAGGCCGAACTAAAGATAATACCAGAATATGCTGCAGAAGAGATAACAAAAAAATCCAAGATAAAATATGTAACGCCGGAAGATGTATGGCAAAGAGAACAAGACATAAAACACGATGTTTTTGCAATGGTCCTAGGCCTTACTGAAGTTTGTGATGGAGACGCCGGAAACTATGTACATCTGGATGCAACAAGCTACGACATAGAAGATAACAGACTTTCCATGCAGATGAAAGATGCTTCCAATATAATAATGTCGGATGAAATAGAATTTGCAAGAGCCGTAAGAGATAGAGCAGAAGAGTACAAGGGACTTCCAGCTATTGGGAGAACCCACGGACAGTGGGCAGAACCAATAACATTCGGTTTCAAATATGCATATATCCTTGGAGACATAATGATGGATTATGTAACATGGATTGATTTCTGTGAAAAATATCTTGTAGGCAAGCCAATGACAGGGGCGGTAGGAACATCAGATTCCTATGTCCATACATGTGGAAAGGAAAAAGCGATAGAAATAGGAAATAAAGTTCTTGAGAAAATAGGTCTTAAACCAGCCCTTATAACGACGCAAGTTATTTCCAGAAAGATGCATGCAAAAGCATTAGAGGCTCTCGCCCAGAGTGCCTTAACAGCCGCAAGATTTGGATTTGAGGTAAAGGAGCTCCAGAGACCTGAAATAGGTGAGGTATGGGAAAAGAAGTACAGTCCCAAAATAAAAGGATCCAGTGCAATGCCACATAAGAGAAACCCAATTGATTGTGAAAACATGATCGCTCTCTCGAGAGTCGTGAAAGCTTTTACCCAGGTCGGTTATGATAATATACCGCTTCTTCATGAGAGAGACCTGACTAATTCCGGAGCAGAAAGGATAGTCATACCACAGTCATTCATATACACTGATGAGATACTAAAAAGGGCAGAAAAAATTGCGAGAGGAATGATAATAAGAGAAGGTAACATAAAGAGAAATCTTAGGAAAGCAAAAAAGTTTACCGTAACAGAACCTATGATGCTCTCTCTTGTTGAAAAAGGTATAGGAAGGCAGGAAGCCCATGATCTTATGGTAAAATATTCAGACTATATGTATGATCATATGAATAAAAACCCAGTTGATACACTTCATAGAATTCCTGAAGTAGCAGAAAGAATGGAAAGAAGTGAGATAGAGAAGATTTTCAAGGAGCATGGAGGATATACAGGACTGTCACAGAAATACACGGAAGACGTAATATCCGCTGCAGATAAGCTTTTTGTCTTTGATTAAACAACAATCCTCGCGTCAACGGCGATTGCTTTCTTGTCGTTGATGAACAAGGGGTTTATGTCGAGTTCCTGGATTTTTTTATCTTTCCAAACCATCTTGGAAACCTTGAGCATGATATCCTCCAGGAGCTTGAAGTTTACTGGTTTCTGTCCCCGCATCCCCTGCAGAACTGAGTATCCCCGGATATCCTTTATCATATTCTTTGCGTCATTCCTGTCTATTGGAATCAGCCTGAAGGAAACGTCTTTCAGGGCTTCGACCCAAACCCCTCCGAGGCCGAACATGATTACGGGACCGAACTGGGGATCTCTTCTCCCTCCTATTATCAGTTCCCTGGAATCCCTGGGAACCATCTCCTGAACGATTATGCCATTGATTTTTGCCCTGGGTTTTTTCCTCCTGACGTTCTTAATCATTTTCCTGTAGGCGTCCCTGAGTTCTTCCTCATTCCCGATATCAATTGCAACCCCACCAACATCTGTTTTGTGGATTATGTCAGGACTCGATATCTTAAGAACAACAGGGAATCCAATCTTTTTAGCATGGAGAACTGCATGCTCCTCAGTCTTTGTAAGAAACTGCTTTACAAAGGGAATTCTGAATTTCTTCATGATTGCGCGGGTCTTGGAATCACTAAGTTTCTTCATATATTCTATTTATTTCTCTCGATATATATTTACAGTATGGAAAAACCTCAAGCACCCCAAGCGAAAAAACATGAGCACAGATTCCAGACACACAACATGACGTGGCTGTTGATTATACTGAACGTGCTGATTTTCATTATAGTTTTCTCCATGCCCCAGACCATGCAGGACTGGGTCTTTCAGACGCTTTCTTTCTCAAAGGGTGGGGTTTTCGAGGTATGGAGGTGGTTTACCTCACTGTTCATGCACATCTCTGCCTCCCATCTGTTTTTCAACATGCTTGGGTTGTACTTCTTCGGGAAGATATTTGAAGAGGAGGTTAACAGGCAGTGGTTCCTTTCAACCTACTTTGCCTCTGGCCTGATAGGGAACTTTGTTTTCATGTTCACAAGTGCAGCACCTGTTGTTGGAGCGTCAGGATGCGTATTCGGGGTAATGGGAGCGGCAATGCTCCTTAACCCCATAAAAAGAATCCGATTGTATCTGTTTCCCTTACCTCTGGGGATAATTGCGATACTCTTCCTGATATTCGAGACTCTTGTTGTTTACTTCCAGCCCCAGGAATTCTCAGGCGTCGCTAACATCGCTCACCTCGGCGGCGTGATCACAGGGAGCATATTCGCGTTTTTCTATGACTGGAGAAGGGCGAGCAAAGGCCTTCTCGTCCTGTTTGTATGTATAGTACTGCTGATAATCCTGGCTCCCATATTCGCTCTGATTACGGGGATCGGGGGACTGATACTGGGGATTATAGAAGCAGTTGTGGGGTTCTTCCTTTACGGAATAGCAGGATTGCTCTCGTTCATATGGGTATGAAGGCTTTTTATACCCAAAATCAAAAAATAAGCAATTGTATTGTTGATTTCAGAGGTGATTATTCGTGTTTGGAATAAAGAAAGGGAAAAACATAGCTCTTTTTGTAGACGGACCGAACATAATAAGAAAGGAATTCGGTATTAATCTGGACGAGTTCAGGAGACTTCTGGAGAAGCACGGAAGGATAATTATAGGAAAGGTTTTTCTTAACCAGTACGCAAGTGAGAAACTCATCGAGGCTATAGCAAACCAGGGATTCGAGCCATCAATCTTTCTGGCCGGAGAGGAGGAATCTGACGTTGACGTTGCACTGGCGGTTTCTGTGGTGAAAGCAGCCTACAATGACAAGGTCGATGCCATAGCGATAGCTTCAAGAGACTCTGACTATCTTCCCGCGATACAGGTTGCAAAGGAAAGAGGAAAGAAGGTCATAGTTATTGGAATAAATCCCGGTTTCTCCAAAGCATTGCAGAATGCAGCAGACGCTGTAGAAATTCTGACAGGAAAGAAAAAGAAATAGATAGAGAGAGATATTTATATCTCCTCTCCTTTCAGGGGGGTTTACATTTCCCTTTGTATCATTGGTATTCCCAGCTCCTGCGAGAAATCTCTCTTCTCAGCTTGTTCCTGGCGGGCAACAGGTCCCAATATGTATGGGGACTTCACACCGGTCACTATTGTTATGACCCTCAGCTTTCCCTTGAAGTCCGGGTTTATCCTTGCACCCCATATTACCTGTGCATCAGGGTCTAGCTGCTTGCTTACATATTCCCCTATGAGGTTAACCTCGTCCAGCTTCAGATCACTCCCTCCTGTTATGTGGACCAATGCTCCTGTTCCACCCTCATAGTTCACTTCAAGCAGCGGGTTGGTCATGGCCTTTATAACCGCTTCTTCTGCCCTGCTCTTTGTGTCTGATTCACCGAAGCCTACTGCTGCCACACCACCTGAGTGCATTATTGTCTTCACGTCAGCGTAGTCCAGGTTCACTAGGGACGGTTGGGATATGGTTTCTGTTACGCCCTTTATTATTGTGGATATAAGGTTGTCCGCAACACCAAATGCCTGCTGCAAAGGAAGATCGCCTGCTATCCTCAGGAGCCTGTCGTTCTCTATTACTATAACAGTGTCACATATCTGTCTAAGCTGGTAAAGACCGTCCTCAGCCTTGCCCATTCTTGCTCCTTCTATCTTGAAAGGCATTGTAACGCAGCCTATCGTTATGGCGCCCATCTCCTTTGCGATCCTTGCCAAAACAGGTGTTGCTCCTGTTCCTGTTCCACCGCCGAGACCTGTAACAAGATAGACCATGTCCACTCCTTCCAGACTCTTCTTAAGTTCTCTTTCGCTTTCTTCTGCGGCTCTCTTTCCTACATCCGGATAGCCACCTGCACCCAGGCCCTTGGTCAACTCCTTTCCTACCAAAATCTTTTCATCGGCCTGGCTTATCGAAAGATGCTTTGCATCTGTGTTTAACGCTATTGTCTGGGCACCCTTGACTCCCATACTTGTCAACCTGCTAACACAGTTGTTTCCTGCTCCTCCGGTTCCCATTACAAATATCTTTGCTGACTTCACATCCAGTCCGAACTGCTCCTGTATGTTCCTTGTAGTCTCATCTATTATGTTTTCCTCTAAATTCTGGGGTTCCTCTACTTTTTTCTCACCAAAACTCCTTTCAAAAACCTCCTGAACCAAAGATTCCATTTTCATCCCTCCTGATTTTTACGATTCCAACACCAGAACCTATATCCTGGAATGTGTATTTCCTGGTATCGAAATCTTTTTTAATTTAAATATCGATATATTTATAACTCAGAATAAGCTGATTACAATCTTCCCCCAAGACTAAATTCAATTCCCCCAAATTGAATGAAGTCCAAAATCCCTATTTCTGTTGTTTTACGTGCTAAACAGAGATATATATATTTCTTTTCCTGCTATATAAATCTTACTGTTTCCAATCCCGAAAACTTTTATAATAACTTTTCAAAATAGAATCATACCTCAGGTGTTGTTATGGATTACAAGGAACTGCTCAAGAGGGGACTGAGGAAGGTTCCTGAGAAGATCGAGACGAAAGAGAGATTTGAGATGCCCAGGATGCGGGTTCAGATAGCCGGGAGTAGGACCACAGTCACCAACTTCTCAGAGGTTTCTACTGCCCTGAGAAGGGATCCCAAGCATCTAATGAAGTTCCTGCTCAAGGAGCTAGCTACCAAGGGAAATCTGAGCGGCACCAGACTCGAAGTCCAGGGAAACTTCTCCGAGGAAATGGTCAACAGGAAACTGGACCTTTACGTTAAGACCTATGTTGCATGTCCAGAGTGTGGGAAACATGACACAAAACTAGTCAAGGAAAGGGGATTCGTTTTCATAAACTGCGAGGTGTGTGGAGCGAGGCACACCGCTGCGAAGATTTAATGATATTATGGAAAAATACAAGTTCATTGAGGACCTGACCTCTGATGTAATGTTTGAGGCGTATGGAAAAGATTTGAAAGAGGTATTTGAAAACGCAGCAGAGGCATTGTTTAATGTTATCTGCCAGACCAAGAAGGTAAAGCATAACATTAAGAAGGATATCGTAATAGAGTCAGAGGATGTGAGGGAGCTGATGATAAACTGGCTCCAGGAGCTGATAGCGAGGGTCGATATCGAGCATCTTTTCTTCTCAAAAGCTGAGATACAGGAGATATCCGAAACCAAGCTTAAAGCAAAGGTTTATGGTGATAAAGCGAAACCTGAGCTAGGAGAGACCGTTGTCAAGGCTGTCACTTATTATGAATTCAAGTTCGAGAAAACGGATGAAGGTTACGTGGCTAGGGTGAGCCTGGACATATAACTTTAAATAACTTAAATCCAACTAATCATATTGCGTGTACCCGGCGCAATGCGTGGATTAGAATCCATAGCGTATACGGGTGCAGGCAGGACTTGTTCTGCTATGTATCTAGTAGATATTATAAAGAAGACTGATTGGTATGAAGGAGAAACTGAAGAAGATAAATGAATTCGAGTGGCTGCTTCCCAAAGGCGTCAGAGACAGAATGTATGTTAATGCGAAGATTATCGCAAACAAAAAGCTAATAGACGCTGTGGAAGAAGCTGCTGTGCAGCAGCTTACAAATGTCGCAACACTTCCCGGGGTAGTGGAGCCCGTTATTGGGCTACCTGACATGCACTGGGGTTATGGTCTTCCAATGGGAGCGGTCGGAGCGTTCGATGCAAAGGATGGAATAATCTCAGCAGGCCTGTGTGGCTTTGACATAAACTGCGGAATCAATCTTATCAGAACCAACCTCACGGCTGATGAAATCAGAACGAAAATAAGGGAACTCGTTCCTTCACTATTCGACGCAGTACCCTGCGGTGTGGGATCAAAGGGAACACTCAAACTCTCCCCACATGAACTTGATGAGGTTCTTAAGAGGGGACTGGACTGGGCAGTGGAAAAGGGATACATAACAGAGGAAGACCAAAAGGCGACAGAAGAGAATGGAAAAATGTCTGGAGCTGACCCGAGCAAGGTTTCGGACCTTGCAAAGAAGAGGGGAGGTCCCCAGCTGGGAACCCTTGGAGCCGGGAACCACTTCCTGGAAATCCAAGAGGTCTCACACATACTTGACAAGGATGCCGCGAAAAAATGGGGAATAAAGGAACCCGGTCAGGCCATGATCATGATTCATTGTGGGAGCAGAGGCCTGGGTCACCAAGTCGCGACTGATTATCTGAAGATTCAGGAGCAGGCTGTTAGGAAATACAACATATGGCTCCCTGACAGGCAGCTTGTATGTTCTCCTGTTAAATCCAAAGAGGGACAGGACTTCTTCGCAGCAATGAAGGCAGCTGTTAACTACTCTTTCACTAACAGAGCAGTCATGACTAAATGGATAAGGGAGGTCTTTGAAAAGATATTTGGAAAAAGCTGGGAAGAAATGGACATGAAAACTGTCTACGCCATAGCGCACAACATAGTAAAACTTGAGGAACACAAGGTTAATGGAGAGAAGAAAAAACTCTACGTGCACAGGAAGGGAGCGACAAGATCGTTCCCTAACCTGCCTGTGATAATCGCCGGCTCAATGGGAACGTCTTCGTATCTTCTGAAGGGAACAGAAACCGCAATGGAGAAAAGTTTTGGCTCTTCAGCTCATGGCGCTGGAAGATCTATGTCAAGACACGCTGCAATAAAGAGGTTCTGGGGAGGAAAGGTAAAAGAGGACCTTCTGAAGAAGGGAATCGTTTCTCAGGCAACCCACCCAAAATCCCTAGCAGAAGAAGCGCCAGAAGCGTACAAGGACGTTGAAGCTGTTGTTGACTCGGTTCATGGGGCAGGGATATCAACCAAAGTCGCAAGAATGGTTCCACTTGGCGTTGTTAAGGGATAGGTATTTAATTGTCAATTTTTAAATCTCCCAAGACAATAAACTGTATATGCTCCCCTACATAACTCTTATAAGACCTGTGAATGCATTCATGTCAGTTGTTGCGGTTCTTATAGGAGGCCTGCTAGTTGCTGGAAAGAACCCTGCGCTTCTCTCGGATCCATATCCATTGGTACTCGCATTAATTGCTGTTTTCCTTATAACTGGAGCAGGCAACGCGATAAATGATTACATTGACGTTGAATCCGATAAGGTGAACAAACCCAAGAGACCAATCCCATCAGGTAGGGTTTCCAGAAGATCAGCTCTAGTTTTATCTATTGTTCTGTTTGTTGTAGGCATTATTCTGACACTCTTCGTAAACTGGGCATGCATACTCATAGCCGTAATTAACTCGATTCTCCTTGTGGTCTACTCTTATTCGTTACAGGACAGGATACTCCTCGGGAATATAGTTATAGGATACCTTGTGGGTTCCACATTCCTATTTGGGGGGGCAGCTCTCGGGAACCTTCTCCTTCCTGGTTTGCTGATGCTTCTAGCTGGTTTGTCAACCATATCCAGGGAGATTGTTAAGGACCTGGAGGATATAGAGGGAGACAGGAAGAGCTTCCTGAAAAAACTGGCCTCTGGTGTTAAGATGAGGCTCTCGAGATTCGTAGGCAAAAAAGAGACAGGCCTTGTTCTGAAGAAGGGAAGAGCAAAGACAGCTGCAGGAATTTTCATGATCCTTGCGATAATAATATCACCCCTCCCATACGTCTTGGGAGTTCTCGGTTTTACCTACATTGTAATCCTTGTTCCAACAGATCTGGTATTTTTATCATCTATCATATTACTGGCTAAGGGAAGAGGAAAAAAGAGGTTTTCAAGGGTAAGCAAGATCATAAAAATAGGCATGTTCCTCGCTCTTGTAGCATTCATTTTCGGCGTTTTGCTCTAGACCTTCTTGACTTTGCCTTCTTTGATTTTTCTTCTGGTTTCTGGAAGGGTTTCTTGAGGGATTTTGCATATCTCTCCTGTATCTGTTCATAATCCTCTATTGTGTCTATCACTCCCTCAACCGTGGGTTTCTTCTTATGCTTCTCCACGAACTCATGGATTTTTGCGTGCCTGAATTCCCGAATGAAGAAAGCAGGTACCACACAAGAAACGATGTAAGGGATTACAATGAGATAGACAATGAAAGGAACCGCTGCAGAATCAATTACATTGTAGGTCAGGGGAGACTCAGGAAAGAAAAGAAATGTCTGGTCAAGCAACGCTATCGCGGCAAAAAGAATGATGAATATCGCTATTCTTCCCCATGTGGGCTTGAAAAGCTTAATCCAGACCATAGAACCATTTAATTATTACAAATTTTCATATAAATAACAACTAGAAAAGTCATACTGGGCCTGTAGTGTAGTGGATAGCATAGAACCTTGCGGAGGTTCTTCGGGTTCAAATCCCGGCAGGCCCATTAACCTGCCTTGATAAGTTTCTCCTCATCAGATTCCAATAAGAAATCCCCTGTTCGTTTTTTCTGTTTTTTCAGGATTACCCTGAGGTAAGGCAGGTAGTCCCTCTTAACCGTTCTCTTACTAGAGTGGGTGAAGCTTCCTAGCCTCTCGCAGAGGGAATTCATCATTGCTCTTCTCTGTTTTGACCTCCCCATCATAGCGAGTTTTCTTGGAGATTGGTATGGGGAAAAGCCATGCTTTCCCTCATCACGGAAGAGAGAGACAGATGATAGCATATCAATCATGAATCCCTTGAACCTCCAGTTCTGCTGCCTTGAAACCCAGTTCCTGAACATGTCCGCTTTCGAGAGGATATCATAACCCTTCTGCATGTTCTCGGGGGTTCTCAGTTCATTTGGAAGATTCGTCTCGATCCACCAGAATACCTCATCAGGATCCTTGTCAGTGTTCTGTATCGCCTTCTTGGCTGCGGTCATGCTCTTTGAATGGAAAACTGTTGGCAGAATGTTGAATATATTGCTTTCTCTCTCCCTATAGCCTAGGATTTGCAAGTCAGGGTCCTTCAAAGTTTTCTTCCCATATGCAACGATCTGCAGATCCGATATCGCTGATCTGAGGTCTCCCTGTGACCACCTTGCCAGGTTTCTTAGAACGTCTCCCCCTACATCTATTCCCTCCTGTTTGCATATCTCCTTCAATTGTTTCTCAACCGAGGCTGAATGAATTCGATTGAACCTCACAAGCTTGCAGTAATTTCTCAGAGGGATGAGCTTTGGCCTCCAGGGGTCATTTGCTATAAGAAAGACCGGGAACCTTGAGTTCTTTATTATCTTGACTATTGAGGTTACTGCTCCCCTATCCTGTGGAGAGATACCGTCAACTTCATCTATGAGTATTATCTTTCCCTCATGGAACAACGTCTTCGATACAGAAGCGTTTCCGAAAAATTCTTCAATATCTTTCGCATTCCTGGTATCCGAGGCGTTTACTTGAAGCAGGAGATGCTCCCTTTCCCTTGCAAGAAGCTCGACTGCTAGGGTTTTACCAACACCGGCAGGACCATGGATAAATAAAGCTTCCCCCGGCTTCCATCCCCTGAGAAAATCCGTTATCCCCCGCAATGCCTTTGGCTGCCCAATAAGACCGGAAAGCTCCTCTGGCTTGTACTTATCCACCCAAAGATCCATAGCTAATTCTTTTTTCTGTGATTTTTATAGGTTAAGGCCCAAAGAATTAACCCTTTTCTTGCAGGTAGAAATAGGCTGATTCTGCAGCCAGTCCACCGTCTCCTGCAGCTGTCACAATCTTCTTTGCAGGGTTGTCGCAGCAATCACCTGCAGCGAAAACACCGGGAACATTGGTATTCTGTTCCTTGTCTACAACTATATATCCTTTATCATCGATTTTTACACCCAAATCCTTTGCAAGCTCTGATGTTGGTATGGTTCCAAAGGATACAAAAATACCATCTACTGGGACTTCCTTTTTCTCACCTGTTTTCTTGTTCTGCAGCACAGCGGACTTAACGAACTTGTCTCCCTTTATCTCAATACAAACCGTGTCCCAGATTATCTTTACACCGGATTTGAAAATCTTTTTCTGCCATGACTCAGTAGCCCTCAATTTGTCCCTTCTATGAACAAGACTTGTATCAGCCCCGATCTGATCAAGTAGAATTGCATAGGTAACAGCTGTATCTCCACCACCCAGAACCAAAATCTTTTTTCCTTTGAACAGAGGACCATCACAGGTTGCGCAATAGGAGACACCTTTTCCTGTAAACCTGTCCTCACCCTTTACGATACCTTTCCTGTGCTTTGACCCTGTCGCTATGATTATGGTTTTTGTTTTATACTTGAATTTCTCATTACTGATCTCAAAACCATTCTTCAGTCTGTTTATCTGGTTTACCTTCTCCTGCTTGATTTCCACACCGAGTTTTTTTGCATGCTCCCTGAATTTCTCCATCAGTTTAGGTCCCTTTATACCCATGGTCCCTGGCCAGTCATCCACGATAGAGGCCTCGTCTATCTGGGGAACAGAGGAAGGGTCACTCAGAATTACGGTTTTGAGGTTCCTTCTTATAGCGAATATCCCTGCTGTTATCCCGGCAGGCCCCCCTCCTATTATCAGAACATCATACATAATATCACTCAGCATATATCATTCTAAGCCATTTAGAGTATGATTTCTCCCATTACCTATTTAAATAATTTTCCAGCGTGTTCGTCGATTCAAGATTTTCTTATCTCAACCACGGGCCTGTTACCCGAGATCCCCTTGTTCTCAATGGTGAGCCTTAAAATCCCCTTGCTCTGGTCAAGGCCCCCCTCTATATCTATGTCTGTATAACTCAACAACACTGCCATTGGGTAATAATCCCCCAGGCCGAAGCCAAAACTTGGTGACGGGTATTTCAGAAACTTCCCAGATTCAACGCCTCCTATCTCCTTCTCGATGTTGTTCCAGTCCCCTTGCGAGAACACGAGAAACGTCTTCCCTCCCGCTTCCTGGTCTATCTTAAGCGTATGATAGGTCTGGGTGTTGGAAACCTCAAGGGAATTCCCGTCTGCTACAACCAGACCTGTAAGATAACCTCCTGAGTAAGAGGCCAGATAGTAGTGAGGCGGACTGGTGTAGTTTGCAGAACCCAAACTCCCAGATGGAACCTCTCCAACCCCCGGTATGTAAACCGTGTTGCTAGTGTTGTTTATATTCAGACGTATCTGTATGGTGTGTCCCTGCCCCTGGACTTTTGGAAATGAAAACAATACAAAAACTGCCAGTATGATCACAAAGAACGGAATAATGTATCCCTTTAGCATAATAATAATTTGTTTTTCCCGGTATTAAAATCACCACGTCAGAACCCTTATTTTCACTACATTGTTATCTTCTTTTATACCAGGGGTTTCCTTTACGTACACATCGTACCCGAGAGGTGGATTCGTGCCATAATCAGTGGTCACGTTGTTGATCTCCAGTTCCACCCTGAAGTCCTGGCTTATTCCCAACAAGTTCCTAAAACTGTAGAAATTCGTAGCAAGCATCTGGTTTATCTTTGCCTGGGATATCGCTTTGTTTTTCTCAGATACCCATGGAATCGCTTGGGTTGCGTTCGCAAGGGAGAAACTTGAATTGCAGAAGAGGCTAACGTTCTCATCATAATACCTCATTTCGAAGCTGTTCTCTCCTTGGATTAAGTCTGCCTGCCAGTAAACCCTGTTCCCAGACATGTAACAGGGGAGAGACTGATTCCCTGAGAAAATCCTTGTTGAGTTTTTCGAATACCCAGGCCAGGAAAAATCCATGTACAGAACCCTACTCCCTGCCTCTGTTGAATTGAACACAACAGGAACATCATACACATCTATGCTGAGGAAATCCATAACCTTGTCGCTTATACCCTCCACACCCGCTCTAATATCAGGTGTTAGTGAAAAGAATCCCATGTAGTAAACAAAGGACCACGAAACAAAAATCAAGAAAAGCGCTATAGCTATAATCCAGTCAATATTCATGTGATCACAATAAATATTTGTTCCTCATGATTAAAATGAGTTATCACTGTAGCAATTTATTAAATTCCGAATTCAATTATTCTCATGGATATACTCTGGAATCTCCTTTCGGTATCGAATGAATGGTTAATGTGGATTTTTCTTTGTATCACATTGGTAATTCTATACTTCCTGCTGCGCTTTATGGTATGGAAGAAGGAACGGCCAGAAGAGAGAAGAATCCTGAAGAGGTTCCTGATTGTTTTCCTGGTCAGCATAATCATTACGGTGTTGGTGATACATGGTTTGAAATCCACGCTCCAGATTCCTAGACCATGCGTGCCATGCATTGACCACACCCCAGACTGCAATCCATACTGCCCTGAGCCCTGGGATTATTCATTCCCCTCCGGTCACGCGGGAACGGTTTTCGTCCTCTTCACATCGTTCTTCATGATTTACAGGAAGAAGTGGTTCCTACCATTCTTTGTATTCCCAGCCCTCGTTGCCTACTCCAGGATTGCCCTAGGTGTTCACACGTATGTAGATGTGATTGGAGGCGCAATTCTAGGGATAATAATCCCGATTATTGTGTGGAAAATAGAGAAAATATATAAGGTTTTAAAAGCTTAATTCCCCTTTATTCTTGGGTCAAAAATGACCAGAAATAAGGCAAAAAATAGCCCAAAACCGACATGAAGGACGTATATACTGGGGTATAGAAAAGTATTTAAATACATATTTGTCACTAATTAATAGTGACATATATGGGTGAGAAAGAGATGGAAATGGTCCTGAAAAGGATGAAAAGGGTCGAGAAGGGTCTTTACGACGATTTCAGATTTGATGACCTGGACGACCTGTAGGTGATGGTATGGCGAAAAAAGATCCAACGAAGGAATTGTATGAGGTAGAAGTGTTGAAAGATGAAAGTAGAGTTGATACCAAGCATATCGGAATGACAGAATTTGATAAGAAGAGGATAACCGTTCCGGGATTCGGTAATGTTCTTAGCAAGGTCTATAGAAAATGCAGGTCAAAGTATGATGAATACAAGACAGTTGCAGAGAGCCTTAAGGATTACATTCTTTACCACGAAGTCAATGTAGAAGCCCTTCACGAACCGAAAAGCGAGTGGGAACACTCTGTGCTGGAGAAAGAATATCTGGAAGGTTTAAGGGAAAGTGGACACTACTTACCTTATCTGATTGGTCTTACAGTGCACAAGATGAGACTGAAGCATGGAGACAAGACAGTATTCTCAAAGAAAATAAAGAGTTACATAAAGGATAGAGTAGAAAAATACAGGGAATCTGTTGATGGACTTGAGGAACCACTAAGCGTAATTCTTGGACTTAAACAAGTTCCAATAGAGTATGCATTTGCTGAGGTGTGAGTATGAGAATAGGTGACTGGGAAAGTAGAGAAAAAACACACTCTTTGTACGATCCTATAATTATAGGAGAAAAAAGGAGCGTTTATCACGGTAATCCTGATGGTAAACTGCCTGTAGCAGTAGCGTTTGAAGACGTACCTAGAATAGCTCAGGCAAGTAAAAACCAATCACCTACAATAATCACCAGACCAAAATACAAGAGTCGTGTTGGATTCATGCCTGGTGATGCTAAGGGAGGACTTGTTACAGGTTCTTTAGAAAGATTGATAAAATATTTCAGGGATACATTTAAAGAGGAATACGCCCCCATTAAAGATCCTGGAAAGAACCTTAAGGGTTGGATATACAATGGTTTCATGTCTTGGATGTGGGACGGAGTAGAATCGGTAGTAAGACCAATAAATGAGGTTCTTGGTGATACTGCACAGGGTTTCCAGGAGAGCTATCACTACTTATCAAGAAACTTTGCTTTGGACTTTTCACCTTTCCTTAGAACAACAGTTGTTAGCTATGCACCTGGAAAATCATACATCAATCAGATATGGGTTTACAAAAAGCACTACGCTGGGGATGATTATAAAGTTCCTATATTTTTCAACACATTCGAAAGCCCAGTAGTGCCAAATGAAGCTGAGTTGAATGATAAGATAGATAAAGTTGATGCGGAATTAAAGTCTGCATACGATAAGATGGGAACATCTGAATCTGCAAGTTTTCTTAATGGTGACTTCATAAGATACAGCGCAGATAAGTACACTGGAAACTGTTGGAAGGATTACTTCGAACACGAGCCTACTAGCGCACAGAGATGGTTCGTTAAGGACGATACCAAGGGATCAAATATGTGGTATAGGGACACTATTGCTGAAGCAAGTCTCCCACCAGCACTCGTAGGAACGGTGGAGATTTACAAAAAGGATGTGCACAAGAGTGGAGTCCTTTACAACATAGGTAAGTATTTCTACGGAGATGTTGATATACCAAAGTCTGGGAAAATGGCATGGTCAAACATTAAAGGAGACTTTTCTCAGGATATGTCTTATGTGTTTTTGGGTGGATTAGTTGTTGCTGCATTACTTGAAAGACTTGGGGTAGAGGCAGAGGGTATAAGACGTAGAATGGAAGTATTCTACAAGCTGGGAAGCAAGATTCAGGAAGGACTAGGAGTTGACCGCTGGCTTACATACGAGATTCCAAGATAGACGATAGATTAATTAATCAGAAATCCAGCAAATCCCCAACCCCTGTTTTTGTTTTTTCCACCACACCAGGGTTTAGTTCTAGAACATACTTGGCATGCTTTCCCGAGCAGTAGGTTTTCCAAGTTTTGGGACTGAGATTCATGGGTCTGACATTCTCGTGGATTTCTATGACCCTCTTACTTGAATCAAGAAAAACCAAGTCCAAGGGGAACTTCATCCCAAACATCCAAATTTTGTGATTTCCTTTCCTGGGAAAAACCATCAGTAGGGCTTGATTTTCCGGCAGGGAATCCCTAAACATCAGACCCCTGGCTCTCTTTCCAGAGTTGTCAGCAATCTTTATCTCTTTCGCAAGGATCGTATCCTTGGTTTTGTTTATTATCATTCAGATCACTCCAGCTGCTGCCTTACCTGCCTTGCTGTCTTGGGACCGATTATTCTTTCCAGGCTGGTAAGTGGGACCTTTCTCAGGGAATCCAGACTCCTCAGTCCAGAGTTGTAAAGCAGCCTTGCCTTCACCCTTCCTATTCCCCTGAGCTTGACCAGTGGAAGCAGCTCCTTCCTTACCCCATACTTAACCCTTAACCTCGCCTTCCTAATATCCTTCAAAATATCCATGTAACCCAGCAAAAGACCGAGTTCCTGCGTTGCGTACAAAAGCCAGTCCGTGTGGTTCAACCTTACCCTCAATTCTCCAGGTGTGACAGCGAATCTATCCAGAATCTGATCCTCTCCTGCTTCCTCGCACCACTCCCTAAGAAGCAACGCGGTCTTAAGAGAGCGGAGGAAATCATCATATTCAATATCCCAGGGATTCGGTGGTTTCTGAATGAGATTCTTCTCCTCTTTCACAACTATTTCGTTGAGGTCCTCCATATCCGATTTCCTTATGTTAGGCAAGGGCATCATTTCCAGTGTGTTGGAAATCATCTGCAGATACCCGAACTCACTCGTTCTCCTCTCCTTTGCAACACCCAGACCCTCAATCAGATGGTTTGCAGTCAGGGGATCTATATAGAGCTCTGAAACCCTCTTTCCAACCCTTGTGGGTTTTAGTTCTGCTTTTTGCTCCTCAAGAAGGCTTGTTCCTGATTTGAACGGTCCCTCATCCTCCATTTTTCCAGTGGTTATGAATCTGAACTCCTCCAGCAGGGATATAATTCTTTCCAGAATTTTCTTGATGTTTCCCATATCTTTGTACTGGTACGCGTAGAAGGTCTTTGAGAAGAAATTGAAAAGATCCTCCCTCGTTGGAGTAACACCAGAGGCTATCAGAGAAAGGACATGCGTCCTAAGGACGGGTTCCATGCCGAGTTTTGAAGCGATTCTTTCAGGGTCTCCTCTTATGTAGTTATCCCATGCATATCCAGCATCCCTTTTGTTGTTTGCAAGGAGTATCGCCTCACCTTCACTATCATATTTAGGTCTGCCTGCTCTACCCATCATCTGCTGGATTTCAAGAACAGGTATGTAATCCATCCCCATACCAGAATCAAACCTCTTCAAATCCTTAACTATGACCCTCCACGCAGGCAAATTAATTCCAGCCGCGAGAGTGGGTGTCGCTGTTATAGCCTTTATCAATCCTGATTTGAAGGATTCCTCAATCAGATTCCTCTGTTTGTTCGTCAGACCTGCATGGTGGAATGCAACACCATCCTTCACACAGCCAGAAAGCCTGTGGCACTGAATGGTTGGGTGGCCCAGGACCCCGAGGATCTTCCCTGAAACCTTGTTCAATTTCTTCCTCTCGTCAGGACCGAGTTTGTCCTTTACAGTTTTCGCTATTTTCTCTGCAGCGGATTCTGCTCCCCTCCTGGTTGAAATGAAGACGAGGGTTTGCTTCTTTTTTGCGAGGACCTGCTCTACCAGTTCCTTCAGATTAGCTTCGTCTGGATTCATCTTAAGTGATTTCTTTGGTATAAAATCAATCATGTTGTCAAAGCATATCCCCCTGTAAAGTTTAACAGGCCTGTAATCGGATTTAACGGATTTTGCCTTAAGCCATCCAGATAATTCGTCATAATTATAGATAGTTGCTGATAGCGCTAGGATTTTCGGGTCTGCGAACTGCCTCAACCTGGTCAAAACAACCTCGAGGGTTGGACCCCTTCCAGGGTCATTCAGCAGATGAATCTCGTCAGCAACAACCAGTCCGATGGATTCCACCCAGTTTATCCCATGTCTCAGAAGGGAATCGAATTTCTCTGACGTGGCTATTATCAGATCGTAGTTCGCCAGCCAGGGATCACTCGAATCCAGGTCCCCGATACTTATAGCAATCCTTATCCCTAGGGGCTCATACTTCTCCTTGAATTCCTGATATTTTTCTGTTGCCAAAGCCCGCAGGGGAACTATGTACACGACCTTTTTATTCTCTTTTATGGTATCCAGAGCAGCTATCTCAGCCACCAGAGTTTTGCCTGAAGCAGTTGGAGCGGCTATTACCATGTTGTTTTTATCAAACAGTCCTTTATTTAACGCCTTTCTCTGGACAGGGTTCAGTTCCCCGAATCCGGATTTCTCAAGAACCTTCTTGATTGCAGGATTGTTTAACGACATAGACTATTTTAAAATTAGAAGATATTTATTGTATTCGCCGATATAGAGCAATAACCTTTATAAGGGTACTCGAACATTATATTTACTAATTGTCTGGGGATTTTCATGAAAAAGAAGGGCTTTACAAACAGGCACATTCTCTTCTCAGGAACAGGATTGTTCTTGCTACTTTTGGTATTGCTGATTTAATCAGCTACATTGGCCTAAAAATATAACCACCCTAGACTAATTAATTATTGAGGGGGTAGTGAATGGATTTTAAAAAGATAGAGAAAAAATGGCAGGAAAGATGGAAGGAAGCAGATATATTTAGAGTGAAGGAAGGAAAGAAGAAGAAATTCTACGTTCTGGAGATGTACCCTTATCCAAGCGCTTCTGGATTGCACATGGGTCATATAAGGAACTACGCAATGGGAGACGCTTATGCTCGCTTTCGAAGGATGCAGGGTTATAATGTTATCTACCCAATGGGTTACGATGCGTTCGGTTTGCCTGCAGAGAACGCTGCAATAAAGAGCAGAACTCATCCAAAGAAATATACAGATAAAGCAATAGCAGGCATAAAGAAGAATCAGCAAGCCCTTGGTCTTTCATACGACTGGTCAAGGGAGATCTCAACCCACTATCCTGAATATTACAAATGGAACCAGTGGTTCTTCCTTCAGATGTTTAAGAAGAAGCTTGCATACAAGAAAGAGGCTCCTGTAAACTGGTGCAAGAAATGCAAAACAGTCCTAGCGAATGAACAGGTAAAGAACGGAAAATGCTGGAGATGCGAGCACGAAGTGGAAGAGAAGTTCATCGAACAATGGTTTCTCAAAACAACAGATTACGCTGAAGAACTACTGAAGGACTTGGACAAGCTGAAGGGATGGCCAGAGAAGATAAAGACTATGCAGAGAAACTGGATAGGAAAGAGTCACGGACTGGTTGAGAACTGGCAGGTTGAGGGTATGAAAATCAAGCTCCCAACATTCACAACAGAACCGCATACCACCTACGGAGCATCATTTATGGTAATCGCACCAGAACACCCCATAATTCCAAAACTGATCAAAGGAACGAAATTCGAAAAGAGGGTGAAATCGTTCATAAGTAAATGCAAACGTATGCGTATCGAGGATCCCACAAACGCAGAGAAACAAAAAGAGGGTCTGTTCATAGGAAGATATGTGAAAAACCATCTTAATGGCAGGAAAATGCCACTATTCATAGCGAACTTCGCTATAATGGACTATGGGACAGGAATTGTGAAATGCACACCAACACACGATCAGCGTGACTATGAATTTGCAAGAAAATATGATCTTGATTTATATCCTGTGATCAACCCGCCTGGAAAGAAGCTTGAACCAGAAAAAATGACCAGAGCATATACTGATCTGGAAGTGGGAACCATGGTGAATGCAGGGAAATTCACTGGTATGGATGCTGTGAAAGCCAAGAAAGCAGTTGCGGACCACACAGTGAAAATCGGTCATGGGAAGAAGACAGTAAACTACAAGCTTAGAGATTGGGGTATTTCAAGGCAGAGATACTGGGGAACCCCAATCCCAATAATCTACTGCAAGAAATGCGGAATTGTCCCAGTACCAGAAAAAGATTTGCCAGTGATTCTTCCAACCGAAGTAAAGTTCACAGGGCATGGAAACCCGTTAGCGAATTACAAACCATTCTTGGAGACCAAGTGTCCCAAGTGCAAGGGCAAAGCGAAGAGAGAAACAGATACCATGGACACGTTCGTGGACTCCTCATGGTACTTCCTGAGATACTGCTCTCCAAAGGAAGACAAATCAGCTTTTGATAAAAAGCTTGTGAAGTACTGGTTGCCTGTTGACCAGTACATAGGAGGAGCAGAGCATGCTGTTATGCATCTTCTTTACGCCAGATTCTTCATAAAGGTCCTGAGGGATATGAAGCTTCTTAGCTTTGGTGAGCCATTCACCAGACTTTTCAATCAGGGCATCGTCTACAAGGATGGGCATAAAATGAGCAAGAGTTATGGAAACATCGTCACGCAGGAGCATGTCGCTAAGAAGTACGGAACAGACACTGCAAGACTGTTCCTGCTATTTGTTGCTTCCCCAGATAGCCAGCTTGAGTGGAGTGATGAGGGAATAATGGGCACGTACAGATTCATAATGAGATTCTGGAAGATGATAAATGACAGCAAGAAAAAGGAAGTCAGGACAGGAAAACTCGAGACAAATGATCTGAGGATGTTATCACGACTGCACTCGACCATAAAGAAGGTCACAGAATCAATGGAAGATTTCAAGTTTAACGTAACAGTTGGAACTCTGATGGAATTCTTAAATGCTGTTCAGAAGTACTCCAACGGTTCAAAGAAACCTCACAAAGACGTATTTGCACAATGTCTTGAAAACCTCGTGATAATGCTCTCTCCATTCGCCCCGCACATGTGCGAGGAATCATGGGAGATAATCGGAAAGAAACCATTTGTTTCTATTCATCGTTGGCCGAAAGCAGATGAGAAAAAGATAGATCCAAAATTCGAGATGATGGAGAATCTGATTGACACAACCACAGATGATATAAGAGAAATAATAAAACTGGTTGGCAAGTCTCCAAAACAAATCAAGATCTACACTGCCCCCGGCTGGAAGCACACAGTTTACAAGACCATAATGAAGAAGTTCAAAGGCAAGAAGCCAGACGATATAATCAAGAATCTGATGAAGATACCTGAGGTCAAAAAACAGGGTATGCATGCTGTAAGGTTCGCGGACAAACTATCCAAGATACCCAGCTTAACCGAAATGCTGACTGACAAGGAGGAATTCCAGGCTTTGAGCGAGGCAAAGAATTTCCTAGAAAAGGAGTTCAACTGCAGTGTTGAAGTGATCGAAGGATACAAGAGCACATCAGCGAAAGCCCTTAGGTCAGAACCCGGGAAACCAGGAATAGAGGTCATAGTCTAAACCAATCGAAAGATAAATATAAAAACCAAATTCTAAATAAAACCTAACATGCGCCGGTAGTCTAGTGGTAGGATCCAGACAACTTGGAAAACATGATTCCAGAGATGATTGGGATAAGCCTTCCAAGCCTGTGACACGGGTTCGAATCCCGTCCGGCGCATTATTATAAAATATATTTTAACCAATAGAACCAATTATTCGATATGGGTCTAGAAACCTTGCTGCTCATACTATTGGCTACAATCATAAACGGGTTTGTGGGTCTGATAGGTGTCCTGACGCTGTGGCTCAGGGACAGAGCCCTTCAGAAGATTCTGATTATACTCGTTGCCTTCTCTGCAGGAGCTTTGATGAGCGGTGCGCTTTTTCATATGATGGCTGAATCCTTGGAAACTATGGAAACAATAATAGCTTTCAGTTATCTTATGGTAGGTTTCATTGTTTTCTTCCTGATAGAAAGATTCCTTCACTGGAGACACTGTCACGAAGCAGACAGGTGCGAGGTTCACCCGTTCACTCAGCTCGTATTGATCGGTGACGGAATACACAACTTCATAGACGGTCTTGTGATAGCAGCAAGCTTCATGGTCAACCCTGGTTTCGGCTTCCTCACCACACTGATAATAATCCTACATGAAATACCACAGGAAATTGGAGACTTTGGTGTGTTGGTTTATGGTGGCTATGAAAAACTCCGTGCACTGGGATTAAACTTCCTTGTCCAGTTGATTTCTGTTGTAGGCGGAATCGTGGGGTTCTTCCTTCTCTACACGCCAGAATCCATCGGATTCCTGCTTCCGTTCGCTGCTGGCGGATTCATTTACATAGCAGCATCCGATCTCATACCAGAGCTCCATAAAGAGGAGGACATGAAGAGATCCACGCTTTCTTTCATATTCTTCATAATCGGAATACTGTTCCTTCTGGGAGTGAAGCTGTTCTTGGGTGGATAAACAGATTAAACAATTACTTCTTTAACTTCTTCTTTTTGGCTGCAATCATGTCTGCCCTTTCCTTTGCACTCTTTACCTTCATCTTTTTATGACATATCTTGCATAAGCCAAATCCCATTGTACCCATACCGTCCAGGTGCCTCTCTGAGCACCCAATACACATCCACGACATAATATCACACACATTTAACAAGCAACATAGAAAGTAGAAGACGTTTACTTCATTGTTGCAATATAATATCAGATATCTGTCACCAGAAACCCTATATTAATTATATGGTAAAGCTGGGTTATAAAGGCGATTGGTTTTTTTAAAGAATTATCATAAGATTAGTAACATGAACAATAAACTGTTGCTAATATTGGGAATATTAATGATCATTGTGGTATCGGGTTGCGCAACTCAACCACCTGAAGACAACCAGACCAACAATCATACTAATAACCAATCCAAAAACCACACCATGATAATACTCAAAGACGGGACGTTGCTAGAATACAATGACTGTGTTGCAAGGGGAGTTAACGACAAGGTTGTGGTTTTCCATTCTGTTAAGTGTCCTGCCTGTGGAATAGCGGTTCCCAGACTTGAGGAACTCGATAACGAGACAGATCATGAATTCGAGTTCATCGAGCTTTCAACCAATGTCAACAGGGCTTATGAACTGGGACTGATGCCAGAACTTATACCCACAGTTCTGATAAAATGCAAAGCGTATGTTGGTGTAAGAACTAAGGAAGAGTACAGGAATCTTATAGAGGAATAATTTTCTGTTTTCTGCATTAAGTTTAAATATTATGCCTCCAATATTAAATAAATTCGAATTATCGCAATCAACATCGGTTTGGAGTTTGTCATGACAGGAAAACTCAAGAGATTCAGAGACGGGCTCAGGAGAAAGATACGTTCTATAATAAATGCGATATTCAGGAAGAAAAAAGACCTCAAGATAGGGATATATGGTCCTGTGAATTCTGGCAAGACTACACTTGCTAACAGAATATGTGTGGACTGGCTTGGTGAGGAATTGGGCATTGCTTCTGTTATCCCTCATGAGACAAGAGAAATCCAGATGAAGGAAAAGATAAGTATGAAGTCGGACGGGAAATCCCTGACCTTCAACCTTATCGATACACCAGGAATCGCAACAAAGATAGATTTTGAGAACTTCCTCAGGTACGGGATAAAGAGGAAAGACGCAAAGCAGAGGGCAAAGGAAGCGACAAAGGGCGTTATCGAGGCGATAAAATGGTTGGACAATATGGACCTTGTCATGGTTGTTCTGGATTCGACCAAGGATCCCATAAACCAGGTGAACATCACAATTCTTGGAAACCTTGACGCGAGAAATATTCCTGTTCTGATAGTCTCAAACAAGGTCGACCTGAAGAGCTCAAAGACCGGTGTGATAAGGAATGCGTTCCCAAACTACCAGACCATAGGAATCTCAGCAAAGCAAGGGAACAATATGAAGGATCTCTACAAGTCCATACTCGAAAACTTGAAATAAAGTGAAAGAAGTGATTGGATGAACATAAGGATAAAACTGCTTCCATACGAAAGATTCAAGAGAGATAAATATAAGGCTGTGTTAAAGGATCTCAAGGAAAACACCATAATACTTATAGACGCAAAGCTCAGCATGGAAGAGGAACTGGCTCTGATTAAAGATACTATGAGAAGCATAACAGGAAACTTCACAGGAATAGAACTTAGCTCCATAAACTCCATTGACAAGAAAATGGGAAACATGGACAGATTCAGAAACGTTCTCGCTGAGAAAATCGTAGGAAAGAAGCGAGGAATGACCATAATCGGACCAGCAAAGCTCGTCCAGAAAATAAAGAAGAACCCAGAGGAGTTGCTGCTTTACGTGTAATTAGGTAATTTTTATGCCAAACAAATGTGCGAGGTGCGGGAAGATTCATCCTGACGATGCGGAGTATCTGCTCAGGGGATGTGATGAATGTGGTTCAAAATTCTTTTTCTACGTCAGGCAGGAGGTTCTGGACAGCGTGGAGAAGGAGATAGAGAGACTCACACCCAGGGAAGTAGAGGAGATAGAAAAGGACATAAGGGACATAGTTGAACCTGAGAGGATTGAAAAGGATGAGACTGTTGTCTTGGATCTCGAGGCCATAAGGGTTGTAAAGCCCGGTAAGTACATAATAGACGTGGCCAATCTCTTCACTCAGAAACCGATAGTAATAAGGATGGGTCCGGGCAAGTATGAACTCGACCTCTCTGTTCTGCTAAGCAGACTAAAGAGAAAACCAAAATTCTGAATGAGACGAGGACAAAAAGCTTATAAATATCAAATTTCAATTAGAAAATAAGCAAATAAAGCTGATTCTTATGGAAGAAAAGCTTGAGAAACTCAAGACAGGAACAACAACCGTTGGTGTAATATGTGACGGGGCAGTTGTTCTGGGAGCAGAGAGAAAGGCAACCATGGGCTACCTTGTGGCGAGCAAGGACACGTCAAAAATAAGAAGGCTGGATAAACATATAGCAATGACAATCGCTGGCTTGGTAGGTGATGCCCAGGCACTGGACAGGTACATAAAGGCAGAGCTCAAGCTCTACAAGCTTAACGAGGGAGAGAAGATACCAGTGAACGCTGCTGCCAATCTTATTGCAAACATTCTCTACTCCAGAAGGTTTTACCCGTACATAGTTCAACTGGTTGTTGGCGGTTATGATAGCAAGCCAAGATTGTTCTCCTTCGATCCTACTGGAGGACTTCAGGATGAGAAGGAATACTTCTCCACGGGCTCAGGAAGCCTGACAGCTTTCGGGGTGTTGGAGGATAAGTTCAAGAAGAAAATGTCTGTTGAGGATGCAAAGAAACTGGTTGTGAGGGCAGTCTATGCTGCAACCAAGAGGGACATAGCCTCAGGAGGATCAGGGATTGATGTTGCTGTTATAGATTCAAGGGGCTTTCATGAGGCCCCAGAAGAAGAAGTGAAAAAATTGATGAAGTAATCTAATCTGAATTTTTAGACGAATCGCATTCTAGGGAATCCTAAAGAGAAATTTGATAGTGATAGAAAATGAAAATATCAATACTGAAGGAATTTGAAAAAAGACTCCCCTCAGACGCTCAAATAACTGAGGTTAAGTTCGAGGGTTCGGAGATAGTTATATACACCAAGAACAAGCAATTCTTCACCGAATCCGAGGATACAATCAAGCAGATCGTCAAGGAGCTCAAGAAAAGGGTAGAGGTAAGGCCAGACCTTTCCATAACCATGGATGCAGAGAAAGCGAAGAAGCTGATAGAGAAGATCGTTCCAGAGGGAGCAGGGATACAGGCCGTATACTTTGAACCAGAGCTGGGAAAGGTTGTTATTGAGGCCCAGAAACCCGGCCTGGTTATAGGTAAGAACGGTGAGACGTATAAAAACATAAAGAATCATACATTCTGGCTCCCCAAGATAGAAAGGGCGCCAGCCCTGAAGTCTGATATAGTAAGAGCGGTTAGAAACCTCCTTCACTCAGAGATAGACTACAGGAAGAAGTTCTTGAACAAGATAGGAACCAGGATAAATGAGAAGGGAGAAAGTATAGACAGAAACAAGGAATGGATAAGGATTACTGCCCTTGGTGGATTCAGGGAGGTTGGAAGAAGCTGCGTACTCGTTCAAACTCCGCACTCAAACATACTTATGGACTGCGGTGCTGACCCTGGTTCTGATAATCCCCCGTATCTGGAAACACCGGAGTTTGATCTGGAAAAACTCGATGCCGTTTGCCTCTCCCACTCACACATAGACCACTGTGCATACATACCATACCTGTACGAAAAGGGATACACAGGCCCCACGTACTGCACAGCACCAACAAGGGACCTGATGGTTCTGCTCTGTCTGGATTATATTGATGTTTGCCAGAAGAACGGCAAGACCCCACCATATCCAAAGAAGGCTGTGGAAAAAACAGTGAAACACACCATCACGCTTGATTACGGAGAAGTATCTGACATAACCCCTGACACAAGACTAACCTTCCAGCCATCCGGTCACCTCCTGGGATCCTCTCTCGTTCACCTACATATAGGGGACGGGTTGCACAATATCCTATACACAGGGGATTTCAGGTTCGGACCCTCCAGGCTCCTAGAACCCGCATGTCCCCAGTTCCAGAGGATAGAGACCCTTATAATGGAGTCCACGTACGGAAGCTCTGCTGATGTTCTTCCCAAGAGAACAGAGATAGAGGATGAGGTTCTGCAGGTAATAGATAAGACCATGAAACAGGGAGGTAAGGTTCTCATACCCAGCTTCGCTGTTGAGAGGGCACAGGAACTAATGTCAATTCTCGCTTATCACAAATTCCAATACCCGGTTTACATAGAGGGAATGATCTGGGATGCGACTGCCATCCATACCGCGTACCCAGAATACCTTTCCAGAAACCTTCAGAGGGAGATATTCCACAGGGGAAACAACCCATTCCTATCCGATATGTTCCACAGAGTGATTCCAAAGGAGAGAAACTCTGTTATCGATTCCTCTGAGCCTGCTGTGATAATATCAACCTCAGGCATGCTTGTAGGTGGTCCGGTTATAGAGTATCTGAAGGGAATGGCAACCGACAAGAAGAACACACTACTTTTCATAGGATACCAGGGTGAGGGAACCTTGGGAAGGAGGATACAGAAGGGATGGAAGGAGGTTCCCATATCTACTCCAGGAGGTAAGACTAGGGGTCTGGAAATAAAAATTGGTATTGAAACGGTTCATGGTCTTACAGGCCATTCAGGAAGAAACCAGTTGATGGGTTACGTGGGTAAATTGACCTCAAAACCAGAAAGGATAATAGTAAACCACGGAGAGAACAGAAAGTGTGTAGAACTCGCGAGGGATTTGCACAGAGTTTTCAGATGCGAGACTCTCGTCCCGAAGGATCTGGAAAGTGTAAGACTAAGATAAATGCTGAATGAAAGTTAAAGGGGAAGAACCCCTATCTGTGAACAGCTACGAATTCTGGTGTGAGTATCAGCCAGTTCTGCTCAACTCCTATGATGTCTCCGTTGTTTGCAACCACTGTTCTCTTCAGCTTGTCAACCGCTCTCTTGAGTTCTCCCATGTCTTTGTCTTTAAGTCCCTTTATCTTAAGGAAGATTATAGAACCTTCCCTTACCTGCCTTAGAACCCTTTCTGCATCTGCAAACTCCTCTAGGTTCTCTATCCTTATCCCTAGCTTTCCTGCAGCTACTCCTGCTCCAGAATCCATCACATTAACCTCCAGGTATTCCTCACCTTCTATTTCCTCAAAGTCTCTGTCCTTTGACCTAGAAAGCAACCTTTTTAGTGGCATATCAAAAACCTCCTTGAACATCAAATTCGAGAGACGACTTAATCCAATAACTCAAAGTCGTCATACGATTCTGATGTGATATATTGTAAAAGTTAGATTTTTAAAGATGTCGGTTTGATTTTAAAAACATAATTCATTTTTTAAAGCTCTCCAGGACAGAAACCATATTCCATATCTTGGTTCTTGCATGTGGCGAGAGATTGGGATCGTTTGAGGCTTCGTCCAGAATGGATATTATGGTTGCAATCTTCTCTTCCTCAGGATCCTTGCTGTTCAGAATCTTTATAGATTCCTCTATTGAGGACTTTATGTTCCTTGGGACACCTCTGTCCTTCATTATGTCCTCAAGCAACCCATTTATCATCTTTCTGTTATCTTCCCCTTTCACAACCTTCACCTACTCAGCTATAGCCTGCTTTTTCTTTGGACCGGAGAGCTTTTCCCTCAGATCTTCAATCTTTTCTCTTATCCTTTTCTCTCCACTCTCCATGGTTTTCAACCTAGTTCTTATTACATCTTCCTTTTCCTTTAGGTCCTTTTTAGCATCGGCCTTCTTGCTCTTTATGAGTATCGGTCCAGCGATTTTATACACCTCACCTTCTTTGGTTTTCTCGAGTTCCTCCAGCGCTTTGCCTATCTCTATGAGTTGTATGTTTAACGTTTCTTTCTGGGCGAGTATGCTCTGTATCTGCTGCTGATAGAGCTGTGCCTGATTAAGCAACTGCTGAACCTGCTTTGATTCCTCAGCCATATCCTAACCTCCTAATCAGAGTAAACCTTTCTGACTACCTTTGGTCTGGTTTTTCTCAATATCCTGTATCCGCAGTAGGGACATATTATCTTCTTTGCAGTCTTCAATTCAATCTTCACTTCCCTTCCGCAGTTGAGACATTTGTACATAATCTCAGATTGTTGAATCTTATTTAAAAAATTATTTTTCATGTGGTCTGTAGGCTTTTCCTGCAAACTTCAACCCGCAGGCATCACATTCCCATATACCGGCCGAGACCCTCTTGACTCTGCGCTTTAAGCAGTTGGGACATCGATGTTTTTTCTGGGCTCCTATCTTTAGCAACCTCTGCCTGATCTTTTTCCCATACCTTGCTCCATATTTCCCGGTATGGCCAACCTTTTTTGTCTTCATTTTATCGTCTTCCTCATTCCCTTACTCTTTTTTATCGCGGCTTCTAATGCCTTTCCTATCTCTTCCAGTGAAAGGGTCCCGATTCCGCCCTTCTGAAGGGCACATATGTTGTCATCATCTTTTACAGCAACACTCAGCCTCATATCCATAACATTTTCTTCATCAAGGTTAGGGTCTGTGAAAAGGGATTCACCAATCCTTGCAAAGGTAATGGTTATGGGTTTGGACTTAACAGGAAGTTTTTTGGTCCTCTTTTCATAATTGATTTTTTCTCCCTTAAGTTCAGGCATCTTTGCATTCCACAATGCTGTGACAGCTGCCAAGGCTGCCGCATCTATCAGGTTACCTGAGTGATTCAGGACATGTATGTCAATATTCACAAGCCAGACTCTTTCACCCTTCTTTATGCACAACTTCTTTGTGTCTATGGTTCCGGCCTCCCTTATACCTCTGTCAACAACCCTTGCAAGCTCTATCGCATCTTCCTTAGGTGGACCGGTCTCAAAACCAGGTGAAGCCACAGGAGAAAACTCCGCTCCAACGATCATAACACCATCATCCGGTTTGTCCGGGTAAGGTTCCCCAATGTCCATCTTAATACCAACCAACACCTCGGTCTCACCGATTTTTACCCTTGCTGATCCCTCTGCCTTCTCAATCACATCCTTTTCCACCACGATCTCCCTGTACTCATCCGGTTTCCTTTTGTCTATCCTCTCTCCCTTTGAAGCAAGGTTGAGCAGATACTGTTCCTGCAAAATCATAATATCACCTACTTTAGTGACCACCTTTCTTTAAGGGCCTGCTTCTGCTTTTCATAGAGTATCTCACATCCCTTTACCGCGAGGTTAACGAGCTCCTTGACCTCTTTTGCAGATATGTCACCGTCCATCTGAAGGAGTGTTACCTTTTTGTTCCTAGGCATGTACGCTACAGGAAGGTCGCATTTTGTTACGTCTTCCTCTTTTCCCTCCAGGTCCAGGAAATATTCACCACCCACCTTTCCTACAGCCACCGAGGCAACGAGATCCCTCATACTTATACCAGCATCAGCTAGTGCAACACTCGCTGCGTTTATTCCAGCCGTTCTTGTTCCCGAGTCCGCCTGCAAAATATCTATGTAAACACTTATTCCAGCCTTTGGGTTTTCCTCAAGGAACAAGGCCGGTTCAAGCGCATGTCTTGTGACCATACATATCTCTGTGCTCCTTCTGGAATGTCCTGGTCTTACCCTCTCTGTTGTTGAAAACGGCGCCATTGCATACACTGTTCTCAAGAAGGTTTTGTCAGATAGCTGCAGGCGTCTTGGGTGGAGGATTGCGGGTCCATAAACTGCAGCAATTGCAGTGGTTCTTCCCAGGGAAACCAGTGCAGATCCATCTGCCTGCTCAATAACTCCCGCTTTCACTACCATGGGCCTCAATTCTCCAGGTTTTCTACCATTTAGTCTTTTCATCCTATCACCCTAACAGTTTTGAAACCTTGTCGGTTAAACCATCAACCACGGATTCCCTCTCGATAAGTCTTATCGCATCAATCACCTTGTTCTCCTTCTCACCCTCGAACCACACCAGTCCATTCTGACCAATGCTTATTCTGCACTTTGTCTTGTTTTTGATTAGATTTATCATCGATCCCTCCTTCCCAATAAGTCTGGGGACCTTTGCAGGGCTCATCTTAACCACCCTGCCTGACCTCATCTTTCTTGATCTGGTATCCTGCATTGTCAGGTAAACAGAGGTTGAATTCGCACCAGATATCTTTGCATATACAACATCACCCATACCATAAACCTTTGAAAGATCTGTCTTTGATGTGTCTATGAACTCCCTTACACCAGAAAGCGGGAGAAACGCCTCGTTGACGGATTTTATATCAATCACCCATCCGTTGCTCTGGATGTCAATAACCTCACCCAGAACCATGTCCCCTGCCTTTGGTATGTAAACACCGGACAGTGGAATTACAGAGATAACCCTTCTGTTAACAGAGACCAGTCCGAGCTTTTTGGCGTAGATTGAATTTCCCTCCCTGAAGCAGTTTTTCCCAGGAAGGTAGTCCATCGATCTTATTATCTCATCCCCCGGAATCACCAGATCCCTATCCTTTTTCATTAATTCAGCCATACTCTCACCCAATATGCTCCAAATACATACTTCGAATTCTTTAATTGTATTTATGGATTTATAAATGCCTATAACCCATACGATTATTCTTTTTTAACAACCTTTACCTCAACCTGCCCAGAAGTAAGCTCGTTCAGTTTGCTGTATATGTTGGCCTGCATCCCTGCAGGAATCTCTATCACAGCGATCCAAGCATCAGATTTCCACTCCTCCTTCTTGACAGGAGCAAGATTCCTAACAACAGAGCTCGCCTTTCCTGCGTACTGTATGGGAACTCTCAATGCAATCTCAATCCTTTCAATGCTTATGGGCAAAATACTCTGCAGATCCGAGACCACATTCTTTACCTGCTCTTCAGCAGGCTTGAACGGATCTATTGCAATCTTTGCCTCATCCATTGCATTGAGAATCCTCTGAACAGGGTGGGGTAGTTTTGTCTGTGGGTTCACACCCTGTTTTGATATTATATCCGCTATCTGCTTCCTCTTCTCCTGTATGAATCTCCTCCTCTGCTCTGTTGTAAGCTGGATATCCCCCTCTTTCATTATCTGGGCAGCTATCTTGTTTATATCGGTTGTTTGGAAGACCTTTTCCAGATCATCCTCAGGGACTCTTTCTCCCTTCCTTGCATCCTTGAAAACATCTCTTACAGCAAGGATGGTGTCTATGGATATATCCTCCCCCTTTTTGAACCTCAACGCTTTCTCCGGATCCACAAGGATCTCGAAATGATTATGATCCCTTGTTACTCTTGCAATAACAGCGTCCTCAACAGAAACCATATTCCCTCCTCATCCGCAGGAACAAGAATCTACTTCTTTGTTTTTGGCTCTTTGAATGTGACTTTCTCTATACCGGATCTCTTGACAACAACAGCTTCCACGTTCTTGGTTGATATGTTCTTTTCCCCTACCTTTAACGCTTTCAAAAGCAGCTGAACTCCTGATTTCTCATCCATGTTATCTTTGTAACCACTAACCAGAACCCTTCTTGCCTTTTCTGCTCCCCTGCCGATTGCCTGGGCATTCCACTCTATCATGGTTCCTGATGGCTCTGTCTCAAAGAGGTTGGGACCTGTTTTGTCAACGCCTCCTATAATAAGTCCCACACCGTACGGTCTGACGCCGGCATACTGGGTAACCAGGTGTTTCCTGTCGCTTATATACTTTGTTAGGGAAGAAACCGATATTGGTTCTCCATAGGTTATCATATTTACCTGGGCCCTTATTCTTGCAAGCCCAATCAGGTCCCTTGCATCAGCAAGCGAACCAGAAGACACAGCCGCAATAGAATCATCTACCTCGTATATCTTCTTGTATGATTCAGTGACTGCGAGGGGCATGTGTACCCTGACAGATCCAAGCAACACACCATTCTTTATCTTCAACCCCAGGGATGTTGTCCCATTCTTTACCATCTGTCTTGCATACTCAACCTGCAGTAATCTCCCATCTGGCGAGAAAACCACAATAGTCCTGTCATAAGCCATGTAATTTTGCGGTATTGGTTGCGGCATAATCCCTCCTTACCTAATCGTCAAAATCTGCAATTTATTATATATTACTTTATTATTATATAAACTTTTTCCGGCACGCTTCCAGAAAACTCAAGACTTAAACATGTTCTTTAGCTTTTTCTCCAGTTCTTTTTTCACTACTATTATGACCCTGTCCCCGATTTTTAATCTTTCCTTTTCCTGTGGTATGAGAAACTTGCCCATTCTCTTTATCGCAACCACAAGGGATTCCTTTGGAAACTCAATTTTTGTGATGGACTTATTCACTACTTCTGATTTCTCTTTGACCTCAAATTCCATCAGTTCCACCAAACCCTTGTGCATTATAGTCAGATCAGCGACATCAGGCTCTGTTATCATGGCTTCTAACTGTTCGACTGTTGATGTTTCAGGAGAAACTATACTATTAACCCCAATCTTCAGGAATATCTTTTTGTACTCCTCCTTTGTGGTCCTTGTTATCATTCTTATCTTGGACATCTCTCTTGCAACAAGGCAGATTAACAGATTGGTTTCATCCTTTGAGGTGACAGCAACCAGGGCATCGGCCTTTTTAATCCCTGCCTCCTCTAGAACATCTGGTTTTGTCCCATCTCCATGGATAATCATTGCATTAAGGTTGTCAGCCAGAACCTGGCACAACTCCTCATCCGCCTCCACCAAAACAACATCATGCTTTTCCTCAGACAGGAACTTTGTCAGTCTTGACCCAATTTCACCCCCACCAACCACTATGATTTTCATTAACTATCTCCTCCTCAGGATGTAAATTATGAAAACGAGCACGGCCCATATCTCCAGCCTTCCGATCCACATGTTAAATATTAGGGTGAGCTTGCTTATTATACTTAATTCTGATACAACAGATAAACCAACATTTCCCTGGGCCGAGGTCACCTGAAACAGTGAGTTTATTGCTGAATATCCCTGGGACATCAGTATCAGGGAGCCAAGAACAAGGAAAAAGATGTAAATCCCTATGAATTTGAAAATTGCCTGGAATTCCTTGTCTGTATAGATTAGACTGCCTATCCTCCTCGGGAAGACCAGTCTGGGTTTCAACAATTTCTTTATGTTATCATAGATTGACTTGAAAAATATCAGAATCCTGTTAAGCTTTAGACCACCAACAGTCGAACCCGCTGCCCCCCCGAAGACCATCAACATTATCAGCAAGACTTTGGAATAATCGCTCCAATTGATCAGATTCTGGATACTAAAGCCTGAACATGTTACTGCAGAGACTACATGAAAGAGGGTTTCTCTTAGAAAATGAAATGGCAGAAGCAACAGGGTTACCACAATTATCAGAAGAATTAAGGTGATGGTCTGGATATCCTTGAAGAATTTCCTTCTCTTCCCTGCAATCAGTTGATAATGGGAGAAAAAGCTTATGGCTCCCAGCAGCATTATGAGCATCATCACAGCCTCGATAGCCGAGGAGTTGTAGAAACCTATGCTTTCCGAATGCGTACCCATGCCACCCGTTGCTATCCCTGTCATTGCATAATTGACCGAATCGAACAGAGGCATACCCACAACGAAGAGCAGGGATACGCCTATGATTGTGTAAAAGATATATATCCACCAGATGGTCTTTATGGAGTTTATCACATTGGGTCTTATCCTCTCATGCCCCTCTGCGATGTAGAGCGTATTGCCGGTTTTGAACAGACCTGAAAGCGCCAGAACTACTATGCCTATGCCACCGACCCATTGCAAAAAACTCTTCAAGAACAATATCGACTGCAGGGCCTGCTCAAGATTAAGCAGGCTGAACCCTGTTGTTGTCCAGGCGCTCATGGATTCAAAGAATGCATCTATAAAGGGCATTCCCCCAGCAAAAACAAAAGGTATGGTGCTTATAAGCGTAACAACCAGCCATATCATTGCAATGATAACCATGCCCTCGCTGAGCCTGGTCTCTTTTTCGGTGTAGAATAATCTTTCAAGAACAAGACCGAGAATCAGGGCTACCAGAAAACTCAGGAAGAAGTAGGGTATCGCGAAATATTCACTGTATATTAATGTAACTATTATCGGAACAAGAAAAACAAAGCTGGCATATTTCAGGGTAGTTCCAAGTGCATTGAACATCACTTTTGTGTCCATTTAATCCCGTTTATAAAAAATTAGGTTTAGGAATAATAAATAAACCAGGGACCATTACTAACAATTTATATCACTCCGGATAAATTATTAATATGCCAAAACCCAGACCCGTACCCCAACAACCCCAGTCCAGATCTGTTCCTCAGAGACCCCAGGCAACCCCACAGGCGCCACCACCCCAAAAACCCCAAGCCCCTGCCCCACCCGTCGCTCCAAAGGCACCGCCAGGGAAGATTGAGAGGGAAAGAAAGATCATGAAACTCTCCTATGCAAGGAGGGCCAGAATTCTGCATTACCTTCTGGGTTTCATACTGCTTGGAATAGGGGGTTACCTGTACCTCTTCAATCCCATGGAGCTCAGGATCATAACCAGTTTCATATCGATAGTTTACATAACTGCTGCGTTCGCATTTCTGGGAATTATCGTTCTACTCTATACAGAGACAAAAAGAAGGACAGCAGATTATTACATAACCCAGTACAGGATTGTGGAGACACTGGGAATTCTAAGGAAGAAAGAGCACGGACTCCAGCTGTCACTGGTTGAAAGCGTCAGAATCCGCCAAGGCTTCTTTAACAGAATACTAGGAATAGGAGATGTTGAGGTAAAGACATCAAGGGATTCCATTACACTCCACAGGGTGGGTAACCCTGAAAAAGCAGAATCCCTGATATTATCGCAGCTTAACAAGATAAAGGGGATGCAAGGAGGACAATGAGATGCACATAATAGGAGAACTTCCGGCAGAGAGGTTTATGAGGAAAAAGTTCAGCAAGGTAAAAACAAATGACAAAATCTCCAAGGTCATAAAGCTACTCCTCAATTCAGATTCTAGTGTACTGCCTGTTTTTGAAGGCAGAAAATTTATAGGAGAGATACATGAACTAGACCTTCTCAAGCTTGTTGTTGACCCTAAGGAGATCCCTGAAGAGGAGATCATAACCCTCGGGTTCGGTCTGGACATGGGATACTTTGCAAAAACTGCAGGGGATATAGTGAGGAGACATGAGATATCAATTTCCTCCAAGACAAAGATAAAGGAAGCGTCTTTTATCATGCTCAAGGAGGGTGTGAAGTCTCTCCCTGTTATGAAAAACAAGAGACTTATAGGAATACTCACTGAAAGGGACATTCTTAACAAGGTTATAAAGAGGGGGCTTGAGAAATGAACTTTCTTTTAAGTCTTGCAGTAATGCTGATAGCAGCAAGGATATTCGGAGAGGTTTTTGAGAGGGTAAGCCTTCCCTCTATACTTGGCTACATAGTTTCAGGGATAGTGTTCGGCTCGGTTCTGAATCTGATACCAATAGATCACATAACCAACTTCGGACAGATTGGCCTTATCCTGCTCCTGTTCATTGTGGGTTTCAAGGAGATAGACACAGAGAAGCTGGTGAAGAACAAAAAGCCAGGAATTTTGACGGGATTCTTGGGAGCAGCAGTAACCTTTGTCCTCGCATACTGGCTGGGTCTCTCTTTCGAATTCTCGTTCCTGACCTCGCTTTTCCTTGGTCTTGCAATAGCAGAAACCTCTATTTCCTGCTCGATAGCGAGCTTTATAAATCTAGGGAAGATGAACACCAGACTTGGCAGATCGATACTGGGGGCGAGTGTGGTTGATGATATCTTGGGACTGGTGGCCCTCGCTATCCTGACCAGCTTCGCAGTGACAGGGGCAATGGGAATATTTGAGCTCGGGCAGATAATATTCGGGATCTTCCTTTTCTTCATAGTTTTCATTGCAGGTGGCTATGCGATTCCCTTACTGATGAAAAGGGTCAAGACCTTCAGATCAGAGGAGATAAGGTTCTCAATCGTTCTCACAGTTGTAATCCTGGTTGCGTATCTTGCAGGGATGGTGGGTCTTTCTGTTGTTCTGGGAGCCTTCCTTGCGGGCGTTATGCTCTCCAGATCTCCTGAACTCGAGACAAGGGAATTCTCCAATGACATGGCAGTTGTATCGCATGGAATATTCATTCCTCTGTTTTTTGCTTGGATCGGCCTGCAGATAATGATAATCCCTGAGATGATAGGGATTTTCTCCCTGCTCCTTATACTCATTGCGATATTCGGGAAGATGTTCGGAGCATGCATAGCAGGCCTCATCTCCAGGTTCAACAAGACCGAGTGTCTGGGGCTCGGTATCGGGATGATACCCAGAGGAGAGGTTGGACTGGTTGTTCTGGCCATAGGTAAGGGTCTCGGGTTAATACCTGATCTTATATTCTCTGCTGTCTTCCTGGTAATAGCAGTAACCGTTATAATAACCCCGATCCTTTTGGCACTGGTTCTGAAGAACAAGGAAATACCCGGATAATCTTTAAATATCATTTCTACAATTCCCGAGCATGACACAATTCGAGAGAATAGGAAAAGAAATAAAGGAAAGAAGAAAAGCATTGAAGATTAAGGTAAAAGATATTGACTCGGTGTTAGCTGATGCATTCAAAATAAAACCACTTACAGCAAGAAACTACAGGGAATTTGTTGAGCAGGGCTACATATATGGAACATCAGCTTATATAGGAGAAAAAGAATATGGACAGGTATATATGAACAGATTATCCTTCTACATGGGAGAGCTTGATTTTGATGAAGCGGACATCACCGTTGTAAGAATAAAACTGATTGATAACAGATTCAATTACCCATTACCTGATTCAGAAACTAATTTCCAGTTGCCCTAATAACATACGGAATGAGCTCATTCTTCTCAAGCTTTAACCCATATCTGCAAGAATTCTCATCGAATCTCTCCACTCTGTTTGGTTTTATCCCGTTGCCAGAGATGAGAAGGGGAACAGGATCGGGCGTATGTCTATATTCCTTGAACTTGGGGTCAGAATCTGTTCTATGGTCGCATGTTATGATAAATATCGTGTCTTTTGAATACTTTAACTTCCCAACCCCTTTGTCAACCTTTTCGATAAAATTCTTTTTCTCAAGCGGTTTCGCGTCATGGGAAAGGATATCTGCTCCGTTTATGTGAAGGAAAACAAAATCATATTTATTCAGCGCGTTTTTGACGGCCTCAAACTTCCCATCCAAGTTGGTGTCAGGCATTCCGTTCGCTCCCTCGACCTCGATTACATCCATTCCCAGGAACCTTGCAACACCCTTTGCTATCGGAATTCCAGCTATGCAGCATCCCTTTAGCTTGAACCTTTCCTGGAAACCTTCAACATCCCTTTTTCTCCCAATATTCCTTATCAGAATTATGTTGGCAGGGAACCTTCGATTCTTATTATCTGGTTCCTTTGAAAGAATTTTATAAGCCCTTGAAGAGAACTTGTTGAGAACAGATGCGGTAAACTTCGCCTGGCTTTCCCTCGCCCCTACCTGCTGGAGCGGAGTCCCGATCTTCAAGGGGTCGTTGGGAATTATTTTGTCACTCAGATTCTTCCCTCCCAAAACAATAACAACCCTGTGACCGGCTGATTTCCTTACAGTGAATCTAACCCCATCAATCTCCATTCTATCCAGAACCTCGCAGAAGTATTCCAACCCTGTCTCGTCCCTTCCAGCTCTCCTGTCCAAGAGGTTCCCGTTGGAAGCGAGGGTTGCGAAGTTTCCCCTTATGCAAATATCCCCAGGACCTGGTTTCAAACCAATACCTAACGCTTCGAGATATCCCCTGCCAGGGTAGCCTTCTTTCGAATAACAACCCAGAATGTTCAGGTAACCAAAATCAGAGTTCACGGTTTTTCCGTAACCTATGTCGAGGAGCCCACATTTCCCTTCCTTAGCAAGGGAATCAATGTTTGGTTTTTTCGCAAGTGAGAGCGGGGTCTGCCTCCCCAAATCCCCTGCACCATCCAAAACAATGAGAATGAACTTCATGATTATAATTGTCAGGGGAGATTAAAAATTTATTACTATAATACAATCTTTCAAGGATTGGGATGAATGGTGAGGAAAACAAGATAATCAGGAATCTCGAGGTTCTAACAGAGCACTTCATACCTAGCAGAATAGTTCACAGGGACGGTCAGTTGAAGACGATAAGAGACGATCTGAAACCGATTCTGAATGAGATGAACGCAAGGAATGTTTTTCTCTACGGGACCCCGGGAACCGGGAAAACCTGCATGGCCAGATATGTCCTTTCAGAGCTCAAGGAACATGTGCCGGTCCTTACGAGCTACATAAACTGCTGGGAGTGCAGATCAAGGTTCAAGATACTCTTCAATCTTCTTCAGGAGTTTGGAATGAAGTTTTCAGTCCACAGAAGAGGCCAACCAACAGATGAGTTATTGGAGATGTTGAGGAAAAAGGTAAAGGACAATCACTGTGTCATAATCCTGGACGAAGTTGACCAGCTTGAGGACAGCAGGATACTCTATGATTTGACGAACATCCCGAAGGTCTCCATTATACTGATAGCCAACAATGAAACCGCTCTGTATGGTGCTGAACCCAGGATAAGGAGCAGACTCATGTCATCGGACAGGATAGAGTTCCCTGTCTACAATGATAAGGAGATATTCGACATCATGAAGGACAGGACAGAGTGGGGCCTGGTTCCTGGGGTTATTAAGAATTCACAGTTGGAATCGATAGCCAAGGCCTGCAATGGGGATGCAAGGGTAGCGATAAACACACTGAGGATAGTTTCAGAGGATTCAGAGAATCAGGGATTGGATTCGATACCAGACAAATTAATAAAAAATGCAGTATCGAATATCACCAGCAAGAGGGAGAGAAGGATAGATGACCTGAATCCCCATGAGAAGCTGATAATAGAGATTTTGAAAGGAAAAAAGAGCCTTGATTCTGGAAGCGTTTACAGGGAGCTCCAAGAACTGTCAGAAAAGCAGGGTATTGAAAAGATAGTGGACAGAACCTTCAGGAAATACATGGACGGGCTTGTGAAGCATGGTTTTGTAAATTCTGCAGGACAGAGCCGGTGGAGGACATATTCTCTAGCGGAATAGCGGAACGCCACACACACTACCTTTATATACAATCCTAAACAACCCTCTTACATAAAGGAGGCCGATATACCTTTTCATAAAATAAGGATATTGGCAGTAATATTTTTATACCTCCTGCCCCCTTCACCCCAGACCATAACTTGGATGCCCGACTTTGACCAATTTGGTAAAGTCGGGAGACGAATTGATCAATGACTCCGGAGGCCCTCGCCTCCGGGGAGATTATAAGATTTCTGTACAAATTCGCAAAATAAAAAAGATTTAAGCGTTTGGTCCAATTCTTTATCAGGTAGTAATGATGAAAGCAAAGTTGTACCTTTTCATCCCCATTTTAATCTCGATAATTCTAGTATTCTCAATCACAACAGTAGGAGCAATCTATGATAAAGATATAGCAAAAGGTTTCAGTTATAAGAACTTGAAGAGGGTGATTGCTGATTCTATTGATGAAGAAAGTATAAAGTCATTCAGAGAGATGGGATGCTTTTTGAAAAACAGGCTAAAGGGATCAGCTTCATTTGAATGCCCAGAAGGCATAATACCGAGGTTGAATGTCAGGGAAGCTAGGGTTTTCCATATAATGGACCTTAATGCAGACATACAGATAGGAGCCGATAAGGTCTGGGCTGAAGAAATAACAGGAAGCGGAGTTAATGTGGCTGTTCTGGATACAGGAATAGATACAAACCATCCAGAGCTGCAGGATTCCTATCTCGGTGGTTACGACTATGTAAACAACGACGCTAACCCAGAGGACGATCACGGTCATGGAACGCATGTGGCAGGAATAATTTCATCAAACGGAGCGAATGATGCCAACTCCAAGGGAGTTTCGCCTGGTGCAGGCATATACATGTACAAGGTCTGCGATTCGGGTGGTGGCTGTTACGAAGATGATATGATGGCAGCAATGGAAGCAGCTGTTCAGACAGATGCAAAGGTTATGAGCATAAGTATTGGCGGAGGAAGCTATACCGCAGAAAACTGCGATAGCGATCCCCTAGCAGCCAAGGTTAACTGGGTTGTGAGCCAAGGTCTGACTGTGGTTGTTGCTGCAGGAAACGATGGAAGAGGAGTTTCCTCGCCTGGTTGTGCATCAGGAGCGATATCTGTCGGAGCCGTGGACAGCAGCAATAATGTCGTTTACTTCTCTGGAAGAGGTCCTGCATTAGATATAGTCGCGCCTGGATATTACATCTATTCGACATTGATAGATGGATACGGTGAGATGAGCGGAACGAGCATGGCTACTCCCCATGTAGCGGGTGTCACAACCTTGCTTCTCGATACGGAACCTACATTAACTGATAGTGAAATAAAAACTGCTTTGTACACAACGGTAAGTCCTGTTAATAAATGTTATAAATGCATATTCTTCTTCCGGGGAAGATGTTATTTTGGAGAACAGGAGGTTACATGTACACCAGAGATAACAGGAGCAGGGGTTGTTAACGCTTACAATGCATACCTAGCTGTTAAGCCAACAGGGCCAGAGTGCGTAATGGGTACTGATTGTAATGATGGTGTGAGCTGTACTGATGACAGCTGCGCAGACGGATCATGTGTTTACACCCAAAATGATGCCAATTGCCCAGCAGATGAATGGGTTGATACCGGAAATACAAAATGGGTTTCAACCGGCCAATGCACAGAGAAGGAACAAAAAGAACAAGAATATAGAGATCATTATTGTGATGCAACTTTGGATTGTCAGTACACCGTTACTGATACACAATGGATTGATACTGGAGCTACGAGAAATAAAGCAGATGGTACGACCTGTGATGACGGACAATTTTGCATGATTGGAGAAAACTGTCAAGCTGGGATATGCACCGGAGGCTCTGCAAGAGATTGTGATGACTTCGACATCTGCACCGCTGATTCGTGCAATGAAACCACAGACTCATGCGAACATTCACCAGCTGCTGCGGACGGAACGCCGTGTGATGATGGTCAGTACTGCACGGTAAACGATGAGTGCACAGCAGGGACTTGTGGGGGAGAAGCAAGGGATTGCTCTGACACGATAGCATGCACGATAGACAGCTGCGATGAGGGAAATGATGCATGCGTTAACACAGCTGATAATTCACTATGTGATGACGGCTCATTCTGCAACGGTATGGAGACGTGCAACGTCTTGTTTGGTTGTCAGGCAGGAACTCCGGTGAATTGTAACGATGACAATGAGTGTACGACAGACAGCTGCGATGAGGGAAATGATGCATGCGAATACACACCAGTAGCTGATAACACAGTATGCACAGGAGGAATCTGCTGTTCAGGAACTTGTGCGCTACCAACCTGCTCGATGGACACAGACTGTGATGATGGAAATGTATGTACCACAAATACCTGTAACTATGCGGGAACCTGTGATGCTTTATGTAGTTATGAAATCATAACTGTGTGTAGTGACAACGATGGATGCTGTCCAGCAGGATGTGATTACACGAATGACAACGATTGTCTATCAACTGTCAAATGCTGGAGCGCAGAATATACGTATCTTAAGAGGAGCAGCAGCCAGTTCAAAAAGTTCTGTAAGTGTGTAGAAGGAACGTATGGATACCAAAGCTACAGTTATTCCTGGGGTAAGAAAACAGCATACCAGTATGCAGATTCAGGAAATAACGAAAATTGGGAAACAATATCTTCCAACACATACTTCCCAGCGTACAGAGTGAGATGCACAGATGGGAACTGGTACAACGCGAACCAAGACTATTATTACGGTTAATTTCTTTTTGTTTTATTTTCTCTCTATAGTCCTGATCCCATTCATGTACGGCCACAGGACTTTGGGTATATTTACAGAACCGTCCTTTTGCTGGAAGTGCTCGAGAATAGCCACCATTGTTCTGGAGGTTGCGAGGGCTGTATTGTTCAGTGTGTGGACAAACCCCACCGGAGGTTTACCCTCTCCTGCCCTGTAGCGGATGTTCAGTCTCCTTGCCTGATAGTCCGTACAGTTGGAATTCGAACCCATTTCCCTGTAATGATTATCAGCCATCCAGACATCTGTATCGTATTTCTTGGCTGCTATTGAGCCGATATCACCTGTACATACATTCATTACCCGGAAACGCAGGCCAAGCTCCTGATAGAGCTCATTCGCGTTCTTTTGAAGCTCTTCATGAAGTTTCCATGACTGATCCGGGCGGCAGAATATGAACTGCTCCACCTTGTTGAAATTGTGGACTCTGAACAAACCCTTTGTATACTTCCCATGCGTCCCTATTTCCCGACGGAAGCAGGGAGAAATCCCACACAGCTTTATTGGCAAATCCTTCAGGTCCAGAACCTCGTCCATGAACATGGCTGCCATGGGGTGCTCAGATGTTGCTATAAGGTACAGATCGTCCCCATCGATTTTGTACATCACAGACTCGAAATCATCAAGGTCAACAACCCCCTCATATGGTTTTCTTCTCATCATGAGCGGGGGGAAAATCAGGGTATAGCCCCTTTTTACCATGAAATCAATCGCGTAACGGATTATCGCCTGCTCAAGCATCGCAAGCTCCCCCTTGAGATAGAAAAAACCAGCTCCCGTGACCTTTCCGGCCCTCTCAAAGTCTATTAAACCAAGACCCTCCGCAATCTCCAGATGGGGTTTGGGTTCGAAATCAAATTTCGGGTGTTTCCCGAACGTCTCCACAACAACGTTATCCTCATCATCCTTTCCATAGGGAACAGATTCATGCAAAAGATTCGGAACCCTCATAAGACAAGAAACCGTCTTCTTTCCCAATTTCTCTTTCTCTCCCTCCAGTTTCTTTATCTCTTTCGGGATCTTCCTTACCTTCGCTATCTCCTTTTTGTAAGGCCTCTTCTCGCTTCTAAGTTTCGCTATCTTCTCGGTTATTACGTTCCTCTCATGCCTCAGTTGCTCAAGTCTTTGAAGGGAATTCCTGTACCTCTTATCGTATTTTATCAGCTCCTCTAACAGTTTCAACTTCTCAGACTCCCGTCTTCTCTTCAGGTTTTTCCTCACCAGATCGGGTTTCTCCCTGATTAGTCTTATATCGAGCATAACACACACCAGATAATATAGTATAGGGTCTGGGAATTTATTAATTAGAGAGAATCCATTTTTATACCACAATTTCAATAACTATTAGATACTATGGGCAAAAAAATACGGTCACCGATACTGGTAATGCTTGGTCATGTTGACCATGGGAAGACGACTTTGTTAGACAAGATTCGAGGCACCACTGTGGTTAAGACAGAGCCGGGCCTGATAACACAGTATATATCAGCTTCCTACATCCCAACAGATGTTATTCAGGGTCTCTGTGGTGACATGCTGAAGAGATTGAAAATAAAACTTGAGATTCCCGGTCTTCTCTGCATAGATTCCCCAGGACACGAGGCATTCACAACCCTAAGAAAGAGGGGTGGAGCTATAGCAGACCTGGCGATCCTGGTTGTGGACATAAACGAGGGGTTCATGCCCCAGACCGATGAATCTCTGAATTTTCTAAAACAGTTCAAGACCCCATTCGTTGTTGCAGCAACCAAGATTGATAGACTACTTGGCTGGGTGATATCCCCGAACGAGTGTTTCCTGGACACCTACAAGGAACAACCCCAGAGAACCCAGGATGAGATTGAGGAGAAGTTGTACAAAATAATAGGTCAGCTTACTGAGAGGGAATTCCAAGCAGAGAGATTTGACAGGGTTAAGGATTTTACGAAACAGGTTGGTGTTGTCCCAGTTTCTGGTGTTACAGGGGAGGGGGTCCCTGACCTGTTGATGATGGTTGCAGGGATCGCGCAGAAGTATTTACAGGACAGACTTGGTATAGCCCCTGGCGAAGGAAAGGGAACGGTTCTGGAGGTGAAAGAGTATCGGGGTCTGGGAACAACCATAGACGTTGTTATGTATGATGGTGAGGTGAACAAAGGCGATTACCTTGTGATAGGTGGTGAAGAGACCGTAACCACCAGGGTCAAAACACTTCTCGAGCCCGCTCCACTGAAGGAATTGAGGATGGAGAAGGATTTCATACAACAGGATTCTGTTTCAGCTGCTGCTGGTGTAAAGATAGCTGCCCCTGACCTGGAGAATGTGATTGCCGGGTCTCCGCTCCGGGCTGTGAAAAACCCAAGGGACCTGGATTCCGCAAAGAAGGAGGTTGCGAAAGAGATAGCTGAGGTGGTGATAGAGACAGACAAAGAAGGCGTTGTATTGAAAGCTGATACCCTGGGAAGTCTTGAGGCCCTCATAAAAAGCCTCAAAGATGCAGGCCTCCTGATAAGAAAGGCAAGGGTAGGTAACATAACCAAGTCCGATATCATGGAAATAAGATCCCTAGAGGAACCCATGATGTTCGCATTCGGCCTGAAACCCTCACAGGATATACTGAAACTCGCAGAAGACAATAACGTAAAGGTTTTCCATTCTGATGTAATCTACAAGCTGATTGAGGACCATGATAAATGGGAGAAGGAGAAGAAGCAGAGAAAGGAGGCAATGCTCCTGGAGAAAACCACAAGACCAGCCAAGGTTAAGATTCTGCCGGGGTGCGTATTCCGACAATCTAAACCAGCGGTCTTCGGGATAGAGGTTCTAAAGGGAACTATAAAACCTGGTTACACATTAAAGATAAAGGATAAGGTTATAGGAGAGATAAAGGAGATTCAGTCTGAGGGAGAAAACGTGCCTGAAGCAAAGATGGGGGACAAGGTCGCGCTCTCAATGCCTGATGTTGTGATTGGAAAGCATGCTGATGAGGGGGATGTTCTAGAAACAAAACTCACCAAAGATGACATCCAGAATCTTGAGAAGATAAAAAACAAACTAAGAGGAGACGAGCTCGAACTACTTGAGGAGGGATAACATGACAAAAGCAAATGAGACAAAACACAGGATGGTTACAGCTGACTGTGTGATAGTGAGGGACAACAAGGTTTTGATGCAGAAGAGGTCATTCGGCATGTGGAAGGGTTACTGGTGCCTCATAGGCGGGAAGGTTGATGTTGGTGAGACCATAATTCATGCGGCTGTAAGAGAAGCCAAGGAGGAATCAGATATTGATGTAAAGAAAATCTATATGATTGGTATCTATGATGATAAGGACAGGGATCAAGAAAATAACTGCGTGACAGTGGCCTTTTTATGCGAGGCCAATGACGCTGAGCCTAAAATGTCTGAAGAAGCAACAGACATGAAATTCTTCCCATTTGAAAAGCTACCGGATAAGATAGCCTTTGACCACAGACTAATAATAGAGGACGCAAAAAAGCTAATGGATAAATTATCTAAGATGAAACAGGTCAGTTAGTCTTCCCCAAATGTTCTTTTCTTCTTTTCTGCTGAGATTGAGCCAAACAACCCAGATTATCAGAACCAGGGCAACCAGTCCGAGCCGATAACCATAGTCATGCAGGGCTAGGGCAAAATCCAGACCCCATGCAGCTTCAGCCATAACGACACCTAGGACCCTCATAAGGTTTCCAACCCAGACTATGGGAATTCCTATTATCAGTCCCAGTAACCTTTTTTTCATTGCAATCCTAGGAACCGCGAAGATTAACGCGAAAAGGAAAAGCATCGATTTCCATCCTGTGCAGTCCTCATTTATCATGAAGTAAAAGTTATCCTGAACCGTCCCCACAATGATATAATAACCATCCTGGAAAACATTGTAGCCAAGCGCTTTCAGAAGATATGCTGAATGACTCGCAACCGTATGCTGCATCGGTGAGAGGTCTACAGCCAGAACCAGAATCAGGTACAAAGGAATTGACAGAATAAGCAAACGGATAAGGAACTCAAGAACACCCCATAGTCGTTTCTGACTCTTGGTCATCTCTATTTTCAGTTTTTTAAAGCCCATTGAATTATATTTACCCTTTGGACTTAATATCTTTCATGAAATCCTTAACACATTTACTTACATTCTCGCCTCTCACGATAACCCCTGTTTTCACATACCACTCCAGGTTCTGGTTTTCATAACCCCTTAATCTCTTCTCAACCCTCTCCATAAGATTCCTTACCTTGCCCCATGCATGCAGGGCAGATGCTAGGGCGTCTCTTTCATGCCTGTTGCTCCA
>JABAOH010031263.1_pt1 | contig 49117 bp, 35 predicted proteins | sample 7062181 | NCBI WGS metagenome assembly JABAOH01 (sample SAMN14538630, study PRJNA623070) | marine sediment metagenome | biome: marine biome [ENVO:00000428]; feature: marine pelagic biome [ENVO:01000023]; material: deep marine sediment [ENVO:00002113]; isolation source: pool of 5 deep marine... | reverse complement strand
CGGTTTGAAGATGTTTTCTTGTGTCCATTGGGTAAAGGGCTTTCCGCTTGCCCGCGACACGATTTCAGCCAAAAGCGTATAGCCTGTATTGCAGTACATGTAGCGTTCTCCGGGGGAGAAATTAAGTTCTTTTTGGCGTTTCACCAGCTCCATGATGTGGTTTTGAGTAAGCACATCATCCATTCGCCAACCTGCCATGATAAGCAGTTCCCACTGGTCCCGTATTCCGCTGGTGTGGTGAAGCAAATGCCGGATAGTGATGGTTTTTCCGAAATCAGGCACCTCTGGCAGGTGTTTGCGAATATCGTCGTTTATTGACAATTTACCTTCTGCTTCCAGCATGGAAATTGCCATGGCAGTGAATTGTTTGGAAACCGACGCCACATGGAACACAGTGGAAGGGGTAATAGGGATATTGTATTCCAATTGAGCGGAGCCGAAACCTTTTCTATAGATGACCATGCCGTCTTTTATAATGGCTGCGGCAGCGCCGGGGGAGTCGATAGTGTTCCATTTTTCAAACAGTTTATCCACTTTTTCTTCAAAGGATAGTTTTTCTTTTGAAGTTGTTGTGGTATCCGCATATGCGGTGGTGGCATATATGAAAAACAATGTCATTGTAAAAATAAAAAGAACTTTTTTCCAATTTCGATTCATGTTTACCTCCTTAGGGAAATATAAATCTGTTTAATCAAGAATGTAGTTTACATAAAAAAGGTGGGAATTGCAAGGTTTTTAGAGGCCTGGTAATTTTAACCGCGAAGACACGCGAAGGGACGCGAAGAAGAGAAGAAGGTAAGTTAAAGGCTTCCCCATACGTCTGAAACATGGTTTTTTGTATTAATTGATTTCAATATCAAAGAAGTACGCCTAATCGTTTGGTTCAGGTAAGGAAGCCTTCGAGATGGCCCGAAGGGCCTGCTGTGGCTTCCCGCGCCGCGGGCCCCGTGCGGTAGGAGAGTTCGGAGCGGATTTTTTGTCTGTGCCTTTTTTTATTGTCAATGGTCTGATTGTTAAAAATCCGGTCAGTGGAATGGCAAAAGTAACTCCGATCGTCAAAAATCCACCCGGCGGAATGACAATCTGGCGTCCGATTGTCAATAATCCGACTGGCGGAACGACAATCGGGCGTCCGATTGCCAATAATCCTATCGGCGGAACGACGATCGGAGGTCCGATTGTTAAAAATCCGGTCGGTGGAATGACAAAAGGAACTCCGATCGTCGAAAATCCACCCGGCGGAATGACAATCTGGCGTCCGATTGTCGATAATCCAGATGGCGGAATGGCAATCGGAGGTCCGATTGTCAATGATGCAACCGAAGGAATGGCGATGCAGGCTTACATCGTCAATAATCCAACAGAAAAATAGACGATGCAGCGTTACATCGTCAATAATCCAATTGGCGGAATGACCATGTAGTGTTTTTTGGCCTGGCTCCTTTTTCCTTTTTTATATTGACATCGGAGGGAAGTTGATATACTATAATAAATGAGGTCTTGAATGAAAGTTCAATATATCTATAATGAAGACGGGGAAAGGGAAAGTGTTATAATTCCCTATAAAGAATGGGAAAGAATACGTTCTTCCATAAATGAAGAAGAAGATACTGATTTTGATCCGGACAAATATAAAGGAATATATAAAGGTCTGCAAATAGATTTAGAAGAAGAGATTAAAGACTTACGGGACGAATGGAATCGATTCAATACTTAATTGGTACACTTTAGTATTTTTTTTACCTGCCGGCTTTATTTCACTCTACGTCTCGATAAAGCAGCCATTTCCACAGAGGTATGATTTGTATCCGTTTATTACTTTCAATGATTTTCTCTTCGGTTTCAGACGTAATAATTATACCATTGTCGGCAGTCTAAAGGTTTCTTTTTTCATTTTGTCCCTCTTGACAGGGAAAATATACCCTATTTTTTTCCTCCTGTAAAGGGAAAAAATAAATTCTATCAGGTTGACAAATCAGGGGATATGGCGCATAATAGTCAAAAACATCCGGCAGAAACAGAAAATAAAGGAGAAGCAGCATGAAAAAATTCACTCAAATTCAAAACACATATTCTAAAGTGGCCGTTGTGTTGTTAATGGTCCTGGTTGTTATGGGATTTGCCTATAACCTCCCGGGGGAAACCCTGGTTTCCAATGTAGACGGCAAAATCAAGGTGATTATCCTCCATTATGCCACCTGGGGTAATGGTTTCTGGTTTGACCAGACAGTGATTTTCCGCGAATTGCTGGAAAAAATGGATAAGGATGTGGGGTTTGTGATCCTCCTGGGAAAAGATTATATGACAGATCATGTAAAAGAAACCCTTAAACCCTATGAGAAACAAAAATTACCGGATGGAACGCCGCGGGTCAAATATTTAAACGTGGAAATGAAATCCAGCGAGTGTTACCCCTGGGCCAGGGACCCCTATGTGATCCTGACAGACAAAGACCACCGGTTGATTTTCCTGGATGCAGGTTTTAACACCTCCCCTTTCCCTGTCACCAATTTTCACGAGGTGTTTGAAAACGCCATTACACGGGCAGCCGTGGTGCACCGCGGCGGCGGAAATATCCGGGCAACGGATAAAGAGATATTTGTGGGTATGGATACGCTGTTAGGAATAAAAATTTTCCGGAGATGGAGACGCGGCGACCGTCCTTTTGAAACACTCTACTCCCTTGCCGGGGATGTTAAAGAAAAAGGGCTGCCGATTTTTAAGGAAAAATTCGAGGCCCACTGCAACTTCATGCATTACGCCCTGGACCCGGGAAAGAAAATGATAATCCCGGGAAAAGAACTTTTCTTTGAGAAATTGAAAAAAGGCGAATTTGAATTCAATAAAAAATCCGTTCGCAGTACCGGGGCACAGGCAGCTTACCATACTGACGTTTACCTGAGCCTGGGGCATATCGATAAAGATGGTAAACGGGTATTGTTTATCGCAGACACCAAAGCAGGTGCAGCAGTAGTAGAAAAAATGTCCCCGGAAGAAAGACGTATGGTGGAAAGAAAATTGCCGGAGATTTTGGCTGAAGAAAAATTCACTGCATCAGGTATCCCGGTAACCGGCGAACAAATCGCCCAACGGTTCCGGTGGGAAGAACACAAACTCCTGGACCTGTGCATTAAACGGGCCCGGGAGCTGGCGGATATGCCGGACAAGATGGCCGCTCACCTGGAAACGTTGGATTTTCACGTGGTTCGGATTCCGTATCTTCCCAATGGGTTGGATAATAAAGATGACCGCCATGACAATAACTGGGGAATCGGGTTCAACTATTCCAATGTGCTCACCGAAGTTTATGGAAAGAACAGTGAGATAAAAAAGGTTTACATGCCTCAATTCGGTTTTAAACAATTGGATGACGCGGCTGCGGAAGCGTACCGGGAAGCCGGTTTCCAGGTGGTGTTCATCCGGGGGCTATTAACCAATGCCTTGACCAACAAATATGCCAATGCCGGTTTGGATTGCCTCACGTCAGAGATTCGCTTCCCGGTCCGCTGGGCCAGCAAGTGTTATGGATCAGAAGGTGAGAAGGTTAGAAAATAAGTTGAAATTATAGAATTTTGATTACAATATGGTATTGCATGAGTAAAAAGATTCGCGTTTATGTTTTTTTTCTTTTTGGTTGGATTTGATTTTTTTTAAAATTCGATTATAATAACGTCTGTATATATTTTACAATTCAAAATTTGCTGTTTTTACCTTTTTAGGTACCCGAAGGAGACAAGAGGATGAGTGTTGAAGTTCAGGAGATACATGCGGACGCGCCAAACAAGATGCTAATCCTGCAGGCCGTAAGTGTCCTAGAAAGAGGAGGAGTCATTGTCTATCCTACGGATACCATTTATGGGTTGGCGGCGGATATCTATCGGAAAGACGCAGTACAACGCATTCTTAAGATTAAAAAAGCTTCAAAACAAAAACTCATGAGTCTCATATTCCCGGACTTGCAAAACATTGGTGAGTGGGTACATATACCCAACCCGGTTTTTCGGGTAATGCGCCGGGTATTACCGGGAAAATATACGTTTATCCTGCCGGCTTCCAGGGAGATACCTAAGGCTGTTCTCCAAAAACGGCGGACACTGGGCATCCGTGTACCGGATAACGAAGTCTCCCGCCAACTGGTGCAAGAACTGGGCAGACCCATGTTGAGTACCAGTGTGCCCAAAGGCGAAACAGATGATGACTTCTTTACCGACCCGCATGAAATAGCTGAACGGTATAAATATGATATCGATCTGGTCCTGGATGCCGGGGTCATGCCTAACCGACCCTCGACAGTGGTGGATTTCACCTCAAACCCTCCGGAAATTATCCGAGAAGGCTCCGGAGACATTGATAAATTGTTTTAGCCTCCGGCGGACCGCGGCAAAAACTTTTGTTTATAAAATTGATTCACAAAAACTTGCAAATTAGTTCAGAAAGTTTTAAAATATAAACCCCGTTGGTTAAAAATGAGGACCAAAAAGACAATAATAAATGTGAGTACAAAAAATGGTGAAGGAGTACGTTTAGTATGTCGGAGCGAATAGCCGTTGTTTTTAACCCTTCCGCGCGGGGTGGAAAAGCGTTAACCAACAAGAAAAAGGTACTTACCTACCTGGACGCCAAAAACATCCGGTTTGACCTGTTTGTTACCGGCAGCGAACCACATCTTTTTGAAATCGCTGAGTGGGTGGTGGATAGTTATCCGATTATCGTTGGTGTGGGCGGCGATACCACCATGAGTATCATTGCCAATGAAATACTGAGGAAGAAAAAGGGAAATATCCTGGGTATTATCAGCCAGGGTTCCACCAATGACCTGGCGCGGGGAATCGGTGTCCACAAATTGGAAGACGCTTGTAATGCTATTGCTGCAGGTACCTATCGTGCCATCGACGTGGGGGTCATTAATTCCGGGAAAAACAACGAACCCTACTTTTTTATCGCCCAGGCCAGCATGGGACTGGGCGTGGCAGTAAGCCGGTATGTAGATGATTGGATGAAACGGCATACCTTTATGCGCCGGTTCCATACCATGGCGCAAACCACGATGGGATTGGCTGGCATCTATAACTCCTTTAAAACCAAAGCTGTCCCCATGAACATGCGCATGGAATTCTCCAAAGGCAGCCGGTCTGTCGACTCATCGCTGCTTATATTCCACAATAGTTCTTACTATGCCGGTCGCTTTAAACCCAGTCCATCAGCCAGCCCAATGGACGGGAAGCTGGACTGCTGTATCTTTAATTCCCATACCTTCCCCAACTTGCTAAAAACGATTATGCAAATCAAAAGCATGAAACACCTGGAAGACAATAAAGTGGAAGTTCTTCAAGATCATTATTTTAAGATTCTTTCTTCACAAGCGTTCGAGTTCCAGATCGACGGAGAGATTTTCCGGTCTGACGGTGAAATTGAAGTCTCCATTATGCCTGGAGCATTAAAAATGATCATTAACCCGGATTACTGCACCGCAGAAAACACGCTTTCTTCATCTCTAACCCGGAAAACAAGAAGAACAGGAGTACGAAGTATAGGGAAAAAAAGAAAAAATGAAAAAAGCACAAAGGTAAAAATTAAGGAGGCTGAAATGAGTGAAAAAGACACGCAAAAGATGAAATCCTGCATTACCTTAACGAAACACACACCTTATATGGTATCCGACCTGGAAAATTTTACCAACTCCAAAGGAGAGAAGCTGGATACATTTCCGGTTATGTCCCTTTGCCGGTGTGGGGAATCTAAAAACAAACCTTACTGCGACGGCAGTCATGCAGCCAACGGCATCGACGGGGAGAAAAAACCCGGCCGCGTAAAAGATAAACTTCGAAGTTTTAAAGGAAAAAAGATTATCATCCACGATAACCGGGGAGTTTGTTCTCATGATCGCGCCTGCGTCAATGAGCTTCCCCTGGTCTTTGAGAAAGGGAGAAGAACGTGGATTAACCCGGATGGCGCTCCTGCTGAGAAGGTGGCAAGGGTCATTAAAAAATGCCCTTCCGGGGCACTCAGTTATACCATCGGGGATGTTACCTGGACAGGTTTTGACTGTGAACCTGCCATAAACGTGGCAAAAAACGGTCCCCTTGAGATTACCGGCGGCATTGTTTTGAAAGATGATATGGGTTCAAAACCTCAATTAGCCGAGCATTATACATTGTGCCGCTGCGGCGGTTCAAAGAATAAACCGTTCTGCGACGGCACCCATCACGATAACGGATTCTCTGATGACAAAAATTAATAATAAATGTTGATTTGATACGATGAATGATGAAAAAGAAATTATTGCTTCATGTGTGCTGCGCGCCCTGCGCGGTTTACGTCTATCAAATGCTGTCCAGGGAATACGACGTTACCTGCTTTTTTTATAATCCCAATATCCATCCTGCCAACGAATACCGGTTCAGAAAAAAAGAATTGGAACGCATCGCCGCCAGGAGCCATTGGGAGGTGATCTATGCCGATTACCAGATGAAAGAATGGTTCCAACTGGTCAAGGGGCATGAGAAAGACCCGGAACGAGGTGAACGCTGTTCCATCTGCTTCAATATAAGATTGAAAAAAACCTTTGAGTATGCCAAAGCAGGAGGTTTTGATATAGCAGCGACTACCCTTTCCATCAGCCCCTATAAAGTCACGCGGCAGATTAATGCCCAGGGGGAAGAACTGAGTCGGCGATTCGGGATCCGGTTCCTGGCAGAAAACTTTAAAAAACAGAACGGTTACAATATCGGCCGAAAAATGGCCCAAGAAATGGGAATTAAACACCAGGATTACTGCGGCTGCGTCTATTCCCAGGCAGAAAAAAAACTGAAAATGAGAAAAAAAAGCGATTAGTTCACCACCCGTTTCCGGTCCATAGAATAGAGGCCTTTTATGTGATTAAATTCAGCGGTAATTTTATTCAATTGATTAATGTCCTTGACTTCAAAAACCAGTTTTATTTTGCTTATGGTTTGGCTGATTTTTTCAGTTTCCACTTTTACGATATTTGAATCGTATTTAGCGGTAACACCGGATATGGCACTCAATAATCCCGGCTTGTCATGGACCACCAGGTCATATTTCACGCGGTAAGGATAATCCCAGATATCGTTCCAACCAACTTTATATAACCTGGATTCTATCACATTTCTTATATTGGGACAGTCTTCTTTGTGAATCACCAGACCGCGTTTTTGGGTAACATACCCGGCAATTCTTTCACCTTTAATGGGGCTGCAGCATTTGGCAAATGAGACATCGATATCATTGTAACCATCCACATTTACCAGTTTATAAAATTGGCTGCTCTTTTTCTGCGGTTTTTTTATGGGTTTCAGTTCCAGGACTTCAGCTTCAGGAAAGAGGCGTTTTAAAGCCCGCTTGTCCAACACCCTATTGCTTGAGCCCAGCGCCCTTAAAAAGGATTCCACATCCGTGCAATAGACGTTACGGATCCGCTGGTTTACTTCGTCATCAGTAAACCTGAGATTGTGCTTTTTCTTGTATTCCCGTAATATCTTGGTCCATAATCGTTTTCCTTTTTCATAGTATTCCGTATGTTCTCTTTTTTGAATATAGGCCATTATTTTTTTTCTGGCCCGGTTGGTTACCACCCACTTTAACCAGTCAAGACTGGGATGGGCATTTTTCGATGTCAGGATCTCGATTACGTCCCCGGAGTTCAGTTGGGTTCGCAGCGGTACCAGGTGTTCATTGACAATGGCCCCCTGGCATTGTTCGCCCACTTCCGAATGAATCGCATAAGCAAAATCAATGGGGGTGGCACCGACTTTAAGATTGATCACCTTTCCCTTTGGCGTAAATACAAAAATTTCATTTGGTGTCAGGTCACCCTTTACTAAAGAAAGAAAATCTTTGGGGCTGGGGTTTTCCTTGTGGGTTTCGATCATATCCCTGAACCACTGCAGCCGCAGATCGTCTTCGATAAATGAAATACTCTCCTTGTATTTCCAGTGTGCAGCAATGCCTTGTTCAGCGATTTTATGCATGTCATGGGTCCGTATCTGGATTTCAAATTTGATGCCTTCAGGCGTAATAATCGTCGTATGAATGGACTGATACCCATTGCTTTTTTGATTGGCAATAAAATCCCTGAACCTGGCAGGGATATGGGGCCAGCGCTGATGGACCTCCCCCATCAAGGCATAACAGTTCTCAATCGTATCGGTAACAACTCGCAAAGCCAACAAATCATACACCTGGTCAAAATTGATGTTCTGACGTTTCAATTTCCGGTAAATAGAAATCTCTCGCTTTATCCGATAATGAATTTCCCCGGGGATATGGTACTTATCTAAAATTTCTTTTATCTCCTCTTTAAGTTTTTCGAATTTGGCAGTGGCCCATTTCTTCTTACTCTTGATGCTTTTTTCTAATTTTTTGTACTCTTCGGGATAGGCATATCTAAAGGCTATATCTTCCAATTCGGTTTTTATTTTTCCCATACCCAGGCGGTAAGCAATCGGCGCATATATTTCCAGGGTTTCTTTGGCGATTCGTTTTTGTTTCTCTTCATCCAGGGCGTCCAGGGTGCAGATATTGTGATACCTATCTGCCAGTTTGATTAAGATAACCCTGACATCATTGGTCATGGCAATGATCATTTTTTTTAATGTTTCCGCTTTGGCATCTTCAGTGTCCACCTCGGAAATTTTGCTGATTTTGGTTACTCCCCATACCAGGTCGGCGATTTCGTCACCAAACAGGTCTTTGATTTTGTCAATGGTATAATCGGAATCTTCTACTACATCATGCAAGAGCCCCGCAGCAATAGATATTTCATCCAGTTTCATGTCTGCCAGCATGGCGGCAACTGCCAACGGGTGAATAATATAAGGCTCATTGCTAGCTCTTCTTTGATTAATATGGGCGTCGGCTGCCACTGAATATGCCTTTTTTAGTAATTCAGTGTTGGCGTCGCTGTAATAACCCAGTACTTTCTCTTGCAGTTCAAAGAATCGCTTTATCATTTTTTTCTCTTTATTTAGATAATATTAGTATAATTTTGCCATAATATCAACAGGAATGCGAAATTTGGAGTATTGGAATATTGGGATTTACTAAGTGGGAGATATTTGATAAAATAGGGCCATATGAAAGTTAAAACAAAAATAAAAATTGCCGTTTATTTGCTTTTAATAATGGTGCTCTTTTTTGTTAATTTCAGCTCCTTCTACGGTGAAGATGAAGTACCAGACTATCACACGCTGCGGAAACAAATGGTGGAGAAGCAGATATTCAGCAGGGGCATTACGGATAAACGCATATTGGATGCGTTTATAAAAGTCAGGCGGCATCTGTTTGTAGACTCGGTATTGCGGAGCAAGGCCTATGGCGATTTTAGCCTTGATATCGGGGAAGGCCAGCAAGTGAGTCAACCTTATATTGTTGCCATCATGACCTTAGCCGTCGGACCGGAATACAATAAAAAGGTACTGGAAATCGGAACCGGTTCCGGTTATCATGCGGCTATCCTGGCGGAACTGGTGAAACATGTGTATACCATCGAAGTGTTCGAATCCCTGGCCAAAAAAGCTAAAAGGCGCCTAAACTCTATGGGATACAAAAATATCACTTTCAAAATCGGTGACGGGTATAAAGGATGGGAACAATATGCCCCTTACGATGGTATTATTGTCACCTGCCACGAAGACCATATCCCCCAGCCATTGATCGATCAATTGGCTGTAGGGGGGCGGATGATTATCCCGGTTAGTTATTCCTCCACCGTACAGGAGTTGATCTTGCTGGAAAAAATAGATAGTAAAGGAACCTTAAAAAAGACAAATTTAATACCGGTGCAGGCGTTACCAATGATAAGAGGCAGTGACAAAAAATGACATCCCCCCCTACAGAGGATATACTAAAGCATCTCAACCCGTCGCAGCGAGAGGCGGTGTTGTATTTTGATTCTCCTTTATTGATCATTGCCGGTGCCGGTTCCGGTAAAACCAAGGTAATTACTAATAAAATTGCTTACCTGGTTAGAGAAAAAAAGTTTTCTCCTACAAATATATTGGGTGTTACCTTTACCAATAAAGCCGCAGATGAAATGAAAAGTCGCATCGAATCTTTGACCGGTATCGACGCCCGTTCCTTTAACATTTCTACGTTTCACTCCCTGGGGCTGCGAATACTGCGGGAATCCGGTGCTGCCGCCGGGTTTGATTCTCAATGGCTGGTGATGGATGAACATGACCAGAGAAATGTAATCGAAAGAATTATAAAAAACAATTTCAGCTATTTTACCAGCGATATGAGAGACCTGGTCAAAGGAAAGATCGAACATGCCAAAATGGAGTTGAATTATCCCAACAATAAAGAGTTCCTGTATCAAAAAGGATTTACCGTTGATGAAGTAAAAATCTTTTCTCTTTATTTTAATTATCAAAAGGAAAACAAAATATGGGATTATGAGGACCTGGTTTCTTTCCCGGTCACACTGCTCCGCACCCATGAAGATCTCCGCTCAAAATATGCGGAACGGTTTAAATATGTGGTAGTGGATGAGTTCCAGGATACCAACCCCAACCAATACGAATTGCTGACACTTATTGCCGGCAGCCACCAAAACATTACAGTGGTGGGTGATGACGATCAGGCAATATATTCCTGGCGAGGGGCCACCATTCGTTTCCTGTTCAATTTTGAGGATGATTTTCCCAATACCCGTATAATGAAACTGGAACAAAACTACCGTTCCACCCCCCAGGTATTGGATTTTGCCAATAACCTGATTAGCAAAAACACCATCAGGCGCTCTAAATCCATGTGGACCGAAGAGAAAACCGGGAACCCCGTATATATCCTGGATACCCGGTCCAAAGAAAATGAAGCGCGACAAATTGCAGACCTTATCATCCGCTTACAGGACGAAAACGTGGACCTGTTTCCCCTGGCGGTATTGTACCGGATTAATTCTCAATCCCTGGCGTTTGAAACTGAATTTACCAGGCGAAATATCACCTTTAAAATTCTAAAGGGGCAGCGTTTCTTTGAAAGAAAAGAAATAAAAGACAGCCTGGCACTGCTGAAACTGGGGGTTAATACGGATGATGATATTTCATTTTTGCGGGTCGTGGATTTCCTTCCTTTGGGTATTGGACCCAAAACCCTGGATGCCTTGACCAACATCTCCAGGGAGAAACATATCTCTTTGTTCCAGGCCCTCAAAGAATACGCAGCGGATAAGTTCAGGGACAGGGAGATTTTTTCTACTATCTTCAAACTGCAGCAACGATGGAAAACAAAACCTGGGGAAATCAAACTGACGGAGATCTTGAAACGTCTTCTCAATACCTCCGGTTATTTGGAATTCCTGGAAAACAAAGGGGAGCAAAACAGGCGTCTTAATATTGACGAGTTAATTTCTTTTATTGAAAACTGGGAAACCGCGAATCCCAACCCGGAATCATCACTCACCCTGTTGATGGATCACATCAGCCTGGAATCCGGGGAAAAGGAAAAAAACCATGCTGAATCTGCGCCTGTTTTCCTCCTGACCATGCATAATGCCAAAGGGTTGGAATTTCCTACTGTGGTTGCTGCCGGAGTTAATTCTTCATACATGCCTTTTTTCATGAGAAAAGAGAAAGTCGAGATCGAAGAGGAACGGCGGCTCCTTTATGTGGCTTCTACGCGGGCCATTAAGCAATTAATTATTTCTACCGGTTCGGAGCGGCGGTCGCTGTTCTTATCCGACATTAATCGTTCTTTTTATTCACTGGCTTATTCTGTAGAAGATATATTGGCACAGGTGGCACCTACAAAAACTGCTGCGTCCCGGGGGATGCAGGGATTAATTGAACAAGCCAGGAGAAGTCAAAATCTCGAGGAAAAATTTATCGAGCATCCGGTATTTGGACGGGGCAAAATAATCAGTGCCATTGATGACGAGAAATTCGTCGTGGAATTTGTTGACAGAGGTGAAAAGACAATCGATACGTCGATTGTACCGGTAACATTTTTATAAAATTTAGGCAAGAAATAACAAATTTAATTTTTTATCTAGAGTATGTAATCTGTGTCATTATCAAAAAATTTTTGGTCCATGATCTTTCGTTCTTGTTTCCAGAATTCAAGAGGAACCGAATGAAAGGCCTCAACCACTTGTTTATCAAATTGAATGCCTGAGTACCTTAATAATTCATTCGAAGCATCTTCAAAGGTCAACGCACCGCGGTAGGGACGTTCGCACGTCATAGCATCCACTGTATCGGCCACAGCAAAAATCCGTGACCCCAGGGGTATGCTGTCACCGGTTAGACCCAGCGGATAGCCGGAACCATCCATTTTTTCATGATGGCTGAGAACAATTTGAGATGCTTCTTCCAGGAATTCAATCTGGTGTAAGATTTTATATCCTACGCTGGGATGGGTCTTCATCACATCCCATTCCAGGGCAGTTAATTTTCCCGGTTTTTTCAATATGGCATCCGGGATACCGATTTTTCCGATATCATGGAGCAGTGAGCCATATTCAATGACTTTTAATAGTTTCTCATCCCTGATACCCAATATTTCGGCCAGTTTAAGGGTGAATCTCACCACCCGCAGGGAATGACCCTGGGTTTCTTCATCCCTGGTATCAAGGGCGATCACCAGGGCTCTCAGTGTAAAGATATAGGTTTGATCCAGTTTATAAAGGGCATTTTTCAATTCCATTGTACGTTCTGCTACCATTTTTTCAAGTCTCTTTTGGTATTCTTTATTTTCCAGTACCAGCTTTCTCTTTTCAATTGCTTTTTTGGCAATGAGTCCCACCTCGGTAAGCTTGAAGGGTTTGGCTACATAATCGTAGGCGCCTTTGGACATGGCTGTGATGGCAGATTCGATATCTTTCACGGCAGAAATCATGATGACCATGACATCATTGTCAAGGTCCTTTATTTCACCCAGCAGGTCCAGTCCGGTTTTGCCGGGCATCCGGATATCAGACATGACCAGGTCAATATCGGGGTGTGCTTTAAATATATCCATGGCCTCGAATGCATCTGAAGCCAGCAGACACTCATACCCCTCCCCTTCCAGGAAATCTCCCAGCAATTCCCTTATATCCGCTTCATCATCGGCAATTAAAATCTTTCCTCTTTCTATCATCATTCACTTGTTCATCTTTGCGGTTGTCTTTCTAGGTTAGACATTGTCGATTTTACACCATCATTCAATATACATTATACGTCATTTTTAAATTATAGTGTACACCTCAAAGAAAAAAATTTCAATGCCTATTTCTTCTTTCAGGCCGAAAAAATACTGATGAAGCAGGAGCTTTTTGGGTTAGGGATGCCATCCCCTTGATGTTCCGGTTCTTGAGCAGCGTTATTCTTTAAGCAGTTTTTTTAGCTCATCTACTTTATCCAGCCGTTCCCAGGGAAACGTATCCCTGCCGAAGTGTCCGTGGACAGCAGTCTGGGCATAGATGGGGCGTTTTAATCGCAGCTGCGTCAAGATTTCAGCAGGCTTTAATGGGAACACCTGGTGGATCAATTCCACGATTTTCTCTTCCGGTAATTTGCCTGTACCAAAGGTATTGACATTGACGGATACAGGTTCAGCCACACCGATGGCGTAAGCGATCTGGACTTCGCACTTCTCTGCCAGCCCGGCAGCCACGATATTTTTTGCGATATAGCGTACCACATAGGCGCCGGAGCGATCCACTTTTGATGGGTCTTTACCGGAAAAACAACCGCCGCCGTGCCGTCCCATACCACCGTAGGTATCAACGATAATCTTTCGGCCGGTCAACCCGGCATCAGCCTGGGGACCTCCACGTACAAATTTACCGGTGGGATTGACATAAAATTTTGTGTCTTCCACAAGCCATTCAGCGCACACCGGTTTAATCACCTTATTGATGATATCGGCTTCGATCTCGTCATGAGAGTGGTGCTCTTCGTGTTGATTGGAAACAACCACGGTGGTTACCCGTTGTGGTTTTCCATTGTCGTATTCCACTGTCACCTGGGACTTCCCATCCGGGGCAAGATACGGTATTATACCGTTTCTCCTTACTTCTGACAGCTTCATGCACAGTTTGTGCGCCAGGTGAATGGCTAACGGCATATAATCAGGGGTTTCATTGCTGGCGTAGCCAAACATCATCCCCTGGTCACCTGCCCCCTGCTCGGTGAAATAGCCTTCACCTTCGGTAACCCCCATGGAAATGTCAGGGGATTGCTCTTCAAGATGAACAAATACAGCACAGGTTTCCCATTCGATCCCATAGGAGGATTTGGTATAGCCGACTTCCTTTAACTTGTTCCTGACAATACTGGGTATGTTTACGTATCCTTTAGTGGTTAACTCACCGGCAACCACCACCACACCTGTTTTTATCAGGCACTCAACCGCGACCCGTGATTCCGCATCCTGTTCCAGGCAAGCATCTAAAATTGCATCTGAAAACTGATCGCATAACTTATCCGGATGCCCTTCGGTTACAGATTCAGAAGTGAAAAGGTACTTTCCTTTTATCATGATTACCTCCAAAAGTTAAATTGCATTATAGTATCAGAATTTGTAGATCGTGTCAATTCAAATCACCCCTTAATTTAAGCTCCATAAAGGAAATGAAGGGACTTGTTTTTAATCCCAAAATTTTTGACGCTTCTCACCGCGGCGGTTTTCCTGTTTAATGGAACTCCTGTAAAGGGCTTATTTGAGAATGGAATTATACTATATTTCTAAAATAATTGCAACCTTCACTCTATTATCAGCCTTCCCAAATTTCTATTGCTTCTTCAACAGGTCTGCTGTGAATGGTAATGGCGCTGATGGCATTACACATACGTACGGCTTCTTCCAGGGACTTCTGGTGGATATTTCTTCCGGTGGCATTCCCGGAGACACCGGCGATGTTGATATGGTCAGAGAGTCTTTGTAAGAAGGCTTTGGGGTCTGTACTAGACCCACCGGCGCAAATTACTTTTGTTTTTCCAGCGGCTTTGACTGCTGGTATCAATAACTCCGCAGATGAATCCCCGTCTTTTTTGGGAGGATTGACTTTAACAAAATCAGCCCCCAGTGTAGCGGCGACACCGGTAGCACCAGCAATTAAATCCGGAGCTTTTTCATCGGCCACGGCCTTTCCCCTAGGGTAAATCCACAATACGCTTATCAGACCGAATTGATGGGCTTTATAAACCGCCTGGGCCGCCTCCCGGATCATCATATGCTCAAATTCGCTGCCCAGGTAAATAGTATAACCGATACCAAGAACATCCAATCCCGAATTTTTCTTAAACTCCACCACCTGCTCCACGTCCAGCAGTTGGAGGGAAAGCGGGTCTTTTTGAGCGGTTTTCACCAGGTGGGTTTTGGAATTTAGTTTAACCAGGTATGGCACTTCCGGGTAATCGCTTCCGTACTGGGCAATAAGGCCCATTTGCGTGGCCAGCACCCCGATTTCTGCTGAATCGGCGATTTTGAACAGATGCTCAGGTTTGTTATCATCTTCGTGAATCCCTTCACCGTAGAAATCATCGTTTAAGTGCTCGATCTTCTGGTCGCCGGCAAAAAGCATTAATCGCCCGGAATTTTTGGTAATAAGATCGTAGTTTTTTTGATATTGGTTCATACTTCCGTTGGGAACATCCGACGGAATGAAGATGCTGCTATCTTCCATAAATCACCTCCTAAAAATTTTCGCCTTCGATTTTAACATCATAACTCATTTGCTATTAAATTGCAATATCTATATTTATAGTTTTTTTCTAGATTCTTCACCTTAAAAGAACTTAATCTCGTCACGAGACGGTGGGTTGAGAGTTTACGGGGAAAAATAAAAAAAGGGAAAAACGACGATCGTCAGGTACGTTAATGACGTAACCACGATCGCTGCGTTTTTCCCTTTTTTAATGCGAACCAGGACCGTTTAGAGTTTATAAGCGAATGGTTAAGGCGACATTGGGAACGATGATGTTCATACCGATGGTACCGGGCATACCATAAACGATATCAGCCGGTGCCGCAGTCAAGTCTTGTCCCATACCGTATTCAACACCCACATCCAGGGTGATTTTTTCGCTTTTGTACCCGAATCCCAGTGTAATCCAGTTGAAAGTCAATTCCGGGAGCAGGATATTTAACGTGCTTTTGGGTCCCGGTCCCGGATCGTAATAGTAACCGCCTCTCAATGCCAACTTCTCTGAGACTTTGTATTCCGCTCCAAATCGTATCTGAATTTTGTCTTCCCAGTATAAGAGAATCTCCGCATCATTTTGAAAGGCTCCTATCCAGCCGGGGTTGGAGAAGGTTACCGGAAAGGTATCCATTTTTTCCCAGTTGGTATACTGGGCATCGGCGGTGATGGTTAATTTCTCAGTGGGCTTGATGGCGATCCCGGCTCCGATCCACATCGGCCAGGTGATTTCCAGTTCAGCTTCATCTGTTGCCGGTAATAGGTACAAAGGAGCGCCGGCCATGCCGGCATCACCTTTAAGTGTGGCTTTAAGTGGGGTTTTGTAGGTCAAGCCGATGCTGAACTTATCGGACGGTTTAAACATCACCCCGAATGTCGCCCCAATGGCTGTTCCATCCAGGTCCATGGTATATTGGCCCAATCCCGGTTTGTCTACCTTCGCCAGCCCGTAACTGAAATTTAACGCAGCACCCACGGAGAATTGATCACTGAATTTAACCGCAATAGCAGGGGAAACCGCGATGATTCCCACCAGGGTACTCCATTCATAGGGTCCCGCTGGCCACAAGGGCAGCAGGTCATTGCCCTCCCACGTTACTCCAAGGCCTGAAGGAACATAGCCGTAGATGCCGACAACGATCTTGTCCGAGAGGGGTGTGAAAAAGCCCAGACCCCCGGAAACGTGGTGTTCGGTTTTGGCTTCCGTATCAATTCCGTACGGGGAGAATTTGTAACTGGCGGCCGGGATGATATCCGTTCCGAATAGAGCCAGGTTGGTCTCTGTCATCTGGGTTAGTCCCGCGGGGTTCCAGAATACGGCACTGTAATCATCCGCAAGTCCAACAAACGCTCCGCCCATAGCAATGGCCTTGGAACCGTTACTGTTTAAATTAAGACCATTGGAATAAAGGCCGGCGGATAAACCAACCATTAATACCGTAATAACCGCTAACTTGAAGAAATTTTTCATTATACCTCCTTCTATAGGGTTTGCGAAAGTTAAAGTATAATCAAAAATTTACTTTTTTTCAACAAAAAAATATCTGAAATATCAGGATAGACATTTTTTCCCTCTCCACTACTCCATTACTCCAAATTTAGAATTGCTGCAATTGACCATTGACTATTGACAATTCATCATTCATCATTCATAATTCTAAAGAGGCTAGCATGAAAAAAATAATTGATTTTATACTGGTATTTATATTTATCCCGGCTGCCGCTTCATTTCCATTGGCTTCCGCACCGGTTGAATCGGATCAGGCACTCCTGGAAGGTATAAATTATGTCAGGATTCAGTGTCAATTCAATGGTGTGCCTTATTACAAAGGTTACAAAGATCTTAAGACTCAGGAAATAGAAGAGTTCAACGCCGACGCAGTGGAAACGACGTTGAAAGAAGCCGGTATCCCCATTGCTAAAAAAAAGTTCCAGGCCATGTATGACCGGATGGAATCGCTGCTCAAAACAGGAGGCTTTCGCATCCTGAAAATTCGGCAAGATGACTCCTTCATCATTCCCACCATCAGTCTCAACCTGGAGGCAAAGGCGGTTACCAACGGTGGCAAGATGTACGTCGTATTCGTATATGTCACCGTTTCCAAATGGATTTCCACCTGGGTTGGCACCCGCAATATCCAATCCCCGGTGATTGCCTGGTGGAAACACAAGATAATGGCAGTTAGGCCAGGGGAATTGGACAAATCCATCGATGCAGCAGTCAAGGAATTATTGGAAACCTTTCTTGCCCAATGGCAAGAAGCCAATCAGGAGGAGGAGAAAGAAGTAGAAAGTAAAAAGTAGGAAGTAAGGACACTAGATTTTATATTTCACAATAAACTTGTTGCCCTCCTCATCCTCTTCTACAGTGAATAAAAAGTCCTGGTAACAGGTGAAAGGCTTATATTCCAGGTCCTTTATCCGGGTTACGCCAGGTAATTTAAAATAAAAATTGTCAATATAGTTCCCATCTTTTAAGAACACATCAACCAGTATACCTTTTTCCCTGTCAATAGTGGAAGTCAAGACCCATAATTGCCCTCCACATATGATAACTTTCTGGATATCGCTGAAATATTTCGGATCACTCCCGATTGTTCTCTGCTTCTTCTCCTCTTCGGTTCTTTCATCTCTGAAGGCAATACTGGTATACTTCCTGTTAAATTTACGGATCACTTTTATTTGTTCCAGGTCCACCTGGTGTATCATGTATTCTTGGGTATTGGACACGTACAGGTATATTGATGCATCCATTACAAAGGCAGAACTCACAACGCTTTTCATTCCTACGGCAACACCGCCCCCTTTCATTACTGTTTTTTTCATATACCATTTCTCCGGGAATATTATCCCGGTCTTCTCAACTTTACCATCCAGAGTGCCCCAGGCCAATTCCAGGTTCAGGGTAAAACTCCCTGTATTTCTTTTCAATATATTTTGGAAGGATGAACTGACTAGCCAGAATTTATCCTTTACAATGCCCAATATCCGTTTAAATCCCATTTTTTCACGGAGACGGGTTTCTTTCAAAAGATTTCCTTTTATATCGGTTTCAACGATTTTATAGGGTTGACTGGTAAAAATAACTATCTTATCGCCAATAAACTGGTAGTTAAGGATATAAGTATATTCACCAGGTCCCTGGCCTTTTTTAAACTGGTTGTTTAAAAATTTTCCATTCTTGTCAAACCGTAAGAATTGGTTTTCATCCGTCACAAAAATACTTTCATCCGGGGCAACTTTAATTCTCCCGGGACTCTTAAAATAAAAATCTCCTTCCTCATCGGTAATCAACATCTCCTCTTCGGGAATGATAATTCTCCCGGCATCTTTGCTTTTAGGGGTCCCGGGATTTTCGATCAATTTTACTTCGGCCTTGACATGTAAAGGTATTATCATCACCATTAAGATCGCGATTACAATAATTTTTTTCATTGTCACCTCCTTACTTTTCAAAATGATATCCATGCATCTATATTAATCCAAAGGGAAAAGAAAATCAAGGTCTTTTCCATCTTATATAAGTTAGCCGCGAAGGACGCGATAGAAAAGGTGCCGGGTCAGAAAATTTAAACTTAGATATAATTTAACTTTTTTCGCTTATATCGAAATTTATTGCATTACGCTGGGGAAAGATTAAGAAAAAAGGCAAAATTGGTGTAAAAGGGACATGCAAGAAAAATCACTTTTGTGCACTTTTGGAGATTCTTATAATATCCGCTCAAGAATTTGGGGAATTTCGGAGTATGGGGTAGTATGGGGTTAGTATGGGGTCAGGTATTTTATTACTCAGCAGCAAATCTGCCATGGGGTTACCAGGTATTGTTATCTAAGTTGACCTGGGGTACCCGATAGAAAGGATCAATTTGAATAAAGGTGGGTTTCTCTTTACTTTTGATAGTCACCTGGTGTTTCCCTTTTCGGGTCAACGAGACATCTAACAATTTCAGGTCCTTTGCCCCGGACAACCGGTAACCCAGTTGGGTGACGATAGGATAATCCCTGTCTGCTTTCACTTCAATTACTACCCGGGTAGTATATTCTTCTCCTTGTTTCCGGGTATGAACATCAGAGATAAGAAGGTCCACTACTGCATTATGTTTGAACCACGGGGCCAGGTATTGTTCCATATCCATGCCGGTTTTGGCTTTTATGGTGGTGAAAAATTTATCGGCATTGACATTTTTGAAGCTGTAGTTGAGGAAAAACTCTCCCATAGATGCCAGGAATTTTTCATCCCCCAGCTTTTGCCGCAGTTGTTCCCATACCAGGGCACCATAATTGTAAATAAGCGCCCATTCGGGATTCCCGGTTTTTCTTACATTTTCCAGGTTTTCCCCGGATTTATGGCCTTCAGAGGTAATGAATCCCTCAAGAAATCCTTTCCGGACCCCGCTGGCGTCTTCTATGCCCAAGAGTTTCTCCATGGCCCAGGCCGCAAAGAAATTGGCTCCCCCTTCCCAAAACCACTCTACCAGTTTACCCTCCCAGTAAAGGGTCCAGAGGTTCCAATTATGAAAAACTTCATGGGCGATAAAAGCGGTAATCCAGGCTTTTCTTTCGCTATAGTTATTTATTGTCCTATCGCTGTAATAGATGGTATTGCCTTTGCTCTCACCACCGGTTCTGGGATGTTTCAACCTGCCCACGGCAGCAAATTTATACGATTTGGTGCCGTTGTCGCCAAAATATTTAAAAAACAGGTTAACAATTTTAAAGGTATTTTCCACCAGTTCCTCTTCGATGGACTGCCCGGGATAGATATAAAATTCAACGGAAATACCTTTCTTTTTCCTTTCCATTTTTTTATAGGGGGCGCAGGAAAAGGTAGGAATATTTTTGATGCGGCAGCGATATGTATTAATACGAAACCCATTCTCCTTTTCGAAGGAGACCAGGTCTCCGGGCACACAAGACAGCCATTTGTCAGGGTATTTGATGGTAATAGTAAAAGGTGCCAAGATATCACCGCAAATCGGGTTTTGCCCGGTTAAAGGCCCGATGGCGTAACTGGCCCGGGGGCTTATCACCAGGAACCAGAGGTTTTCCGGTACTTCGTCATAAACATATTGGGGGTCCAGGTGATATTTCAAATTGAGGATCACATCCGCACCTGGTTTGATCTCTTTTGCCGTCTCAAGGATACGTTTTTTACCGTCATCCTTGTGGTAAAATGTCACCGTGGATTCTTTTTTATTTTTTACTTCCAGTTGGTTTCCCTGCGGGTCCATTACTTTTAAATCATCAATGATTAAACTGGAGTTCAGGATAAACGCCAGGTAAGAAAGATTTTTCCCAGCCTGATTGGTAAAAGTGACTTTTTGATGGGACCGAAACACCTTGTTTGCAGGGTCCAATTCAAACCACATGTCATAGTATTTCACCCCGAAGTTTTCTTCCTCGGATGACTGCCCCAAAAGGATTGAGGCAGAAAGGATTATCAAACAACCGGCTGCGACTGGTAAAAATATTTTTTTTAACATTGTAACCTCCTGGTCTTTTTTATAACACAATGATATTGATTAATCAAGGTATGCCTCCCGGCGAGCCCCAATCTCCTCATCCACGTTCATGTATATGATATATGCATAAAATACCTGCCCCCATTTCCTTCCATTTCCTTAGTCAAAAAGTAAAGCACCGGTCCGTTTTCCCCGATTATTGACTTTCCGGTTTTTTTTCATTAAAATTATGATATGAAAAATAATGGCCTTCAAAGCGGCTATCTCAGTCCGGGAAAATATCCAAAAGTGACGACTCCTTCTTCCAAAACGGCCGGCAAAAAATAAAATGTCTGCTAAATCTGAATTCAAACTTGATGACAAACCAAAGTCGGGAATAAGAAAAATATTTCCTATCTCACCAGGAAAACGGAAAATTTTGATTACTCTATTCGGTACCGGGTTTTTCCTGAAAACCCTGGAAAATATGGGAATCTGGTATTCATTCGAAATCGGCGAATTGCTGGTATGTTGTTGTATCTATTATACAATTGTATATGTAAGAATATCTTCCGGTCTAAATCTATCAAGAAAAAACAATAAGATAGTATCTATAATTTTCTGGACTGTTCTGGTGGTTCATGCTTCCCCTTGGCTGCCCGTCGTTCGCAGCACCTCGGTTCTTTCATATGTTGGGGCTCTTTGCAGAGGTATCTTTTACATTGCAGAAATCTTATTTTTCCTGGAGATAGTGTTCTCTCTTATCTTCCCTTCCCTTTCCCGCCGCCGTGTAATCATAGTACTGATCATTTTGGCGATAGTTTCAGGATATTCGGCGTACAATGGTTCGACGGTCCTAGTAATAAAAGAGCTAACAGTTCCTGTAAAAAAACTTCCAAAGAACATGTCCGGGTTTACCATCGTTCACCTGTCGGACCTTCATATCGGGAACCGCTTTACAGAAAAATGGCTAATGCGGATAGTGAAAGAAACGAACCGCCTCAAGTCCGATTTGATCGTGATCACCGGGGACCTGTGCGACATTACGAAGCTTGACCGCAAAACACTTTATATTATTGATCATCTGGGCAAGTTAAAGGCCAAATATGGCATACTGGCAGTTACTGGAAACCATGAATATGACGAAGGGCTTCATACATTTCCCAAGATTGCAAGAGAAAGCGGGATCCGGGTGTTAAGAAACGAGTCGATAACAGTTGCCGGAGTCATCCAGATAGCGGGAATCAATGATCCTCTATTCAGGGAATCCGGGGACAGGAAGCCGGACCTGGAAGCTGCCCTGAAACACATAAACCCCCAAAAACCGGTTATTCTTTTATCCCACAGGCCGAAATATTTTGACGAGGCCATTCGTTATGGAGTGGACCTGCAACTTTCCGGTCATACACATGGCGGCCAACCGCCTCCATATGAGTTGATGGTAGGGTTGGCATTTAAATATTCATCCGGTTTGTACAACGTTGGGGACAACTATATTCATACATCTCCAGGGACAGGTGTATACGGAGTACCGATGCGTCTTTTCACTCATAATGAAATCACAAGAATTACGCTAATCTCTCCAGGGCTATTATTGTGTTACCATAGATGACATTGAGGAGTTTTGGACTTGAATTGAACAAAAAGCAATCGTGACGAAAACGTGGCTGGTTTATACCAATTTATAGTAATTTATAGTGGTTTTTAGTAACTGAAAAAAATCCCGGAGATAATTTCCTAAAAACGGTTTTGCCTTATTGATGGGTCTTTTGGGAAAGGGGCTGGAAGTCCGTCTTTTGTTTGATGAGAACAGACTGCATCAAACCATGTCAACACCGGAAAATAAAGTATAATAATCTTTTTGGGGATTTTTGGGCATTAAAAAGTCCAGGAAATTTCCTTAGCGTGACTAAAACGTAACTATTGTAAAATTTTAACATTTTGGTGCTTATTTACTTTCTTCGTTAAATTTAGTAGAATGTGTTATGGAAAAGAAAAATACAAATTTGATATCGGACCAAGAATCTATCGCCAAAGTCTATCAGACTATCAAAACCATTATTGACGAAGCTCGAAATGTGTCTTATCAGACCGTCAATTTTGCAATGGTTAAAGCTTACTGGGATATTGGAAGAGTTATTGTTGAAGAGGAACAGCGCGGTAAAGCCAGGGCTGACTATGGAAGCTACCTAATAAAAGAGCTTTCTAAAAAGCTATCACAAAATTTGGGGAAAGGATTTGATATTTCCAATTTGAAGAATATGCGCCAATTTTATCTTGTTTTTCCAAATGGCGACGCACTGCGTCGCCAATTGAGTTGGACTCATTACCGGCTAATAATGCGTGTTGATAAAAAAGAAGCCAGAGAGTTTTATATGGTGGAGGCAATAAACAACAAATGGGGCACCCGGGAATTGGAGCGTCAAATTCATTCACTTTTGTTTGAAAGATTGGCATTGAGTAAAGATAAGAAGAAAATCCTGGAGTTATCCAGAGAGGGGCAGGTGATTAGAGAAGGAAAAGATATTATTAAAGACCCCTATGTTCTTGAGTTCCTTGGCTTAAAGGAAAACAAAAATTATTTGGAAAAAGAGCTTGAGCAGACTCTGATCGATAGGCTGCAGAGCTTCTTATTGGAGTTGGGGAAAGGATTTTCTTTCGTCGCTCGTCAGAAAAGAATAACAGTGGAAAATGACCATTTTTACATTGACCTGGTTTTTTACAATTATATTTTGAAATGTTTTTTCTTGATTGATGTAAGTCCACAAATTAATAGTGAAGGCATTCCACACGATCACGTAACCACCTAAATGGATATTTTAATTATTGGAATCGAATGGAAGCATTATCACTACTTTACAAAGCACATAATTACGGCTAAAAGAAAAATGGGTTAAACGGATACGTTAATTCTTGGAATTTTGGCCAAAATCTGAACTTTAAGCGGTTGTATTTATACACACACTTTCGCTTCGCATTTTCTGATGAACGGAGGAGATTTATACACGCTCAAAGAAATTCTAAATCTGTATTTCAACATAATGTTGACGGTAGGCTGGAGGATGACTTAGATTCCCTATCGACTAAGTATTTTTACCTTTTTTTCAGAAATATCTTGAATCTTCTTTTCTGGTGTGATAATCTATTACTTCAAGAATGGAATAGTTGAAGATGAGTAGATGCTGAAAGCTTCAGTTGAAGCGGGATTTGGAAGATAGGCAGTGGTTAAGTGGAGATTGACAAATCAAATCGGCAATGGCAGAAAGGGTGAGAGGGTAGTGTTCCATCCTCAAGTGAGGAAGCCTGTGCAGATTTAGAACCAACGATGATTAGATGGAGAACAACTGAGTTGGCAGGGTGGAAAATGGGTGAGTTTGAAGTGCTCAGCCCCCAGAAGCGGGAGCTTACGTCGGATAAATTTTCTTTTTTTCTTTTTGCCGTTCTGGCGCCTGTCCCCGTTTCCTACTTCTATCATCTCCCGGGAAAATTAAGAAAATTAAAGGGGTTGAAAATGAGGAAATTATTTGTAATTTTACTTATCACTTTATTATTATCTTCATTTGAGGTTTCTAAACTTCACAGCCAGGAAAGGCGAGTGAAGGTAATAAAAAAAGAAAGTCGGATTGCACTGGTGATCGGTAATGGAGCCTATAAGACGTCTCCATTAAGAAACCCTGTCAATGACGCGAATGACATTGCTGATGTGCTTAGAGAAAAGGGTTTTGATGTTACACTGAATACAAATGCAAGCAAGCCGACCATGATAAATTCTATCAGGGAATTCGGCAGAAAACTTAGGAAAGGTGGTGTCGGGCTATTTTATTATGCCGGCCACGGCATGCAGGTGGATGGGATGAACTACCTGATACCGGCAGATGCAAATATCCAGGCAGAACATGAGATTCCCCTTGAATCGGTTAATGTAAACAGGATTCTGGGTTATATGAAAAAAGCAAAAAACCGATTGAACATGCTAATACTGGATGCCTGCCGGGACAACCCATTTGCCCGAAGCTTCCGCTCAACTTCACGGGGCCTGGCCCAAATGGATTCTCCACTAGGGACACTTATTGCCTACTCGACTGCTCCAGGAAAAACAGCAGCTGATGGTTCAGGTCGCAACGGTATTTATACAAAACACCTGTTGACACATATAAGAACATCAAATTTAGAAGTGGGACAGATGTTACGAGTTGTCAGGTCAAAAGTAAGAATAGAAACAAATGGCAAGCAGGTGCCCTGGGAGTCTACATCTCTGGAAGGTAACTTTTATTTTTCAACTTTTACTGGGACCAAACTCAGGTCAAGTTATCAGACATTAAGTTCGAGTGCCGCGGATGCAATGATAAAACAGGAGGGATTTTTTGATAGTGACAGGAATAAATCCGGCAGTTTTAACAACAACTATCAGGCAAGAACTATTAATGGAGATAAAGTAGTTATAGACTGGGCAACAGGCTTGATGTGGCACCAGTCTGGATCATTAGAAGAGATGATCTTAGGTAAAGTAAAACAGTGGATTGATAATCTGAACAGTAGTGGCTATGCTGGATATTATGATTGGAGATTGCCTACATTGGAGGAAGGCGCTTCGCTTATTGAGAGTAGTAGAATGAATGGCGATTTATATATCGATCCGGTATTTTCCAGTCGGCAGCTATGTATATGGATTGGAGATAAAACTGGTTCTGGTGATTATGATAACTGGGTTGTTTGCTTCGACGCCGGTAAGGTGTTAGACTACGTCCTCGGCGGTTTCTTCGTCCGCCCAGTTCGCACTAAGCAATGAGAATTTGGTGATTTTAGTGATTTGATCATTTTAGGTCCCAGGACTTTGTGAGTTCATAATGCCATATGTTTTGGATAAATGAAAGATGTGGTTAATTATGTGTTTACAAACATCTGAGGATGTTTTTGCAGATGGAAACCTATCGAATAAATATCTTAACTATTTCGATGATTCCATACCATTAGCTTTGGCTGTTTCAATGTAAAAGCTTTTAATTGAGTTATAATGCTCCGTAATAAAGAGGCTGATGCAGACGGCTATGGCCGACAATATCTGGTCTACTCCCATATCTCCGCCCCAGGTGGTAAGAATTTTTCTAGGGGGAAATATTTAACCTTGTCCGACAAAAAGGTATTATGATTGAGAAAAGGAAAATAAAATGAAACTTAAAATACTGGCGAATGAGATAGCAGGATTACCGAGTGTATTCATGCTTGACATTTGGAAAAATGTTTTATAAAATTCCATGGTGGATAGAATTTATTTTCACAATCAGACAGTTATATTTAAGCATTAATTTTTAAAGGAGGTAACTTATGAGGACTATAAAAATGATACCGTTAATTATCGTTGGCGGATATATTGTCCTTATGACTTTTCATTTACCAGGGTATGGGCAATCAAATACGCCAACATATGAAGAGCTAATACGGACAAACGTTAGCCTGGAGATGATCGGGTTTGGCTTTTACTCAGGTCTCAGGCTAAATCAACAGGGCCGGGCCAATGGGATTGGCACTGAAATAAAGCAAATAAAATGGAGTGGAAGTGGGTTTATCGTAAAAAATGACGGCACTATTTTTACCAATTACCATGTAGCGAGGCGAGCTCTCGGTGGTAGAGCGTATTTCGAGGATGGTTCTTCTTTCGAAATTAAGACTATCATATATTACAACGAGGTTTGGGATATTGCTGTCCTGAAACTAAGAGCTTTTAATAGGACTTTCCCTACCGTAAAACTTGGGGACTCCGATAAGGCTCAGGTTATGGATAGGGTGCTTTCTGTGGGAAACACCCTGGGTGAAAGATTAGCTGTTACCGATGGCATGATTAACCAGATAAAAACTAACGATAGTGGTCTGAGGTACCAAATCAGGCACTCGGCAGCCATAGCTCCCGGGAACAGCGGCGGTGCTTTGTACAAAGGGGATAAAGTCATTGGCATTAATGTGGCCATCCGTTTCCCTTATGCAATCTATTATGCTATCCCCATAAACCTGGCAAGACTCGGTTTGAATTACAATAGAGAGGTTCTCTTTAGAAATGCCTTTCCCACAACCGTTAGTTCTATGCTCAAGAAATCCAGACTGAATTTTTCTATAAACAATACAGTTAGGGGCAAAACAAACAAATCCCCGGGAAGTAAAGGTTATAGAACATGGTTATATCCCTTAGGAGATTATATAATCTACCTTAAAGCCCAGAAGGGCAGAGACCTGGCTGTGAGTGTTAAAGATTCCAGGGGGAAATTGATCGGATACGGAGATTTAAGAAACGTTGATTATGAATTTATACTCCTGTCAAGTGACTATTTACAGAAGGTGAGTATAGACATATATAATTTTGATAAAAAGCCGGCAAATTTTGCCATACAAAAATATAGAATTGAATGGTAAGGAGGAAAAAATGAGTAAAAGAAAACGGGTATACATAATTATAACAGCGGTATTTTTAACGATCGTTTTTTCAACAGCCGCCTTCTCCCAGGAGGCGCGAAAGGTTCCTGAAAATCTTGCTGTAGAAGAGGTTGAAGAAATTTTTAATTCAGCCAGGTACCAGGCCAACATCAGCAGGGATAAGAACCTGGGTGTCCTGGCCGGTGAGGTATCTTACATCCCGGAAGATACGATTTCCCTTGGATTTGCTGCCAAATCAGAAGAAGCCAAAAACTTCATTATCGGGGCCCTTTATTCGGAAGCCCTGGCTTTTCTCAGGGGAGGCAACCTGGAACTGGCCGCTAAACGGCTGGAATCAATGGCCCAGGAATTTATCAATCTTAATGCCCCGGGCTCCCTTTACAACTATACCAGTTATATCATAAACCTGATGCAGACCAAACGGCATACACCCGAAGTAATATTAGAGTTTCTTTCTCTTTTCCAGCCCTTTTATGAAGATTATTCAAAAAGCACGGGAAAGGATAGGCTTATCCTGTTTCGGGCCGGTTCATGGCTGGTAGACATGAGTCTGACCGCTGCTGCCGGAGATAAACTGATGCTCAAACAGCCTGGTACCCTGGCTTATTTCATCAAAGAAATGAAACGAATGGACGCTCCCAAAGGAGTAATCGATTCCCTCGATGAGATAGCTAAAATTGCGGAAAAGAAAGATATCACCGACAAAGACATCAAACAAATACTCAAACGGGTCAAGAAAATTCAAACCTTACTTGGTTAAGCAATCACACCAGGTCTAAATTATTCCAGGAGATCGAAGATGAAGCAAAAATTTCTTAATAGAACTCTATCCTTAATCGCGGTAATTGCTTTTCTTTCGTCCTCTCTTATATATGCAGATGAAGACCCACGCACCCGGATTGATTTCTGGCAGAACAACTATAATGAGCTGTTACCAGGAGATGACTTTCGGGCGGCCCGGGCTCATGAGATATTCAACCGCGTGCTCAACGCCGCCGGGAAACGGCCGGGAGTAGTGCCGAGACTTTTTATCGTAAAAAATGAAGCACCTAACATCCCATTAGCCATTGCTATTCCCGATGGTGGTATCATCATCTCAAAGAGGATCCTGGATATCTGTTATAAAGATTTAGAAAGAGGAGACCACCGGTTGGCATTTGTGTTGGCTCATGAGATCGCCCACCAACTCAAAGACGATTTCTGGCACCTGAAATTCTTCCAGGCTGTAGAGTTATCCCAGGAGGAAAACCCTCAAAATAAGAAAATTCTTGAAGAGGTGCGGGACATTGCCAGCATGTCTGATAAGGTCCTGGCTAAAGAACTCCAGGCTGACGAGCACGGCATTGTCTATGCGTCTATGGCAGGATTCAATACTAATGCTATCATTACCGAAGACCACCGGGTGAATTTCTTTGCATATTTTTACCAATCCCTGCACCCTAAAAATATTAAAGGATTCCCGGTAGATACAAAGCACCCTGGTCCCGGGCAGCGGGCCGAGGTAGTCAAGGCTCGCCTGAAACAGGTACTTGACATGGTCGAATTGTTCGATCTTGGCGTCCTGTTTTATCAAGCTGGAGATTACCGGAAGGCGATACTTCTTTTCAGGGAATTTTTGAGATTCTTTCCCAGTAGAGAGGTGTACCATAACCTGGCTTCCAGCCATCACCAACTGGCACTGGAGTTTTTCCGGGATTGGCAAAAAGACAAAAAGAGTATCCCTTTTAAACTGTCAATTGCCCTCGATCCTGAGACCCTGGCCGGCAAGATAACCCTCAGGAACATCGGAAAAGAAGGACCGGCTGAACTCTTCAATAAATACATTGAAAAGGCAATCGAATATTATAAAACAGCCATAACCCACGATCCTTCTTATCTGCTCTCCTACAATAATCTCGGCTGCGCCCTGATTATCAAAGGAGAGGTATACGAAGCCATTGCCATGATTAAAAAAGCCATTAAAATCAAACCCGGTTTCGCACCTGCCCTGAATAACCTGGGGGCAGCCTTTTACTTATCGGAAAATCCGGGCAAAGCAAGGAAAAACCTTCTCAAAGCTGTTGAACTGGACTCGAAATACGATGCCCCTCTTTTCAACCTGGGAAATATTGCCCACAAAAAAAAGAATGAAGTTGAAGCCAAAAAGTACTGGATGGCCTACCTGGAGCTTGATCCAGACAGCGGCTGGGCCGGATCAATTCGTAAGGCACTCACCCTGGGAAAGCCCGGAGAGGCCCGGAAATTTGCTTTCTCCGAAGATTTTGAAAATATCACCAAATTGGAAGTTGGAGACTATGAGGAGAATGTTCCACCCGGTTGGGGAAAACCGGTAAAAAAGAGAAAAATATCACTCCAAGAGGAACCCTTCCTGGTGTTCACTTATAAGAATGGAGTAAAAACAATTTCCCAGGAAGATGAAATCAAGTTGATTCTTATTTCCAGTAGTTATGATGGAAAGAGTGTAAAAGGAATTTCCATCGGCAGCTCTGGAAAAGATGTACTGGCAAAATATGGGAGGGCTTCAAAGATTTTGAGGATGACAGCAGGGAACACCTGGGTCTATAGCCCTGGAGGAATCGTCTTCACTCTAAGAGAGGACAAAGTTGTCTCCTGGTTGTTATTCTAATAGAATGGTGAAATGATGAATCAAAGGAATACAGTGCACATAAAAAGGAGGTATATTATGAATGCCTATTTCAAAGTTATCTTAGGAATTATGTTTTGTCTGGTTTTGCTGGTTGGAAACAATCATGCGCAAACTCCGCAGGATGCGATGTATAATCTCTATGTACAATCAGTAGTGTATCCCGAGACATTTGACCGATTTATCCAAAATAATCGAGAAAGCTTCGATCGCCAATTTCATACATATTTAAACTGTGTTAAGGAAAGTATATTCGCTTTAGCAAGGGCTGAAATAGAAATATGCGCGCGACATACTGACCCGGCGTGGAGATATCAATGTACAAAGGAGAATGTGGCAGTTGGACTCTATTTTTGGTGCGTTAGCGTTGACTCTGTCATTAAAGGAGAGAAAACATGGCCAAACACATATTCAGGTGGCATTATACTCTATGCAAAGAGACAAATAGTACAAATGGGCGTGGATTACGTATCTATGATGCGAATGACATTACCTACGGTTGAATCTCAACTAAGGTCTTATTTAAATTGTATAAGATAAAGGGGATGGTCGCTGATATTTGGATAATTTTTTGATAGTTATTTATTTCAGGCTTTTTGTCACCAGTAAATCAACAAGCCACAGGAATCAGATGTTGAAATGTCCAATGTCAACGACCGACTTTATATAATGAGCTCTTGCTTTCACCCACAAAGACAAAGGGTGCCCAGAAGAAAGGATGAGAGAGGGACAACTTTCTGCCATCTTTCATTTTCCTGGTTGAACCCTTCATATCCAGTTTGGCCTGCCTGAGCGCATCCGGACCTGAAGACACCTTCATTTCCCTGAATGCCGCCACCATAAGCTCACGGGCAGAAGTACTTTCCACGTTCCAGTGGGTCACCAGGAGAGACCGTCCTCCCGCATACATGAAAGAGCGGGTGAGACCGGCGAATCCCTCACCGCTAATTGCTTTCTCCCCTCTGCCTGTGGTGCTGCAGGCGGAAAGGATGACCATCTCGGTATTCAAATCCAGACCAAGAACCTCGCTCATAGACAGGAATCCGTCTTTTCCCGGGGGATTGTCTGTCAGGGTCAGGGCTAGAGAAGGCTCCTCAACTCCTGAAAAATCACCTCCTAGTAATCCATGGGTGGAAAAGAGAAGGTAGCGGCATTTGCTCAGCTCTGCTGAATAGACGTTTGCCTCCGAAGCCCTTTCTCTCAAATAGATATCTTTCTCCCGGCCTTTGACTTCTTTGGCAATGGCGCGGGCCTCGGCGGCACTATCAGGAAGCCTCTCCAGCCCCCCTCTTCCTGTTGACCGGGTCAGAAGGGAGAGGGCCAGCTTTGTTTCGTCCGTCATGCCTTTGTGCTTGAGGCTTCCTGTACTATTCTCCTGTTCATCTGCTCCGAAAACCGGATCGGCAAAGGCGATTAGAGGTTTCGACCACCGTCCTTGACCCGGCTTGTTGTATTTCCGCAAAGAACGCAGTACCGCTGCTGAAGGAAGGTAGGAAATAGTAAAACGATCCACAAGGTAGGAAAGATGGGAGTATTCTGACAGGTAATCCCCTATCCTCCTCCTTCCTTGTTTCCGAGCTTCCCGAAACGACCCAGTATCGACTTCCTTGTCGATCATTGCCTCAAAGGGAACAGTGTATAGAGCACTATCTGCAGAAATGAAAATCTCATTTGTTCCCTCCAGGTAAGGGAGAACGGGCTTGAAGACCTTTTGATACAAGGCATAAGCGGCTTCCGGTTTGAAGCGCTCTAAATCTTCCAGGTCCGAGACATGGTCAAGGCCTTTTCGAAATGCTTTCACCAACCTGAAGAGTTCTTTTTGTTTCAAAGAGATTTCCACGAATTTGAAACTTTTCTTTCCAACCACAAAAGCATTAAGGGTATTATCGGTTAGGACATAGGACAGGACAATTTCATCAAGATGGAGAATACCCTGCAGTTCCTCAACTGTAAGAGGTTTAGGTCTTTTGAGGTCTGTATAGCGAGGATATTTCTCTTCTAGCCATTTCCTGTGCCGGGCCAGGTTTGTTAGGGTATTGTTAAGCTCATCTCTGAGGGAATTTAACACTTCTTCATTGCGTTCTCCCTGGGGTTTGGACATTTCATCGGAATATTTCTTATGAAGAACTCCGATTAGTCCAGCGAGTTCGTGTTCTTTATTAACTGTTTTCCTGAATGTTTCATCGCCCGATATGGATATCCTGGCTGCCGCACTGGCCATTAATTCCTGGAACCTCCGTGACTTGGATTTCTCTGAGATTAAAAAAGCCTCAAGGTCGTACTTTTCCCCTGGTGACTTCTTATGAATCTCCAGGAGAAGCCGTATGAACATACGGTAGACAAAGATTCTCTCCCCGATAAAAGACGCACGCTCTTCCTTCGTGAGTCCCTCTGTCCGGATGTAAAGTTTTTCTATAGTGTTAATAGCCTTACGGAAGTGAGGAACAGCTTCTTTTAAACTACCGGTCTCCCAGAGAATCTCTCCCATAAAGGTATGATTTCTCCAGGTCAAATTAGGATCCCCAATTTTCTCTGCTAATTCTATGGCACCCCGGATTACACCGGTTGCTTTATTGTATTCCTTCATCTTGAAATAGGTTCTGCCCATTTCCCTTTTGTTAGCGCTCGCCCACCCTTCAGCAGCAGCACCGATTTTCCGATAAATCTTCTGCGCCTGACGAAAGCAGCCCAGGGCCTCATTATGTTGGTTCGCACTGGTATATGCGCTTCCCAACTGGCTGAGAGTTTTGCCTTCTCCATATAAATCCCCGATTTGGCGATAAATCACCAGTGCCTTCTTGTATGTTGTCAAGGCTTCAGCGAATTTTTTACGTCTTTTATAGGCTCCACCGACGTCTTGTAAAATCATGGCTTCTTTATCCAGGTTTCCACTTTTCTTCATCTTTTCGAGGGCTTTTTGGTAATTGTCCAGGGACTTGTCATCCAGGCCCATGCTTGCAAAGGTATTACCCAATCTAATCAAAGTTACACTTTCATTATTTACATCTTTGGCTTTACTGTAGATTTCCAGGGATAAGCGGAGATAATCCACAGCCTGGTTGTACTGCCCCAATAGCTGATAGGCGTTACCAATATTTTTTAATGTATCGGCTTCCCCCTCAGGATCCCCAATTTGTCGGTAAATCTCCAGGGCCTGGCGATATAGGTTAAAGGCATCAGCATACCTTCCTTGTTTTTCATAAATACTGCCAATTCCGTTTAATGCACCGGCCTCTCCGTCCTGGTCTTTTGTGCTTCGATAGATATCCAGGTTCCGTTTGTACTGGCTCAAGGCATCGTTATATCGATTTAGAGCCAGATAGGAGCTGCCGAGATACTTACGAAAAACAACCTCTAAATTTAGATCTCCCAATCTTTTTGAAATCTCCAGGCCCCGATTAAAAAAATCCAAAGCCTGTGAAAAACGACCAAGGGTACCGTGTACAGAACCGATGTACATTAGTACTCCTGATTCAAGAGAAGAATTGCCGATTTCACGATAAATCTCCAGACCCTTTTTGAAGTGATTCAAAGCCTGGGAATATTGTCCCAATCTCTTGTGGAAAAGGCCCAAAGAAATAATTGTACTAGCTTCCCCCTCTTTGTCCCCCTCCAGGTGATAAATCTTTATTGCTTTCTGATAGTTGTCCAGTGCTTCAATATTTCGTCCAAGTTCACTCAGTATACCAGCTGTGGATTTTAATGTAAATGCTATACTGTCCCCATCATCTAACTGCTGATAGATCGCCAGTGCCTGTGTATAATAATCCAGGGCCTTTTCATACTGGCTTAATCTACGGTACAGCATGCCGATATTAACCAGGGTTCCGGCTTCGTCATCCGGATCCTGTTTATCCCGGTAAATTTGTATTTGCTGACGATAAAGTTCGAGTGTCTTTTCGAAGTTATCAAGTTCCATGTAAACAGTGGCAAGCATGCCAAGAGTCGCAGCTTCTCCATTGGAATCTTTTAAAGTTTGATAAATCTCCAGGGCCTTTTGGAGCAGATTCAGTGCTTCAGGATATTTACCTATACGAAACAAAATCACACCGAGGGCATCAAGTGTTAATCCTTCACTCTTTTTATCACCGGTTTCCCGGAAAATCTCAAGTGCCTGTCGTAGGTGGATAAGGGCATTGTTGTATTGGCCCAGACTTTTATATATAGAGCCAATCTTATGGAGGTAATTGGCTTCCTGGCTTCTAGAACCCAATTCACGGGCAGCTTCCAGCGCCTGATTGTAATAGTAAATGGCATTCTTGTATTCTGTCTGCTTTTTTAAATACTTCCCCTGATGTTCGCAGCAATAAGCGATCTCGGAAAGAACATCCATCATTCTATCGACAGCCTTATCCCGGCGGTATATCTCCAGTGACTGGTTGAGATGTGTTAAGGCTTTGTTGTATTCCCCAATCGTCGTATATAAACATCCAATTGAACAAAGCATATCTGCTTCTAAACTCTCATCTTTCATCTCCCGGGAAATCCGGAGGGCTTGTAGGTAATGATTTAATGCTTCACTATACTGAAACAGATTTACAAAAGCAAGTCCAATATTGATGAGACAATTTATTTCACCATTTTTATTGCCAAACTTTATATAAAGTTTAAGCGCCTGGTTGTAATAATTAAGAGCGCTGCTTTGCTGGCCGAGGTCTGCGTAAGTCTTCCCGATTTCAAATAGGGAACGAACCGTGCCGTTCTTATCACCTCTTTGACGGTAAATGCTTAAAGCTTGCTGAAAATAAGAAAGTGCTTCCTGGTTCTCTCCCAATTCCCTGTTCATCGATGCGATTCTAAAAAGGCATAAAGCTTCATTTTTTTGATCCTTCTCTTCCCGAGAAAGTTCCAGGGCTTCCTGGTAATAAGTCCGGGCATCGCTGTGCTGATTGAGCTTAATGTAAGTGTATCCCAGGCTTTTGAGCACTATAATTTTTTCCCCCGGGGCTTTTATGCTCCGGTAGACTCTCAGTGCCTGCTTGTAGAAGTCAATTGCTACAGAGTACTGCTCCTGTGCGAAGTGAAGGGTGCCGATATTGGCCAGGGTTAAGGCTTCCCGGTACATGTATTTGATTCTCCGATAGATCTCGAGAGCCTGCAGGTAATGGCGCAGTGCGTTTTTGTACCGGGCCAGATTCTTATATGTCAAAGCAATTTGGAAATGAGCATCGGCCTCCAACTCCTGATATCCGATTTTTTGATAGATATCGAGAGATGTAGTGAAATAATTGAGGGCTTCGGTATGGCGGTCAAGCTTTTGTGCGCACAAGCCCATCCGGTAAAGATAATAAGCTGTCCGGAATTCGTTCCCGGTTTGCTGGTAAATCTCTACTGCCTGCTTATAGAAAAAAAGTGCCTGCTCGTACTCTCCTGAATCGTAGTGCTTCCATCCCTTTTTTATTAATTCATCGGCTTTTTCTTCGGGTTTCCGGGTGGGCTGCCGGGTTGAATCCTGCTCTGCCTTCTGTCCAACCTCCTGTTTCGGCTCATCCCCGAATCCCTTGATATACCCTTGTGCAGAGCCAGGGATTCCACCAGTGTCACTTAAAGGTATTGCAAAAGAAAATGTGCCTGAAATTCCGGGAAAGAAAATCAGTAAAATGAAAAAAAGCATGATAATATGACTCAATTTCATTTTATCACCACATGCAAATTGTAAAGGAAAACACCTTGACTGTCAATAGATCGAATTGACTCATTAAAAAACAAGTTAAAGCTATGTAAGGCATAATTAACCGCATCTTCCCTTAACCCTTAGGCAGAGTCATCAAAGGAACTTTTTTAAATTACTTCCCATGAAGATTTCAAAAATTGACTTGACTAAATAATTTTAATTAAGTATCATAGGTTTTTAGTGGTTTTTAGCGCTTACTTTCTTTTTACAAAAATCCAAGAAATCGTCGAGTGCCTCATTGCAAATGAATATTTCGGGTGAGAATGCCCCATTGCTTGCTAACGAGGGATATCTCTTGTCGAAAAAGTCGAGGGAACGACCAAGAATATCCCATAGATTCCCTTCGTACTGTCTCGCCATATATGCTTCCGCGACAGCTATAAGTTCATCCAATCGCTGAGTTCTACCAGCTGTTTTGAAAAAGTCAATGCCTAAATCTAAATAAAACGACACATCCTCAAGGCGTACCCATGGGGCTTTCACAATTGCTACCAGATATTCTAATATTGCAGTAATACACATCAACTTTGGATATTCAATAAGAAAACGCCCACAATCTCCTCCACTTTTTTGTGAGGAATGGCCCATAAAATTTTTTTGCCTGTCCCCGTTTCCACCGTTTCCACGTTTCCAATTGTTTGTTTTCCTTTGGTCTGTGACATTTTTTCGGACATAAAATCTTATTGAATTGACATTTTTTCGGACATAAAAACCCATTGAGTTGACATTTTTTCGGACTTATTTTATAATGGAAGTGTCATTTTTCAGGAGATATTATGGAACGTTTTTTATATCAGCAATTGCTAGCCTGGAAGTCCAATGAAGACCGCAAGCCTCTTTTACTCCAGGGAGCCCGGCAAGTAGGAAAAACATTTCTCTTAAAAGAATTTGCCAGGCGTGAATATCGGGATTGCGCGTATTTTAATTTTGAGCAAAACCTGGAACTGGGTAAACTCTTTGATTCATCTTTGTCCCCGGACATTTTGATCGAGTCTTTGAGCGCGTTGATGGGGAGAAAAATTGAGCCGGGTTCAACTCTAATTTTTTTTGATGAAATCCAGGAATCCCCCCGTGCCATCACGAGTCTTAAATATTTTTATGAACAGGCACCAAAATATCACATCGTTTCTGCGGGTTCCTTGCTGGGAGTTAGTGTTGGGAAACCCACCAGTTTTCCCGTTGGCAAAGTGAGTTTTATGACCCTATACCCCATGAGTTTCTTTGAATACCTGGTGGCCATGAAAGAAGATATGCTGGTTAAACGTCTCAAAGATCAGTCATTCTCGAAACCGCTGCCGGAGATTTTCCATGAAAAACTCACCCGGTTGTTCAAATATTATCTATATATTGGGGGTATGCCTGAAGTGGTTCAAGATTACATCAAAAAGAAAGATATTGAAAATGTGCGTAGGCTCCAGAAAGAAATTTTAAATGCTTATGAACGGGATTTTTCCAAGCACTCCTCCCCTAGTGAAGCTATACGTATTTCACAGGTCTGGCGTTCGATACCGGCCCAGTTGGCAAAGGAAAACAAAAAGTTTAAATACAGCGAGGTTAAAAAAGGAGGAAGGGCTTCCCGCTTTGAGGCCGCCATTGAATGGCTGCGGAAAGCGGGTCTTATTTATGCGGTATATAATATTAAAGTACCGAAGCTTCCGTTGGCCAGTTACGTGGATGACAGTAAATTTAAAATTTATCTGTTGGATTCGGGTCTCCTTGGGGCTTTGTTGAATATTCCTTCCCAGGTGATTATCATGGGGGATAAGCTATTTTCGGAATACAGTGGGGCATTTGTCGAAAATTTTGTTTCCCAGGAGTTGTCGGTTCACATTGATTCGGAAGAAATATTTTATTGGACCAGTAAAAACGAAGCGGAAGTAGATTTTATCGTTCCCATCGGGAGTAAGATTTTTCCTTTAGAAGTAAAAGGTGGCCTAAGTCGAAGGACAAAAAGTTTGCGGGTCTATGCGGAGAAATATAATCCCTCAAAGATTTTTCGCACCTCTCCCAGGAACTTTACCTGTGATAGTGATTTCACCAATATTCCCCTCTATGCCATTTCCCTGTTACCAAATCTCTCCCCATCCGTTGTTTGATGAGAACAGGGTTCCCCCCTTTCAGCCTATTTCGGAAACCCGCATCAGGAGCCGGAAAGCAAAATCAGGAAATCATTTCTGGATTTTCAGTCAATCAGTGAATTACCATATGTTACCATAAAAACCCATATATTGCTGTAAGTTCTGGGCACATATTAGGCACAGTCAACAGTCACGCAAGCTTGCGGCAAAAGCGCATAGCGATTTTGCCGTCAAGTTAAGCGCCTTGTTGGAGGCTATCGGCCAAGCGCAGTTATCAACGGTTATATTTAAAACTCTGAAATCAGGTGCACATTTACCTGGTATTGTAGTAGCTTAGGCAGTCAGAAACAAAAGAACCGCGTCTATCTTTGCAGCCACCAGTATCCCTGAATATCAAGATTTGTAAGCCCCATTTCTTTTGCTCTTTTTACAACCTTTTTATATTCTTCGCGAGTTATTCTCCTTGATATCTCCTTATAATCGTATGCCTTATAGACCGGATTGTACTGCACCATGATGTTAACATAAGTATCTTTTGGCAGCTTTTCTTCTATCCACTCCATGATCTTTTCCGAACCGGCTGTATTATTCGGCATAACCAGATGCCGAATCATCAGTCCTCTCTGCATAATGCCGTCTTTTGTGGGTTTTGCCACACCAACCTGACGGTGCATCTCAAGGATTGCCTGTTTTGTTATTTCAGGATAACTCTCTGCTCCGGATGAATATTTTTCCGACATGTCGCTATCCCAGTACTTGAAATCAGGCAGGTAGATATCAACTATTCCATCAAGAACCTTGAGAATCTCGAGACGCTCCCAGCCGGAGGTGTTGTATACAACCGGCAGCCGCAGCCCTTTCTGCGTGGCTTTATCAAGAGCCTCAAGGATGTGCGCAGAATAATGCGTGGGGGTCACGAGATTGATATTGTGACAGCCAATCTTCTGCAGCCGGAGCATCATCCCGGCTAATTCCTTAGTACTTCTTTCAGCCCCCCTGCCGAGCTGGCTTATCTCATAGTTCTGACAGAATACACACCGTAAATTGCAGTGGGTCAAAAAGATTGTCCCTGAACCACCTTTTCCAACGAGTGGTCTTTCTTCGCCAAAATGCGGATGAGACGCTGAAACAACAAGTGTTGCACCAGGAGCACGACAGAATCCCTTCTTTCCTTCAAGACGATTGACACCGCATTGTCTCGGACAGAGCCGGCATTCTTCCATAATGGCCCGGAGCTTCTCTGCCCGCTTCTTGAGCTCACCTGTTTTGTGAAGTTTCAAATAGGCCGGTTGAAAACCGGATATTGTCTTGCCGGATTTTTCAACCGCGGTGGTTGTTTCATTGCCGAACGCCTCTTTCCTGGCGTAGCTGAAGAAGATTGAAGGCAGACCGGCTGTAAGAAACAGTCTGGTCATGTCCTTCAGAAAATCTCTTCGTGTAAATTTTTTGAAAAAAGAATCTTTCATGTCTTACCTCCTCCCGGACACAGACGGGGCCCGGTGGCTATGACAATGAAGCTTGTCAATTTTAGCATCCCCACTGTTATACTGGTACCGATAAAACCAAGAACAGGCAGAAGCACAACAGCGCCTGCAATTCCTCCGAACCACCCGCCCAGGAGGTCGGAGGCATAAAGTAACCCGGCTGTCTTGCTCACACTGGTGCTGTTCTCCAGGTATATCTTGTTTGCCAGAGGGAATTGAGAACCAACCAGAAGCCCGCAGATGAGTGAAATGATCAAGAAAAGCATTTTGGAAAGAAAGAACATGCCCGGAGTGCCCGGATGTGCATGGACAGCGAGAAATATGAGAGGCCATCCAAATGACCAGCAGACTATTGCCAGTTCAATTCCTTTAAATAACCTGAGACAATCTCTTGTCCGTGCCAGAACTCTTGTTGTCAACATTGCGCCAAAGGCCGCCCCGGCCATAAAGAATGCCACAAGAATTCCGATCCATGAGAACACATATCCGTAAATTGCCTGGAATGCAAAAATCAACATAAGGTCAAATATCATGCCGGCAAAACCTGTTGTGATAATGGATAAGGGGATGCCGGCCCGGGAGAATTGTATGTTTCTTGTTCGCAAAAAGAAATAGAGAAGAAGAAAAATGACAAGAGGAACAGCAACAGTCCTCAAGCTTGCCCTCTCCAACTGCCTGAAAAGCCCGCGAAGCGAAGGAGCAAACATCGCGTTCCAGTGCGAGATACTGTAGAAGAGTCCCACGGGATTGAAATCAGAATTAATCTTCTGACTGCGCCCTTCAACAAAACGAGCGAACCAGTCCTGCCATCCGTGATGCAGCTTCTTCTCAATGCGCCAGGGAACAATTACATCTGCCTTGATGTTCCGCTGTTTCAGGCGTTTTATGAGTTGCGTCCTGTCGATCGTCAGGATTTCCCGGGAATCCGATGAGAGGAAAAGATTCTTGCCGTCACCGGGGATTACCCTGATATTAGGAAAGACACTTTTCAGCGTATTGAAAATACAGCTGTTCAGGTTCTTCAATTCTTCATTTGAGTAGGTTAAAGAACCGGGCAATCCCAGGACCAATATGCCCTCCTTATTCAGCTTTTTTCGTGCAAGGGAAAAGAACTCTTTTGTAAAGAATCTGTTTGCCTGCAGATTGGAGGGCTCCTGGATCCCCACAAGAATCAAATCGTATTTGTTCCGTGTTGTTTTGAGCAGCAGGCAGCCATCAATATTTCTTATCTGTACCCTGGTGTCATTCAGTTCAGATTCAGTGAGCGGTGTAGAGAACTTTCTCAATAGATCAAAAAGCAGCGGGTCAAGTTCTGCGTATTCGACTGTTTCTATTGATGGATGCTTCAGCGCCTCATTTATTACACCGCCCGCCCCCCCACTCAAAACCAGAAGTCTTGCGGGTTCAGGATGGGCAAGAAGCGGAAGATGAACAAACTCTTCGATGAATGGTATATCCGGAACAGGCGTTATGATCCCTGGAATACCGTCCAGAAAGAAAATGTATTGTCCCTCATTTTCCAAAGTGCAGATATTGCCGTACTGGGAGTTCTGGTAATGAACAACATTCTGGTTTTTCCATTGCGCCTTGACTGAATAATGATGCAGTCTGTCCGCCTGACCGGCAAAAACCAAATAACCGGAAAAAAAGACAAGTACACTCAAGATAACCAGAATTGTTTTTTGAAATAGTCCGGTTTTCCAGTAAGGGGCAAGTAAAACAAGGCATACTATAAAGTTCAACAGAGCGAGCCATAGAGATGCCTGAAATGAATTAAGATAGGGAATCAGAAGATAAGTGCAGACAATTCCGCCGATAATTGTGCCTACTGTCTCATAAGCATAGACCCTGCCGGCTGAGGATTCATCTCGGCCGGAAAACATGGAATAGATCCGGCAGCTGAAGGTGAATAGTGCGCCGTGAAGTATGCTTACCGGCAAAAGTATGAGAAAAGAGGAGTAGAACATCGGCAGGAATCCGATACTTTCACCGATGGAAATGCCGATCACTCTTTTCAAGATGCGTGTCAGAAATATTGCAGTGGGTAAGGATAAAGAAAAGAGAATCGTAATAATTATAAATGTTTCAAGCCGGTTCCCGGATTTCTCGGCTTTCCTGCCGGGAAAGAAACATCCAAAGGCCTCCAGAATAAGCCAGTTGGCCAGAATGATACCAATGCAGAGTTCGTTACCCGAAAAAACAATCAGGAGTTCCCTTAGAACAAGTATCTCGGCAACCAGTCCGCTGAATCCCATAGCCAGTATGGCTATACAAAAGCTTCTCTTCACTGAGTTAAACCTTTCTCATGGTTGCCAGAGGTTCTGCAGGTGCGATCATAGATTTCAAAGTACTCCAGCAGGATTTCCATGCTGATCGAATGAGTTCCGTTCACGAATTCGCCGTTTCGGCGAGGTCGATTAACTCCTCGATTTCTTTTTCCACACACTCTACGGAGCCGTATACAAGTATGTCTGTGTTTTCGCCCTGCCATCTCAAGTGTTCTCCATCTATTCATTGCCGGTTTCATTTTTTTACGCGCTCCCGCCCTTAAGGGATGTCTTGAACCTCCATCCCCTTCAACAATGCCAACTCAGCTTTTCTCCTTCTACACATTTCCGGCCTTACCGGGAAATTATTATTTACCACACCTTAAGAAATAAAGTCAACCCCTTTTGGAAAAAATGAGTATTCCTACCTACTTCCATGCTTTTGGCCTTTCAAAAAAGGTTTTTGCTTAGGCATTTTGCGATGAGATGAACATAGACGGTGCAAACTAAAAAAATGACCATTGAAAATCATTTACTGAAGCGTGTTTTCAGCCGCCCTTTGTTTGATGAGAACAGACGGCTTGAAACTAATTCATGGTGTCAAGTCTTGCGGACCTGTTCCCTTCTTCTGTCCCCTTCTTCACCTTATTTGTTCGGTAAAATGGCATAAATTCTTGCCGGGGCTCCGGTTCCGTTCTTTATCAGCATGGGGATGGCATAAAGTACAGCACCAACCGGCGGCAGCTTATCCAGGTTGGCAATGTTTTCAATCGCCAGTTTATCGGCTCCACACAACACCTGGTGCACCGGGAAATCTTTTGATTTCCCATAATCGATGCTGGGCGTGTCTATGGCAATACCAATAATGTCCCTCTCCTTTAAAAGAAATTGAACCGATTCTGCTGAAAATCCAGGGAAACTTAAATCATTCACTGCTTCTTTCCCGGTTTTTTCCGTTCCCAGGACCTTTTGCTTATCCGGGTAAAAGCGCGTACCAATGCCGGTATACATGATCACCCAGGCCCCGGGAGGTATTTTCCCATATTTTTTCTCAAAGTTCTTGATATCTTCAACGTTGAGCAAATAATCCCGGTTTGCTTCACACTGTTTTATAACGTCGATTTTCACAGCCGGGCCGATCCATTCCTGCAAAGGAATTTGATCGATGGTCCTGCCTTTTTGAGCAAAATGAATCGGTGCATCTACATGGGTTCCCCCATGTTCATTGGCACTGTAGTCATTGGACGCATACCACCAACCGTTTTCATTGATTCCCCAAAACACTTTTTTGGATTGAAATGACTTACCCGTAGGCCAATATATGGAATCATCCCCAAAAGCATACGTCATATCCAGTATTTTCCCTTTTGGTGTTTTCGGGGTTTTACCATAAAGAGAACCTTGTAGAAACAAGAAAATAATCACTAATAAGAGGGAAAAGTGCTTAACCATGGATGTTGCCGTTTGTTTCATGAAGTACCTCCTGAACGTTTTTATTCTTTATTATTATAGAACATTAAATCAAATATAACAAATTTTGCACACTGCTTCAATCATCGTACTATTTTATTTTTCTCACCACGAAGACACGAAGGGCACGAAGGAAAAAGAGGAAACCACAGATTACACATAAATGCCTTCGTGGCTATTTTTATAGCAGGCAGGAATGTTCTTATTCGGTGAAGAAATGATGGGACTCGTCACCATGAGAGACCATGTCGATAACCACCGCAGAAGCCAGGATTAAAATATCATCTTCTCCAGGTTTGATAAAAATCCCGTAGGTGTCACCCCAGGCAAAAAACTTTTTCGAGACAAATGCAACTTTTCTATTGTTACGGGTGAAGGTGTATTCATAATCCCAAAAATTACCGGCCACTTTATAATCATCAGACCCGGAAACATCCACCGTATACTTGTCGTTAAACAGGGTGATCTTTTTCTTTATTTTAGCGATTAATTCTTTGCCCCTGTAAATTCTATATAGAGATCTAAAGCTGAATACCTTTTGTGAAATATAGGCCAGTTCCTTTCCGCTGGTATCCCGGAAGGATAACTTATCACCGACAGAAAAAACTTTTCCTTTTACATAAAATACCGGGTTCTCGGTTTCATCTTTTATAACAAATTTATCGCCCAGGGTCCAAACTTTTTGTTTCATTACATATTTATTCACCGGCTCGTCCGGGGTAAGGTCCAAAGCGCCCCTTCCGTTCATGTTGGTGCTGCAACCGGTGGTCAGCAAAGCGTACAGCCCGATAAAAGCCAGGCATAACAGGGTTGCTGTTAATTTAAATGACATTGTCTTTTTTTTAAGAAACATATTTACCTCCTTCAATGGTTTTTCATTTCCGGTAAAATTATTAGCAACCTGGTTTCCCGTTATATTTGTATAATGTGTCTCTTAAAAGTGACAGCTTCGTGTCCTTCGTGCCTTCGTGGTGAAGACTTATTTCCTGAAAGAGATAGTATTTTTTTCATCCATCATTAATATGGACATGCCCAGTAAATCCGCAAGATATCGAAACGTCTCCGGCCGAAAAAACGATATGTGCGCCGGATCCCGCCGATACCACCAATCCTTAAATTCCATTTCACCTGAGAGCTTATCTCCTTTTTCAGATTCAAGCGGATGAAACATGGTCATCACAGCTAATATCCCACCCGGTTTCAAACGATCTTTCAACATTTTCAACGTTTCCAGCGGATTCTTTAGATGCTCCAACACCTCCGTGCAGGTAATCAAATCATACGTTCTATTTTGGTACACCGGCTCCGGCGCAAAGTAAATATCATAGATATCTACTTCATAACCCATTTCTTTTAATAAGACCGCCAACACCGGTTCAGGCCCACTGCCGAAATCCAATGCCGTTTTTATGTTACCATGAAATGGAAGAATGCTCGTCCTGATAAAAGTTTTGAGCATATCGACATAGCCGCTGTTCTCCAGGGTGTTTATGTGCTTCAAGTATCTTTCCCGTTCCTGTTCCGGGGGTAAGATTTTAGATTCATCCATGAACATAAAACCGCAGTTGCTGCAATAATAGTAGTTAATATCAAATTGCCCGTCGTAGATCAGCCGAGTACCATGACCACAAATTTTGCACGCCGTTTCAGTCATCGTACTGTTTTGTTTTTTTCACCACGAAGACACGAAGGACACGAAGTTCACGAAGGAAAAGAAGTTTTTATTTTTAAAATACAAATCGTTTGATTCCATTCTTTAGTAATGTTTCATTAAAGTTAATTAGCAGCCCGGTTTTGATTTTCGCCAGTTTCATGTAAGTTAAGAGTTGGGCCTCATGAATAGGAAGTAGTTCCCCAACACTTTTTAATTCCACAATTAGCCTGTTTTCGATTAATAAGTCTATCTTATAATTGCAACTAATATCCAAACCTTTATATAGTATCGGGATTTCCTTTTCCATTTCAAAACGAATGCCCGCTTCCCTTAATTCAAATGCCAGACATTTCTGATAGACACTCTCCAAAAGTCCTGGTCCCAATTCTTTATGAACTTCTAACGCCGATCCAATAACCTTTTTAGACAAATCATCAAATTTCATACGAATTTCACCTCACTTATTGTATTTTATCACATTCCTCCTTTTCCTTCGTGTTTCCTTCGTGTCCTTCGTGCCTTCGTGGTTCAAAAACTATTCAGATTCACCGGAGATTTTGTGTTTGGCCCGCTGGTATTCTCTCTGGAAAAAACTCTTAGCTGTTATGCGTTTACCTTTTATAAACACATCTTTCACAACCGTAGACGTTTCCAGGATATTCCCACTGGCAATCACCAGGTTGGCGATCTTGCCTTCCTCGATGCAACCATATTCTTCGATCCCTAAAATTTTGGCGGGATAAAGGGTTAATGCTTTTACTGCATCCTCCTGGGAAAGGCCATACGCCGCAGCGCGACCGGCATGAATAGGAAGATCAAAGGCAGTGGCTGCCCTGCTCACGGAAAACGCAAAAGATATGCCTTCACGGGCCAAAAGCGCCGGTAACCGAAACACTTTATCACAGCCATCCTCCCACTCCCTGTTGCGGCTGTACATAGACCCCAAAATCACCGGGTAACCGGACGCTTTGATTTCCTTCAACACCTTTTCCCCGTCGTATACATCCGAAAGAACCAGGTTCAGCTTGAACTCTTTTCCCAGTTGAATGGCATATTTGATGTCTTCTTCACTTTGGGCGCTAATGATTACAGGTAAACGTTTTTTCCACAGGTCCTTCATGGCCTCGAATTTTGGATTGAAAATATCCGCATCAGGACCCGGCGCCTTACTGCTGGTGGAGCGCAAATAATACTTATATGCTTTGGAAATAAATTCCCGCAGCTCTTTTTTTTCTTTGGCGATTCTCTCTTTTTGGATTTTCTTTTGTTTTTCACTGGCCCACCAGGAAACTTCCGGGATTTTCATTATCATGGCCGCTTCTTTCTCCAGGATCATATCTTCCGGTACCCAGCCATCTAAACTCACCAGCACGGCTTTCCCGGATATGAGACCGCCGGAAGGCGCAGAAAGCGTAATCAATGTCCCAAAATCCCTGGTGTTGGGGATTAAATTGCTCCAGGGATAAAACGCTGTAAATGTAGAAATCTGCGGGTTGAACTTTCCCACCTCCCGGTTATCATTGGATTCTCTATGCCTGGATATACCTGAAATTCCCAGTGAGGACATGGCATTGATTATCCCCGGGTAAACCACGCTGTCAGGATAATCGTACACCTTGTATCCCTCCGGCACAGGGACGTCACTGCTTTGACCCACCGTTTGTATTTTATTGCCCTTGATTAAAATGGTACCGTTATCAATGGACTTCCCGGATACAGTGACAATTTTCTTCGCTTTGATTGCCACTAAATCATTGGCATGATTATCTGCTGCGGTGACTGAAAAAAAACACACCACCAATGACATAATTAATATCAATAATTTTTTCATTTCTTCCTCTCTTCTTATTACCTACTACCTACTACTTCACTCCGACATTGGAGTCCTGGGAACGGTCGAAATAGATTTCTCCTTCGATAATGGTGAGGATACATTTGCTCATGGAACTGAGGGGATGACCGTCAAAAACCGCCAGATCCGCATCTTTTCCTACTTCTATACTGCCGGTGAAACTGTCAACACCCAAAATTATGGCCGCGTTCAGGGTAATGGTTTTTAATGCTTCCAGGTCGGTCATTCCAGCATACCGTCTCATTTTCCCGGCTTCCATGTAAAACCGCCTCATGATCTCAGAGGTATCGGAATTAAGGGAGATAATGACTCCTTTCTCATGGAGCAATTTTAATCCCCAGGGAGAAAATTCGGACGCTTCGGCTTTGTAATTCCAGGAATCGGCAAAAATGGAAATACCAATGTTGCTGGCCTTTAATTCGTCTGCCATGCGATAAGCCTGGTGCAGGTGCTCGAACGCAGCAATCTTGAAGCCGTATTTTTTCGAGAGCCGGATTAACTCCAGTGTCTCTTCCGCCCGGTAAGAGTGACACCGGATTACCATCTTGCCATCCAGGGTGTCCAGCAGGGCTTCCATCCGAAAATCTTTTCGCGGCGGGATTAATTTATCTCGATCCGGTTCCGGGGTGCGGTTCCATTTTTCTTTGAAGTTTTTCCACGTTTCCCGGTAATGGAGAGCTTTCATGTAGGCTTTTTCAACGGCATGGGATACGCCCATCCGGGTGTCAGGGAATTTTCCTCTCCTGCTCTTGGGATTTTCACCCAGCGCCATTTTAAGGGTTCGCAGGGCACGCTTCTCTATCAACTCTTCTGCCGGTTTTCCCCATTTCATTTTGATGACGACATTTTCACCGCCAATGGGATTGGAACTGCCGTGCATGGTGTGGGTCATGGTCATCCCACCGGTGAGGGAATAGTAGATACGCAGGTCATCCGGGTTCACCTGGTACTCCATTTTGACTTCCGGGGTAACCAGTTCCGACGATTCATTGATTCCGCCTGTCAACCCAATATGGTTGTGGGAATCAATGATCCCGGGAATAATGGATTTCCCGTTTAAATCAATGATCCTGACATCCGTTTTAGATTTGGCCGATATGTTTTGCGCAATCTCTGCAATCNNACACCCCGGTCAAAGGTATAAATGGTGGCGTTTTTCAACAGCAAGTCCCAGGCAGCTCCTTTAGGCTTTCCTTGCTTTTGTGTTTGTTTTGTTGTTTTTTGTTTCTTCTCTTTCTCTTTCTCTTTCTCTTTCTCTTTTTCTTTCTCTTTCTTTTTCGGTTCTTTAAATTCAAACCACTTGCCTTCCACAAAGGCCATTTTTACTTTTGCCTGGGGGTCAGTGATTTTTTTATCCCAGACCATCAGGTTTGCCAGTTTACCCGGCTCAATGGAACCCATGTGCTTTGATATATTGAGCAGCCTGGCAGGCTTGAGAGTAAGGGCGTTGATGATATCTGCTTCTGACACCCCGTGTTTCATCAAAATGCGGATATTTTTGTAGAGGGTTTTGTAATCGCTCATATCCGGGGCTGCCAGGGAAATATTTTTGTGGGTTTTGAAAAACTCCGCCAGCTTTTCCGGGTAGATTTTCTCTTCCGCCTCTTTTTTGAATTTTTCTCCTTGCTGGGCATATTTGCTTCTTTCCGGCGGCTTAAAATCAAGGGGTAGGATGATATCGGTATCCGGGGCCACCGTTCGTCGCCATACATCCGCATGGGCCACCAAAACCGGTTCTATGCCCAACTGCTGGTTAAGTATTTCTACCATGCGCTGCTCTGTGTAATGGGTGGGAAAAATTAAAAACCGCTTCTTTTTTGAAAAGTAAAGGGAGAGAATATCTAATACCTGTACGTAATGGGCCCGCCGGGACGGGTGTAAGAACTGGAGCCGCTTCATTTTTTGATAATAAGAACAGTCTGCTTTCAACTGCTGTAATTCGGCCATCAGGCTGGCAGACGTGGTGGGATAATCAGAGCGGTTGGGTTGAAAGAAATAGGCCAAAAAAACTTCCGGTACCAGTACGGCCTCTGAGACATCTGCGGATGCCAATGAAACCACTGTCGTGGTTCCGCTGATAATCCCTGCAGGTGGGACAATATGGACAACGGCAAATCCCTGACCCATCAGTTCCTTGGCCTCTTTTGTCTCCAATGCCAGCCGGTCCACTGCCTTTCGATTAATGAAATAATTCCTTTTTTCAAGGGGTTGGCGCACCGGCTCTTTATATTCCCGGGGGGCCTCCGCCCTTCTCCGTTGTCCCGGTTCGTCCGGTGGTTGTTCTGCCGCTTTCTTTTTTTCAACCTTTTGAAACCCTTTGTATAACGGGTCGATAAAAGCCGGGTAGACAAACGTTCCTTTTACGTCATATTCATTGTCATATATTTCTCCTGGTTTTAATGATTTCATAAGGCCAAGTTTTTCAATTTTGCAGCCGTTGATGATAATAAACGAATCCGCCTGCCAGGAGCCATCCGGCAG
>JABAOH010125330.1_pt2 | contig 49202 bp, 39 predicted proteins | sample 7062181 | NCBI WGS metagenome assembly JABAOH01 (sample SAMN14538630, study PRJNA623070) | marine sediment metagenome | biome: marine biome [ENVO:00000428]; feature: marine pelagic biome [ENVO:01000023]; material: deep marine sediment [ENVO:00002113]; isolation source: pool of 5 deep marine... | reverse complement strand
CCCCGACGGCAAACGACTCTTGACCTACAAGGATCAGATCGACAACCGGCAGGGCAAGCGCGAACCCGTCGTGGTGGTCAACTGGGCCGCCGAGCTGGAAGCCAAGGTCCCCCACGGCAAGTAGCGGGGGCAAGTAGCGGGGTCAGGTCTTGAATTCCAGCATGGTCAAGCGGGCCGGCTTGGAGGCCTCGCGAACCGCGCTTTGAATTGCGACACCGCAACCGAGATTCGAGCTCGGCCTCCACGCCACATCATCAGCAATCCACAATCCTCACGGGTCCGGCGTCCTCCGGCAAATCAGGGCAGCGATGGCGCGACCACTTCGGCTGGCGGTACTCGGTGGCGTCTACCACGTCGTGTCTCGGGGAAACGAGAAGCGTGCGATCTACCTTGACGATTCCGATCGAAACCGCTTTCTGAAGATCCTGGAATCCGTGACCGAGCGCTTGAACGTGCTCTGTCATTCTTATTGCCTCATGGGCAATCACTATCACCTGATCCTGGAAACACCGGACGCCAACATCTCGCTCGCCGTCCGCCAGCTGAATGGCGTGTACGCCCAGTACTTCAATCGCAAGTACGAGCGTGTCGGGCATCTTTTTCAGGGACGATTCGCGTCCAAGCTGATCCAGAAGCACACGTACCTGCTCGCCGTGTCCCGTTACGTCGCTCTCAACCCGGTCCGGGCGAAACTGGTGTCCCGGCCGTCCGACTGGAGATGGAGCAGTTTTCGGGCGCTCGCCGGATTGACCGAGCCACCGACATTTCTTTGCACCGACTGGTTGTTACACCAGTTCGATACGGACGACCGAAGCAGGGCGTGTAGGTCGTACCGCCGGTTCGTTCTGGATTCGCCTGACTCGGAGAGTCCGGGATTGGATGATCGGCCGATTCTCGGCACCGCCGACTTCGTGTCTCGCTTCAAGGATCGCCTGCAGGACGCCGCCGAACTCCGTGACATTCCCCGGCGACAGCGATTCGCCGCCCGGCCTTCCCTTCGAGCCCTGTTCAGAGACTGCCCTGATCGAGACACCCGAAACAGGCAAATACTCTCTGCGTACGCGGATCACGGGTATAGGATGGCGGAGATCGCTGAGAGCTTGGCGTTGAGCCCCTCGACGATAAGTCGAGCCGTCCGCAATGCCCGGATTCAAGACCTGACCCCATGAATGTTCCGGCGCTCGCACGTCGATCTCGGCCGCCAGTGGTCGGTGAGCCTGGAGGTGCGCGAAGGGCACCGGTTGATCACGCACGGTGTGTACCGTTGACGGCCCGCATCCTCGGGGTCAACAATGACGGCCGGGTCGTCTCGGCGGTCGGCCTCACGTATCACGGCCTGACGGGTGCGGTGATCGTGGTGTTCGAGCTCGTCGCGGTCGGTGCGGCGTTGGTTGCGGCACACCTGGCGAACGGAGCAAGGCGGGTTGCCGGGTTGCTCGTCCTGAGTGCATGGGCCGTGTTGTGGCTCGCGAACGCCGTGTGGTTGCGCGGTCTGGGCTGGGATCATTCGATCGATGCGGTCGTGCTCGGTCTCGCCACCTTTGCCGCGTTCACCTGGCTGATCACGGCGACCGAGTAAGCCGCCCGGCTAGAACCCCAGAAGCGTCTTGCAAGCATCCACGGCGACGTCGAGGAACTCGCGGGCGCGCTCCTGCTGATCCGCCGCGTCGCCGGCGTCGATCAGGGCGCCGCCCGTCAGCACCGCCCCGAAGAACGCCTCCCGTTCCCAGTGGCCGCCGACGGGCATCAGCGGCAGGTCGTCGGCCCGTCGCAGCGGGTAGGGGTTGACATAGAAGTAAGGCTGCGGCGTGTACTCGTCGCCGGGACTCAACCCGACACCGATGGACCGGGCCTGCTCGGGATCTTTCTCGGGTTCGAAATTGATCAGCAGGCCGGTGTCGAAATGGTGTGGCCAGGTGCGTGGCTCGCTGCTGCCGTCGTTGGCCTCGGCGACCTCCGCCAGCACCAGGTCCGCGTTGGCGAACCAGCGCACGAGCTCCTCGCGCTTGTCCCGATCGGCCCCGTCGAAGGACTGCCCGTCGCCGACGGCGTGCGACGGCATGTCGTAGTCGCGTAACGGAACGTCGCCTTCCGGGAGATTCCCGATCGTCGTCCGGATGTGATCGGCGAGCCACCCGAGTGCGGTGGCCAGCGTGTTGCCCTTCAACTCGAACTGGGAGAGCTCGACCCCGTCGGGATCGCGCCACTGAAGCGAGAAATCGAGCGCTCCGAGGGCGGCGCTGTAGTCTCCCGGAAACGGCTGCGTGACGAACGCGCACGCGTCGTGGTCCCAGCCCANNCGCGAGCAGGGTGAGCGCGCTGAGCGGCTGCGCCGCCCAGTGCAACTGCACCCGCTCTTCCACGAGCTCGGACGGCCGGTAAGCACCCAACTCCTGCCACGCGGGACGCTTCACGGAGCCCCCATCCTGTCCGATCGATCTCGGACCGGACTTACTTCTTTGCGGATCCGAAACTGTAAAGTTTGCCGCGCGTTCTTACGTAGAGCGATCCGTCGGCGATCGCCGGCGTCGCCCAGATCTCGTCCTCGAGGTCGACGCTGGCCAGCGTCTCCCACTCACCACCGGCCTTCAGCACGACCATCGAGCCCTCGAGCGTCCCGATGTAGATCTTGCCCTCGGCCGCGATCGGCGAGGCGTACACCTTCGGCGAGCCCTCGGCGATCCGGTCGCGTTTGATCATCTCGCCGGTCTCGATATCGATGCTGGTCACGATGCCCTCCTCGACCGTGTAGAGCACCCCGTCGTGCGCCAGCGGCGTCGAGATCTCGGGCACGTTCTTGCGGTAGTTCCAGAGCTTCTCCGCCTTGGCGTCGCCGGCGGGGAGCTTGATGGCGTAGGTGCCGAAGTTGTCGGCGCCGGCGCCGACCTCCTCCCCGAGCACCGTCCAGTCCTCGAGCGTGATCGAGTCGTCGCCGTCGCGGTCGAGCCAGCCGAAGTGCTCGACGATCCAGGTTCCCTCGGCTTCCTCGCGTGTGATCTTGCCGTCCTTGTCCTTGTCGAACTGCTCGGCGATGGGCTCGAAAGGCGACCACCCGTTCTCGGCGTGGTTCGGCGCCGTGACGAACAGCGTGTCCCCGTGGAGCACGGGTGACGAAACGGGGCCGACCCCGAGCTCGCCGAGCGCCCAGAGGCTGTCACCGGTCTTGGGATCGTAAGCGTCGACCCAGGCGCTGCCGTAGACGATCACGGCCTGGGGCTTGTCGGCGTTCGGGTACAGCACCGGGGTCGTGTAGCTCTCCAATCGAGCGGGGCGGTTCTTGCGCCACACTTCCTTGCCGTTGGCGGTGTTCAGCGCGACGAGGAACGAGCCCTTCTTCTGGTCGCAGAGCATGTACAGCGTTTGACCGCCGATGACCGGCGAGGCCGCGATGCTGTAGAAGTTGTCGAACGGTCCGAGCTCGATCTTCCAGCGCTCCTTGCCGTTCTTGTCGTAGGAGACCAGGCCGAACTCCTGGAAGAAGACGTAGACGTTCTTGCCGTCGGTGACCGGCGTGGTCGTGGCCGAGTCGGTGTCGTGGTGGAACTCGGCCGAACGACTCGGCGCGATCGTCTTGCTCCACAGCGTCTTGCCCGTGCTGCGGTCGAGCGCCATCGTGACGAACTTGCCGTCGTCGGTCGCGCTGATGTAGATCCGGTCGCCGACGATCACCGGCGAAGAGCGTCCGAACGGGACGTCGGCGATCCAGGCCGTGTTCTCGTCCGGGCCGAACTCGGCCGGCACTCCCTTGGACGAAGAAATGCCCGAGCCGTTGTCGCCGCGGAAACGGGTCCAGTCCTCGGCTACGACCGGCAAGGCGATTGCCAGAGCCAGAACCATCATCACGACGGTGCGTGTCATCCTCATCTTTCCTCCCCGGGCTACCGCGCCGGCCCAAGTCTACCGCCAAACGGTGGGGTCAGGTCTTGAATTACAGCATTCCATCGGCGGACGTCTTGCTAGCAGAGTGGTCGAGATGGGCAATTCCAGCGAAAAGCGAGATTCCCGCTGCGGGTGCCGCTCCGTCGCTCCGGCCGAATGCTGTAATTCAAGACCTGACCCCGACTTATAATCCGGGGCGCATGATCGGGTCGTCCATCGCGCATTACAGGATCACCGCCAAGCTCGGCGAGGGCGGCATGGGCGAGGTCTACCGCGCGACCGACGAGCGGTTGAACCGCGACGTCGCGATCAAGCTGCTGCCCCCGGCGGTCGAGAACGACGCGACGCGGCTGGCGCGGTTCCGACGAGAGGCGCAGCTGCTGGCCTCTTTGAGCCACTCCAACATCGGGCAGATCTACGGCCTGGAGGAACAGGACGGCCGCAGCGCGCTCGTGCTCGAGCTGATCGAGGGCGACACGCTCGACGAGCAGATCGCCCGCGGACCGCTGGCGGTCGAAGAGGCGCAAAAGATCGCGCTGCAGATCGCGGAGGCGCTGGAGGCCGCGCACGAGAACGGCATCGTGCACCGCGACCTCAAGCCGGCGAACGTCAAGATCACCCCCGACGGCACGGTCAAGGTGCTCGACTTCGGACTGGCCAAGGCGCTCGCCGCGGAACCCGCGTCGGGTTCCGGCGTCAACCTGACCGCGTCGCCGACGGTGACCTCGGCGCAGACGCGCGACGGCGTGATCCTCGGCACGGCCGCCTACATGAGCCCCGAGCAGGCGCGCGGCAAGGCGGTCGACAAGCGCGCCGACATCTGGGCCTTCGGTTGCGTGCTGTACGAGATGTTGACGGGGAAAACGGCCTTCGCCGCGGACACGGTGTCGGACACGCTGGTCGGCGTGCTGTCGGGAGAGGTCGACTGGAACGCGCTTCCCCGCGAGACGCCCGCGAGCGTCCGTGCCCTGATCGAGCGTTGCCTGACCCGCGACGTCCGGCGCCGGCTGCGGGACATCGGAGAGGCGCGCGTCGCGCTCGAGGACGCGATCGCGGGGAAGACCGGCGCCCTCGACACGACGACAACCGCGCCCGACGCTGCGGGGACGAGCTCATGGACGCGCTGGGCCGTGCCGGCCGTCGTGGGGGCGCTGCTGTTCGCGGCCGGCTGGCTGCTGCGCGCGCCGGGCCCGCGCGTCGAGCCGGACGCTCCCGAGTTCACCATCCGTCGACTGACCTTCGAGCCGGGCCTCGAGCAGGAGCCGACGCTCTCTCCCGACGGCAACTACGTCGCCTACACGACCGACCGGGCCGGCAACCTCGACATCGAGATCCTTCCGCTGGCCGGGGGCAACGTCACGCGCATCACGGACCACCCCGCCGACGACGCGCAACCCGCCTGGTCGCCCGACGGCACGCGCCTGGCCTTCGTCTCCGCGCGAGAAAACGACAGCGGCCTGCTGGTGACGTCGGGCTACCTCGGAGCCGCCTCGACGTACGTGGCGTCGGAGGGAGGCGACATCTACCTGATGCCCGCGCTGGGCGGCCCGGCCACCAAGCTGGTCGACGACGCGACCTACCCGACCTGGTCGCCCGACGGCAAGGAGATCGCGTTCCTCTCGACGCGGGACGGCGACTGGCGCATCTGGAAGATTCCGGTGAGCGGCGGGGAGCCGCAGCAGCTGACCCGCGGGGACCCGAACGCCTTCGACTACCACCCGGCCTGGTCGCCCGACGGACGCTGGATCGCCTACGCCTCGCTGGGCACGGGTTTCAGGAACGGGCTCTTCGTCGTGCCGGCCGCCGGGGGAGAGCCGCTCCTCGTCTACGACGGGAACACGATCGCCCCGGCGTGGTCCGGCGACGGGAAGCACCTCTACTTCTCGTCCAGCCGGCTGGCCGCGCCGGGTCTGGTCAACCTCTGGCGCATCGCCTTCGATCCGGCGAGCGACGGGCCGGCGCGACCGCAGCGCGTGACGTTCGGCGTGGATAGCGACGCCTACGCCAGCGTGTCGGCAGACGATCGGGGCATCGCGTTCGCGACGGTCCGCAGCTCGCCCGACATCTGGGTGCTCGACGTCGCCGGCCGGGACCTGAAGCAGATCACCTTCCTGGAAGGTCTGGAGGACTACCCCCACCTCGCGGGTGACGGCCGGCTCCTGATCTACGACGGCGACCGTTCCGGGAGGACGCAGCTCTGGGTGCAGGACCTGGTGGACGGATCTCTGCAGCAGGTCGTGACTCCTGGAGGCGCCTCCATGGCGCGCTGGTCCCCCGACGGAAAGTCCTTCGCGTACCGGCTGCTCGGATCCGAGCCGGACCCGGACGGGCAGACCCCCACCGCAAACGTCCGGGCGGCCGTCCAGCGCTGGGGCGACGCCAGCCCCGAGCTGATCGACGGGGAGGGTGCGTGGGCCGCCAACGGCCTGCAGTGGTCTCCCGACGGGAAGCTCCTCGCCGGCAACGACGAGGACGCCGTCTGGCTGCACGAGGTCGGAGCAGCGCCGAGACGCTGGATGGAGAACGCGGCGTCCCCGACCTGGTCCCCGGACGGCACGGAGATCGCCTTCCAGCGCAACGCGGGAAGCGATCACCGCGAGATCTGGATCGCTCCCCTCGACGGCGGCGAGCCGCGCATGGTGGCCGGCGGCGCGGTGCACTTCTCGCACCCGCAGTGGCACCCGACCGACCCGGACCGCATCGCGTTCGTGATCGACCACAAGGATCTGGGCCTCGTTCGCGTCGGCTCGGGAGAGGTCGAGCGCCTCACCGACCTGGCCTCGTCCACGTCGCAGGTGGACTACCCGAGCTGGAGCGCCGACGGCACGAAGATCTACTTCAGCTACGCGGAAAAGAGCGGCGATCTGTACATGATCGAGAAAGCCGACGGGCCGTGACGGGATGATCGGCTCCTCGTTCGCACACTACCGGATCACCGGCAAGCTCGGCGAGGGCGGCATGGGCGAGGTCTACCGCGCGACCGACGATCGGTTGAACCGCGACGTCGCGATCAAGCTGCTGCCCCCTGCGGTCGAGAGCGATGCGACGCGGCTGGCGCGGTTCCGACGAGAGGCGCAGCTGCTGGCCGCGCTCTCGCATCAGAACATCGCCGCGGTCTACGGGCTGGAGGAACAGGAGGGCAAGAGCGCCATCGTGCTCGAGCTCGTCGAGGGCGAGACGCTCGCCGAGCGCATCGCGCGCGGCGCGATCCCCGTCGAGGAGGCCCGCGAGATCGCGTTGCAGATCGCGGAGGCGCTCGAGGCCGCGCACGAGAAGGGCATCGTGCACCGCGACCTCAAGCCGGCCAACGTCAAGATCACCCCCGAGGGCACGGTCAAGGTGCTCGACTTCGGCCTGGCCAAGGCGCTCGAGGAGGACCCCTCGGAGAGCGACATCTCCGCCTCGCCGACGCTCACGGCTGCGGCGACGCAGGCCGGCGTGATCCTCGGCACCGCCGCGTACATGTCGCCCGAGCAGGCCAAGGGCAAGCCGGTCGACCGGCGCGCGGACATCTGGGCCTTCGGTTGCGTGCTCTACGAGATGTTGACCGGCCGCGCGCCCTTCACCGGCGACGGCGTCTCCGAGCTGCTCGCGCACGTGATCACGCAGGAGCCGGATCTCGATCGTCTTCCGGGCGGGTTGCCCGACTCGCTGAACGACACCATCCGGCGTTGCATGCGCAAGGACCCGCGGATGCGCCTGCCGGACATCGCGGCGGCGCGCATCGCGTTGACCGAGGTCGATGGCCCCGCGCCGAAGGCCGAGCCGAGAGTCGTCAACGCGCCCTGGAGCGGTTGGGGATCGCGCGCCGCGCTGATCTTCTTCGGGCTGGTCGTCGGGCTCGTCGCGGGCTGGGTGCTGCTCGGTGGCCGCGGCGGTTCGCCGTCGAACGCATCGCACTTCGATCTGCTCCTGAACCCGCCTCCGACCTGGAACGGCACCTTCGCGCTCTCCGCCGACGGAGAAACGCTGGCCTACCCGAGCGACGACGGGCTCTACGTCCGCCGTCTCGACGGCTACGAGAGCGTGAAGATTCCCGGCACGGAAGGAGCGCAGAGCGTGTTCTTCTCGCACGACGGCGAGCACCTCGGTTTCCTCGCCGCCGGGCGATTGAAGCGCGTCAACCTGGCGGGGGGCCTCCCGGAGCCGATCTGCGGCGCGGCGGGCACGTTGCTGGGGGTCGACTGGGCCACCGACGACACGATCTACTACTCGACCAACGCCACGGTGGTCCCCCACCGCGTCGACGCGAACGGCGGCGAACCCACGCCGCTCACCATCCAAGATTTGGAAGCCGGCGGCGAGATCATCGCCGGCCCCCTGCTTCCGGACGAGAGCGGCTTGATCGTGTCCAAGCTCGGCGGCACGCTTGCCGAGCCGCGCATCGGCGTGCTCGACCTGGCGGACGGTTCGTTCACCGAGCTGACACGCGGGGCCGACCCGAAGCTCCTCACGAACGGACGCCTGCTCTACACCCAGCAGGGGCGCGCGATGCTGGTACGGCTGGCCCCCGGGGGGCGTTCGCTGGACGGCCCGGCGACGCAGGCGCCGCTGGACAAGGTCGCGGTGGACGCGTCGGAGCTGATGGAACGGTCGTATGCGGCGCAATCCGCGACGGGGATGCTGGTCTACACGCACGGGGAGATCCACGATCGAACCGAGCTGGTGCGGATCACGCCCGAGGGCGTTGCCGAGCCCACCGGGTTCAGCGGTTCCCTTCCGCAGGCGGATCGTGAGGGCAACCGGGTCCTGGCGTACGAGGAGGGGCAGATCAACGTCACCGATCTGCGCGACGGCACGACGACCCGGCTGACCTTCGGCGCCCCCTCCGGGTACCCCCACTGGTCCCCGGACGAAGAGGAAGCCTGGTTCTCGAGCTCGAGGAGCGGGAGATGGCACGCGTACTCCGTCCCCATCGACGGTCAGGGCGACGTCGAGCGGCTCGACGGAAACACGAATCAGAACATCTCCACGAGTGCCGGACGATCCGGCGTGCGCATGGCCTACGAGGTCAACGCCGAGACCAACCGCGACGTCTTCATGGTCGGGCCCGACGGCTCGGTGGAGATGTTGCTGCAGACGGAAGCCAACGAGCGGAGCCCGATGATCTCGCCGGACGGCACGCTCTTCGCCTACGTGTCGGACGAAGAGGGCTCGGACCATGTCTACGTGCGGACGCTGCCGTTGACCGACCGGCGCTGGCGCGTGTCCGTCGACGGCGGCATCTCCCCGGTGTGGCGGCGCGACGGCAACGCCGTCTACTTCTTCGTCGACGACACGATCCACGTCGCGGAGGTCCGGTCGGGCGGCGCCATCCGGATCGGCACCGCGCAACCCGTGTACACGAATCCTCTGCTTTCCGTCGACCCCTGGGGCAACCGCTCCTTCGACGCGTTGCCCGACGGCGGGCTGATCGTCTCGGTCCGGGAGGAAATAGACGTCACGGTGCGCGCGATCCTGAACTGGGATCCGGACTAGACGGACGCCCCCTCCGCGCCGACTCGCGCGCGCGCCGAAACCCGGCAGTTTCGGGTCGACATGAGGGCGACCTTGCCGGGTGATAAAATCCTCTCCCAAGTACCCGACGGGGCGAGAGAGTCGACATGCCGGTGGACACGGGTCGGATCCTGTCCCAGTACCACCTGATCGAAAAAATCGGTGAGGGCGGGAGCGGCTCCGTCTGGAAGGCGTTCGACGACCGGCTGGAGCGCGAGGTCGCGCTGAAACTCCTCTCCGAGCCCGTCGCCGAGGATCCCCACCAGCTCGAGCGCCTCGAGCGCGAGGCCAAGATCATCGCCTCGCTGAACCATCCCAACATCGTCACCGTCTACTCCGTCGAGGAGGTCGACGGCCAGCGCTTCATCACGATGGAGCTCGTGCGTGGTCGGAGCCTCCGCGACCTGCTTCCGCGTGGCGGCTTCTCGTTTCCGGAGTTGCTCGAGCTGGCGATCCCGATGACGGCAGCCGTGGCCGCCGCCCATGCGAGGGGCATCACGCACGGAGATCTGAAACCGGGCAACGTCATGGTCACCGAGCAGGGTCTCGTCAAGGTCCTCGACTTCGGTCTGGCGCGCCCGTCGCGGCCCGAGCCGCTCGTGACCTCGGCGGACAGCACGACGCAGACCCTGACCATCGAGGGCCGCTTCTCGGGAACCCTCTCCTACATGTCTCCCGAGCAGATCCGCGGCGAGCCGATCGGACCACCCTCGGACATCTTCTCGCTGGGCATCGTGCTCTTCGAGATGGCCACCGGCAGGCGTCCCTTCCGCGGCAACACCGCTGCCGAGGTGATCGCCGCGGTGCTCAAGGACACGCCGCCGGCGCCGAGCTCGATGAAGCCGGAGATGCCCCGTCAACTGGACCGCGTCGTCGGACGATGCCTGGCCAAGATCCCCGACGACCGGCTGTCCACCACGGTGCATCTGCGCGACGAGCTGCAGGCCCTGCAACGCAGCGCGACGGCCGGTTCGACCGACTCGCAGCGTTCGATCGCGGTGCTGCCCTTCGTCGACATGAGCCCGGAGCAGGACCAGGACTACTTCTGCGAGGGCATGGCCGACGAGATCATCAACGCCATCAGCCGCATCGACAACCTGCGCGTCGCCTCGCGGACCTCGTCATTCCAGTTCAAGAACGCGTCGTCGGACAGTCGCGAGATCGGCGACCGGCTCGGTGTCGGCACGTTGCTGGAGGGCAGCGTGCGCAAATCGGGTAACCACCTGCGCATCTCGACACAGCTGACCGACGTGGCCGACGGTTATCAGCTGTGGTCGGAGCGCTATGACCGTGAGCTGCGCGACGTCTTCGCGATCCAGGAAGAGATCGCTCAGAGCATCGTCGAGGCCCTCGCGGTCACGCTGAGCCCGCGCGAGCGCCGGGCGATCAAACAGGTCGCGACGGGAGATGTCCGCGCCTACGACTATTACCTGCGGGGTCGTCAGCACTTCCGTAGTTTTCGCCGCAGGAGCATCGAGGTCGCGCGAGAGATGTTCACGCGGGCCATCGAGATCGACCCCAATTACGCCGGCGCCTGGGCCGGTTTGGCGGATTGCCACTCCTACCTGCACATGTTCTGGGAGGTGACCGAGGAGAATCTCCGCGGAGCCGACGAGGCCAGCCGCAAGGCGGTGCAGCTCGACCCGGACCTCGCCGAGGCCTACGTGGCGCGGGGGGTCGCGGTCTCGCTGGGGCAACGGTACGAGGAGGCCGGCAGGGAATTCGAAACCGCGATCCGGCTCAACCCGGCGTTGTTCGAGGCGCATTACTTCCACGCGCGAGGCTTCTACGCGCGTGGAGACCTTGAGCAGGCGGTGCACTGGTTCGGGCGCGCCTGCGAGGTTCGTCCGGAGGATTACCAGTCGCCGGCGCTGCTCGGCAGCGCGCTGGCCGGGTTGGGCCGCAAGGATGAAGCGGACGCCGCCTTCCGCAGGGCGGTCGAGGCGTCGGAGAGACATCTGGAAGTGCATCCGGGCGAGACGCGGGCGCTCTACCTCGGCGCGGTCGCGTTGTGCCAGCTCGGCGAACGGCAGAAACAGAGCATGGAGTGGGCCAAGCGCGCGCTGGCGATGGATCCCGAGGAGCCCCAGGTGCTCTACAACGTGGGCTGCACGTACGCGCTACTGGGCCATGTCGATGAGGCGCTGCGCTGCCTGACCGCGACGATCGCCCACGGGGGTTGGTGGAAGATCTGGATGAAGAACGACCCGGACCTCGAGTGCCTCCACGGCGACCCCCGGTTTCAAGCTCTGGTCGGCGAGACCCCGGCTACCTGACCGGCGACCGACAGGCTCCGGCCGCGATTGTTGTGCCGGGGAAGCGCTCCGCCTGTGGCCGCGTCAAGAAGCGAAGGAATCCGCCGCCCACCGGGATGAGATAATGCACGCTGGTTTCCCGGGGACGAGGAATGGGACGAGCATGATCGGCGAACGTTTCGGCAAATTCGAGATCACCGACCGGCTGGGCGAGGGCGGCATGGGGGTGGTCTACGAGGCGCGGGACGAGGAGCTGGGCCGCAAGGTGGCGCTCAAGATGCTCCCCGCCGAGACGGCCCAGGACGCGCAGCGCCTGGAGCGCTTCCGCCGCGAGGCCCGCGCCGTGGCGGCGCTCAACCACCCCAACATCGTCACGATCTACGGCATCGAGAGCGCGGCGGACAGGCACGTGCTCGTGATGGAGCGCATCGACGGGGAGAGCCTCGACGGGCGCATCGGCGCGGGCGGGATGCCGCAGTCGGAGATCTTCGAGATCGCCATCCCCGTCGCCGAGGCGCTGGTCGCGGCCCACGCCGGCGGGGTCGTGCACCGCGACGTCAAACCGTCGAACGTGATGATCACGCGCGACGGGCATGTGAAGGTGCTGGATTTCGGACTGGCCAAGGTTGCCATGCCGGACGAACCCGGGGACGCGTCTCCCGAAGAGGCCGCCACGCGCACCCGGCCGCTCACGGGTGAGGGCGTCGTCGTCGGGACCGCCCCCTACATGTCGCCGGAGCAGTTGCAGGGTGGCCGGGTCGACGAACGCAGCGACGTGTTCTCCTTCGGCGTGGTGCTGTACGAGATGGCCACCGGCAAGCGGCCCTTCGACGGCCGCAGTGGCATCGAGGTGGCGTCGAGCGTCCTCAAGGACATCCCGGAGTCCGCTTCCGATCTGCGTACGGATCTCCCGCGGCACCTGGGGCGGATCATCGAGTACTGCCTGCAGAAGGATCCCGACGAGCGGTTCCAGACGATGCGCGACGTGCGCAACCAGCTGGCCAACCTGCACCGTGAGGCCACGACCGAGGTCAGCCAACCGGCGGCTCCCGCACCACTCCCCGCGCCTTCGTCGAAACGCGTTTGGGTCATTGGCGCGGTGGCGGTGCTGATCGTCGGCTTGGGGGGCTTCGCATTGTGGCGCGCGATCGGCACCGACTCGGGTGGGGAAACGACCGCGGCGACAAACACGGCCGGCGAGATCAAGATCGTCGTGCTGCCCTTCGAGAACCTCGGCTCGCCCGACGACGAGTACTTCGCCGACGGGATGACCGACGAGATCACCAGCCGGTTGGGGGCGACGGACGGGCTGGCCGTGATCGCCCGCAGCAGCGCCCGGCAATTCAAGGAGGCTCGCCCGTCGCTGGACGAGCTGGCGGAGGAGTTCGGCGTCGATTACGTGCTGGAGGGCACCGTGCGTTGGGCCCGGCAGTCCTCCGGCGAATCGCGTGTGCGCATCCTCCCCTCGCTGGTGCGAGTCTCGGACGAGGTCGGCGTCTGGTCGGGGACGTTCGACGCGGTGCTGGCCGACATCTTCGAAGTCCAGTCGGAGATCGCCCAGCAGGTGAGCGGGAAGCTCGGCGTCGCCCTGCTGGAAGCCTCCGCGGAGACCTCGCGGCCGACGGAAAGTCTCGAGGCGTACGACGCGTACTTGCGGGGCACCGACTACTACAACCGCGGCGCCGAGTATGTCTCGATGGACGACTACACGATCGCGATCCAGATGCTCGAAGAAGCCGTACGGCTGGATCCCGACTTCGCCGAGGCGCACGCACGCCTCTCGCTGACCCAGGTCGCGCTGTATCAGGGTGGGAACATCGGGTTCGGCGACAGTACCCGGGACCGGCTCGACGCCGCGAGGACCGCGGCGAACCGTGCCCTGGAGCTCGACCCCGACCTTGCAACGGCCCACCACGCCCTCGGCGATCTCTACAAGGTCGGCAAGAAGGACCTGCCGAAGTCACTTCAGAGCTTCCAGCGGGCGCTCGAAAGCCAGCCCAGCAACGCCGAGGTCTACCGCTCGATCTCGGATGTCCAGCAGGATCTGGGACTCTGGGAAGACGCGCTGGTCAGCATGCGCAAGGCGATGGAGCTCAACCCGAGGTTGAGCCGCTTGGCATGTGAGACCGGCGGCATCTGCCTGGCCCTGCGCCGTTATGACGAAGCGGCACGGCTTCACGACCGCGCGATCGAGCTGGCCCCGGACCGGCCCTGCCCGTGGTACTGCCAGGTCGAGATCCACCTGAAGCGCGACGGCAACACCAGGGAAGCCCGCGCGATCCTCGAACGGCTGCCCGCCACCGTCGACCTCGAGGCTCAACCCCCGATCAACTACGTGTGGGTGCAGGTCGACCTGTGCGACGGTAAGTACGACGACGCGTTGGAGCGTCTCGCCTCGAACCCGAACGACGTTTACTCGTTCGGGCAGTTCTACGTCCCCAAGGAGTGGATCCGAGGGCGGATCCAGGAATTGCTCGGCCACCCCGAGGCTGCCCGGGACCATTTCGAGTCGACGCTCGAGACGCTCGAGGAAGCGGTGCAGAACTTCCCGGATAACGACGCCGTCCGAGGAGCGCTGGGCGTCGTGTACGCCGCCCTGGGCCGCCGGGACGACGCTCTGCGCGAGGGCAACTACGGTCTGGAGCTACTCGACGGAGGGAAGGACGATCAGCTCGGGTACCGCCTGAGAGACCTGGCGGAGATCCACCTTCGTCTCGGGGAACTCGAGCAGGCGATCGATTATCTCGATCAGGTGATCTCGATCCCGTCCTTCTTCTCCGCGGCCCACATGGCGATCGACCCGACTTGGTCCCCGCTGCGCGACGACCCGCGCTTCCAGGCAATGCTGAAAAAGCACGGCGCGTAGCGCGCTGCCATCGCCGATTCGGCCTGACCGTGCCCGGAAAAACCTGGAAACGGTCGCACACTGTTGCTCCCATCGACACTGTATTACTGAAACGTTCTCTCGCCTGCTTGACCGTCCGGACAGCACCCCTCACATTTGACGCAGTGCCCTCGTGACAAACAAGGGAGCCACGGCATGCGTCAACTCGGAAGGTATCTTCTCGCCCTCGCCGCACCGGCGATCGCCTGCGCCGTCCTGATCGGTTGCGCGAGCAACGATCTGATGGATCCCGGTCTCAACACCGATCAGCAGACCGACGTCGCATCCGCAACCCGCGCCGCGACGATTGCCGGACCTTCGGCGGCAGCCGCCGAGGCGATGATCGTCGGCTTGATGAACCAGGTGACTCCGACGAGAGCACCGGGCGACCCGACCTGTCCGCCGACGTTCGACCTGGGGAACGGGATCACCGGGACCTGCTCGGCCAACGCGGGAACGGCATCCTTCACGTTCGGCGGAACCGTCGTGGTCGACGGCGTCTCCGTCACCGTCAACGGTTCGCTCTCGATCACGGCGACCGCGAACCAGCCGGCCAGCGGCGGAACCTATTCGATCGCCTACGACGCCGCCGTCTCCGGACCGCGCGGTGACGGGAGCTGGAGCGTGACCGGAACGGTCACCGTCGATGATGCCGGCAACGTGGTCGACATCGACTTCGTCATGACGCTGATGTTCACGCCGACGGGTGGCGCGACTTCCACGGTCACCGCCATGGTTGATGCGACGCGCTTCGAGCTGATCGTCAACGGACCGCTCGGCGGCACCCTGGTCTTCCGTCTCGACCGTACGACGATGACCGGCGAGGTCCTGCTGAACGGGCTGCACGTGGCCGACGTGGTGATCGATGACGGCTGCGCGACGATTCGGTATACGGTGCCCGGCGTGCCCGACAGGACCGTGTGTTCCAATAATTAGGGTAGGGCCCTACTCTCCGCGCTCTCCCCGTCTTTCAGCAGCGACCGGTAGGTCCTGAGAACCACGGACTCGCCCGGCCCGGTGGCGTCCATCTCGGCGAACAACCGGTGGACGATCTGCTCGTAGCGTTGATTCTTCCGCCCCGCGCGGGCCAGTAACTGATCGACGTAGCGCGTCGCGCGGTCGATCAGCTTGCAGTTGGTCGGGGAGACCCAGGTCATCAGGTTGCTCTTGTAGCGCCCGAGCCGGCCCATCACGGTGGTGGAGTGGATGTTCAACATCTGTTTGAGGAGCAGATGCTGAAACAGCTCGGTAAGGCTGCCCGTCGGGACCTCGTGGGTCGACCCGTTGAGCCGGAACTCGATGCCCGCCGGCGACCTGCCGATGCGGAAGTCGTGGTGCGTCTTGTCGTGGATCCAGCTGCGTCGTCTTTCCAGCGCGTGGATGCTGAAGTCGAACTGATGCAGGTAATCGGACGTCGTCCGCGGGTCGACGTCGGACCACTCGAGCGATCGCGGTTGCCGGTTCAGGAGCCGGGTCCACGCGGTCGCCGGATCAGTGGCGTCTTCGAGCGACACGTAGCAGAGTGAGTAGTGGGTGCGTCGCTCGTTGAGCTGGTCGAACGGGACCAGGCTGAAGGTCGGCGCCCTCTCCGTGGTGTCGGTGAGCACCGTGATCCCGTAGTCCCTGACGCGGTAGGTCACGTGGTGCCCGGAGGCGTAGATCGCCGACTCGTGCTCGATCAGGCCGGCCAGGAAGGAGAAGTCGGTCCACTCGACCCACCGCCGGAACTCGACGATCGCGTCTCGCGCGGGTTCGTCGGGGTGAAGCAACGCGAGGCCGACGACGAGCTGCAGCACCGTGCTGGCCTGCATGCGCGTGCTGCCGGCGAGGGCCATCGGGCCGACGTCGAGGCAGATCCTGTGAATCTTCGGGTTGTCGGACACCCGCCGGAAGCGCTCCACGTGGCTCGCGAGGATCGAGTCGGGGTTGCAGTAGAGGAAGTAGGGCGGGTTCGACGAGATCTTCGCCGCCTCCTCCGTCGCCCCGATGACGTAGGGCGTCTCTCCGCCCTCGGTGCAGCTGACCAGCAGGTCGCCGTCCTCGAAACCCATCTGCCGCAGGTGTCTGGCGCCGTAGGCGGGGTGGTCCTCGAACCCTTCCAGCGCTTCGACGAGGGCGACGTCTCCGCCGGCCATGAACGAGCGCACCTGCTCGTTGTCGGGGTGCGTGTGCCGCCACAGGAACTCGAGGCTCAGCGACAGCCGGCCGGTCGCGCCGCACCCGCACAGGTAGACGTTCTTTCCGCGGGCCAGGGTCGCCTGCACGGCGCCGGCCAGACGATCGCAATCGGCGGCGTTTCTCTCCAGGGTCTCCAGCGCGCGAAGATCGATCTGTTTCAGGACGGAGACCGCTCTCGGCACGTCCTTCCTGGCCCATTCGGACAGCCCGCGTGTGTCGCTGTGCGGCTGCTCGGTCGGAAGAACGCCCAGGCGGTAGAGGTGGGAGACCCGCAGAAACTCGCTGGCACGTTGCTGAGGACTCTTGCTGCGCATGCGTGTCGCCATCGACCCGGCCGTCCCGGGCCCTTCCAACTGAATACGAACAGACCCGGGCATTCGCAAGTGCGGGCAAAAATGGTGTGGAGTTGTGCAGAATGCGGTAGCCTGATCGTCGGAGGGTCGGGAGATGAAAGCTCTCGTCATCGGCGCCGGCGTGATCGGCTGCTCGGTCGCGCTGGAACTGCGACGCGCCGGCTGGGACGTCGACGTGGTGGACAAGAACGGCGACGCCGGCCACGGCTCGACCTCGGCCTCGTGCGGCATCGTGCGCCGCTTCTACTCGCAGCCCGGGATGATCGCGATGGCCCACGAGGCGGCGTCGATCTGGGCCGACTGGGCCGGTTACCTCGGTCCCGTCGACGACGGGCTCGCGCGTTTTCTTCGTCCCGGCATGCTGTTCATCCCACCGCGGATCGACGATGCGGCGCGCGCCACGCTTGCCGAGATGCAGCGGCTCGGGATTGCCGCGCGGTTGCTCTCCGCCGACGACGTCGCTCGCGAGTTCCCGTTCCTCGACACGGCCTCGCACCACCCGACGAAGCCGGTGGCGGATCCGGAGTTCTTCGAGGAGACCGGCAGCCGGATCGAGGGCGCCGTGTTCGAGGAGGACGCCGGGTTCGTCGTCTCGCCGGGCGTGGCCACGCACAACCTGAGACGCGCCGGCGAGCGCGACGGCGTCCGGTTCCTGCTCAATACGGAAGTGACCGCCGTGGAACGGAACGGGCGGGACGCGTTCTTGACCCGCATGAACGACGGCACGGCACGTGAGTCCGACGTCGTGATCAACGTGGCCGGACCGCATTCGGGCCGGGTGAACCGGCTGGCCGGCGTCGAGCTTCAACTCGAGACCCGCGCGCTGCGGCGCGAGGTGCACCTGCTGAAGAACCCGCGCTTCGAGGAAGGATCGACCGCCTCGTTACCCATCGTGGGCGACCTGGACGGCGGGATCTACTTCCGCCCCGAGGGCGGAGGGCGGGACGTCCTGGTGGGTTCGACCGAGCCGGCCTGCGACGAGCCGGAGTGGATCGACGACCCCGACGACTTCGACCACAACGTCACCGAGCTGTACCGCGAACGCCAGTGCTACCGGCTGATGAAGCGCTTCCCCGAGGTCGGTTACGGCGCGGCGCGCGGGTTGGGCGCGCTCTACGACGTGACGTTGCAGGACTGGTACCCGATCGCGGATCGCACCGACGTACCGGGCTACTACGTCTGCATCGGCACGAGCGGCTCCTCGTTCAAGACCGCTCCTGTCCTGGGGAAGTTGATGGCGGAGCTTGTCGAGGCTCAGCGGAACGGGGTCGACACCGACAAGCAGCCGCTCCAGCTCGCGCTGCCCCGGATCGACGCGACGGTCGACACCTCGTTCCTGTCGCGGCTGCGCAAGCCGAACGTCTCCACGGGGACGGTGATCGGCTGATCCCCGTCAAGCCTCGGGCGGGTCGTTGTAGTGCGACAGCAGGTAGTCGATGCCGATGGACATGACCTGCTCCCAGGCGTTCTCGACGTCGTGGTCCCACTGTTCGTCATACTCGCGGACGGTGGCCAGCAGGGCGTTCAACCAGTAGTCGTAAAACTCGGCGCCGATATCGTGATGGGCCTTGCTGTGGGTTCGCGCCAGCTCGCGCATGTAGAGGCGCGGTCCCTCGTCCGGATCTCCCGCAACCACGAGCATCATGTGGAACGAGGCACGGAGCGCACGCTTTTGACGCACGAAGTCCGTATTCGCGAACTTCTCGGCGACCTTCGGCGACATCTCGAAAAAGCGCTCGTAGAAGCGCTCGAGGAAGCCCTCGCGGCTGTCGCAACGCGCCAGGCTGCGGTCGAACGTTTCGAGGACTTTCGGCTCCATGCGGTGGACCTTACAACGCGTCGAGCAGCTTGAGCAAATCCACGACCCGGTTGGAGTAGCCCCATTCGTTGTCGTACCAGGAAAAAGTCTTGGCAAAGCGGCCATCGACCACCTGGGTCAGCGGCGCGTCGAAGATGCAGGAGTGCGGCTCGCCGACGATGTCCTTGGAGACGATGGGCTCTTCGGAGTAGAGAAGGATGTTCCTCAGGCCGTTCACCGACGCGGCACGCGCCGCCTCGTTGATCTGCTCCGCCGTGGCTTCCCTCTCCAGCGTCGTCACCAGGTCGACGATCGAGCCGTCGGCGACCGGCACGCGCATCGCCATCCCGTCGAGCTTGCCGTCGAGCTCCGGCAGCACCTTGCCCACCGCGCGGGCCGCGCCCGTCGTCGTCGGGATGATGTTCTCGGCGGCGGCCCGGCTGCGGCGCCAGTCGGTGTGCGGCACGTCGGCCAGGCGCTGGTCGTTGGTGTAGGCGTGCACCGTGGTCATCACGCCGTTGACGATGCCGAAGTTCTCGTGCAGCACCTTGGCGACCGGCGCCAGGCAGTTGGTCGTGCAGCTCGCGTTGGAGACGATACGGTGCTCGGGCTTGAGGTCGGATTCATTGACGCCCAACACGACCGTGCAATCGATCTCGTCCTTGGCCGGCACGGTCAGGATGACCTTCTTCGCGCCGGCTTCGAGGTGTCGCGCGATCTGCGACCGCGTGCGGAATACTCCGGTGGCTTCGACGACGTAGTCGACGCCGAGATCCTCCCAGGGACAGTCGGCCGGGTCGGTGAAGTCCATCATCTTCACCGTCTGGTGCCGCGTGCGCATGATGTCGTCTTTGTCGATCTCGATCACGCCGGGGAAGCGGCCCATGACCGTGTCGTACTTCAGCAGGTAGGCCAGCGCATCGTTGTCGGCGAGGTCGTTGACGGCGACGACTTCCATCCCCTCCATCTTGTTGAGGATGCGGAAGACCGCGCGGCCGATGCGGCCGAAGCCGTTGATCGCGATCCTCATGATGCACCTCCGTGCAGGAAGCCACCGAGGGTCCGTACGGTCTCCAGGATGCGCCCCGCGTAGCCCCAACCGTTGTCGTACCAGCAGACCGCCTTGACCAGTCCGCCCGGCAACACGATGGTCGCCAGCGAGTCGTAGACCGCCGAGTGCGGGTTCTCGATGACGTCGCTGGAGACGATCGGCTCGTCGGCGTACTCGACGTAACCCTTGAGGTTCCCGTTGGCCGCGACCTGGAACCACTCGTTGACGTCGTCCTTGGTGACCGGTTGCTTGACCCGCGCGCTGAGGTCGAGGTTCGAACCGTTGGGCACCGGGACGTTGATCGCCACGCCGCCGAGCTTGCCCTCGAGGTGCGGCATCATCTTCGACACGATCGCCGGCGACCAGTTGGAATTGGGTATCAGATTCTCGGCGCCGGAGCGCGAGCGCCGCAGGTCCGGCGTGGCCGCATCGGCCAGCTTCTGGTCGCTGGAGTAGGCGTGTACCGTCGTCATCATCGCGTGTTCGATGCCGACCGCATCGTCGAGGACTTTGATCATCAATGCGAGCACGTGCGTCGTCGTGCTGGCACAGGAGATCAGCCTGTCTTCCGGCGAGAGGTTGTCTGCGTTGATCCCATGAACGATCGTGCGATCGATATCGTCGATTGCCGGCGTCGTCAGGATCACGCGCTTCGCGCCGGAGTCGAGGTGCCCCTGCAGGTCGGCGCGGTGGCGATAGACCCCCGTCGCCTCGATCACGACGTCGGTGTCATAGGCTTCCCAGGTCATCTCGTCGGGTCGCGTGCCGCGCAACAGCCGTGTTCGCTGCCGTCCGGAGCAGAGGTACTTGCCGTCGAGCTTGACTTCGTCCGGGAAGCGCCCGTAGATCGTGTCGAACTCGAGCAGGTAGGCCATCGACTCGGGCGTGCCGAGGTCGCTGACCGCGACGATGTCGATGTCTTCGTCTTTGTAGGCCTGTCGGAAGATGTTCCTTCCGATGCGGCCGAATCCCATGATTCCGAGGCGTATGGACATATTTGGATCCCGCTGGAGATCCCTCATTGTAGACGCCCCGTCAAGTGGGGTCAGGTCTTGAATCTTGCGTCAGCGATCCTGCCTCACGGGAGTTTCGTCAAGTGGGGTCAGGTCTTGAATCTTGCGTCAGCGATCCTGCCTCACGGGAGTTTTGAATTCGACGCTTCTGACGCAAGATTCAAGACCTGACCCCGTTCGAATTGTCCGATTTAAGACAATCAGCGCAGGGACTGCAAATAGGCGATCACGTCCATGAACTGGCCGATGGTGATCACGTCCGTGAAGTCGCTCATTGGTGAGACTTTGGCATTGCCTCGAACGGACGCCCGGATGTCGTGCGACGGCTCGAAGATGGACATGCCGATGTAGGCGGCAGTCTGTTGGCCGAGGTTGGCACCGAGCGTCGGCCCTGGCGTGTCCGAGGTCGGCTTCGGGAAGTCCTCGTCGGCGACGCGGTGACACGTGGTGCAGCCCAGGCTCTGGAACGCGGCGCGTCCCGCCGCGGGATCGCCTTTGGGTAAGGTCAGGGTGACCATCTCGTGATCATGGTCGTCTTCGGCGACGGCCAACGCGAAGGGTACCAGGAGCAACAGGCCGACGAGGATGGATCGGTGGTTCATTCTGGTTCTCCTTAGTGGTAGGCCTGCTCGCAGATCTCACAGTCGCGGCCGACCTCGGGGCAGGGGACTCCGTCGGCCTGGGCCTTTTCACAAACGGGAAGCCATTGCGGGTTGGCCGGTGGTACGTTCACCGGCTTCCCCTCCACGACCTTTCCCAGCAGCGCGCGCACGCGCTGGGCGACCTGGTCCGGTGACGGCACGATGCCGCCCGCGGTACCGTAGAGCTCGACGGTCCGCGAGCCCTCGGCGGCAAGCTTCACGTCCTGGACCAGCTGGCCCATGCTCATCTCGACCGTCAGCACGGGGCCGTCGGCGACGACCCGGTCCATCGCCGCACGGCAGGCCTCGAGCGGGAACGGGTTGATCGTGATCGGCCGGAACAGACCGACGCGCAATCCTTCTGATGTGAGTTGATCGACGACGCTCTTGCAGATGCGCGCCATCGTGCCGAAGCCGACCAGCAGCAGATCGAAATCGGCGTCACCGCCATAGACTTCCCAGCGCTTCTCCTCCTGCGCGATGAGGTCGTACTTCTTTTTGAGCTTGATGTTGTGCTCGTGCAGCACTTCCGGCGTGAGGTAAAGCGAGTTGACGATGCGCCGCGTCCGCCCCTCGCAACCGGTCAACGCCCACTCGTTGTCCAGTAGCGGCTCACCGCGACCCTCGCCGGGGAACTCCACCGGTTCCATCATCTGACCGATCATGCCGTCGGCGCAGACCATCACCGGGTTGCGGTACTTCTCGGCCAGCTCGAAGGCCAGGATCATCAGGTCGACCGCCTCCTGCACCGACGCGGGCGCCAGCACGATCAACTGGTAGTCGCCGTGGCCGTGGCCCTTGGTGGCCTGCAGGTAGTCGCTCTGCGACGGCAGGATGCCGCCGAGCCCGGGGCCGGCGCGCATGATGTTGATGATCACGCAGGGCAGCTCGCAGGCGGCGATGTAGCTGATCCCCTCGGCCATCAGGCTGATGCCCGGCGACGACGACGAGGTCATGCACTTCACGCCGACGCCCGCGGCGCCGAAGACCATGTTGATCGCGGCGACCTCGCTCTCGGCCTGGACGAACTTGCCGCCGACCTCGGGCAGCCGCTTGACGAGGTACTCGGGCACCTCGGTCTGCGGCGTGATCGGGTAGCCGAAGAAGTGCACGCAGCCGGCGCGGATCGCGGCCTCGCCGAGCGCCTCGTTGCCTTTCATCAGGACCTTCATGACGGGGATGCCTCCAGTATCTTGCGCGCCTCGGCCAGCCCGTTACGAAACGCCTGCAGGTTGACGGGGAGGAATTTCGCCTTGTCGCCCTCGAACTCGCTCTCGATCGCCTGCTCGATCGCCTCTGCCGGAACCACGTCGGTGGCGCCGACGTAAGCGCCCAGCATGGCGAAGTTGGCCGCCTTGTCGCTTCCGGCTTCCTTGGACAGCTCGCGCGAGTCGATGTGCAGCACGACGCAGTCCTCCCGCTCCGGGTCACGGTCGATCAGGGAGGCGTTGACGATGATCACACCGCCGGATTGCACCCTGGGCGCGAACTTCTCGAGCGACGGCAGGTTCATCACGATCAGCGCGTGCGGCCTCTCGACCAGCGGCGAGCCGATCGGCTCCGCCGAGATGCGGACGATCACGTTGGCGGTGCCGCCGCGCATCTCCGGCCCGTAGGACGGCAGCCAGCTGACCTCCTTGCCGAGCTGCAGGCTCGCCTCGGCCAGGACCTTGCCGATGAGCAGCATGCCCTGCCCACCGAACCCGGCCATCACCACCTCGGTCGTTGCCATCCCGCCTCTCAACCCGATGCGGCGGCCGCGTCGGGCTCCTTGAAGATTCCCAGCGGGTAATAGGGGATCATCGTGCTCTCGACCCATTTCTCAGACTCTTCGGGCGACAGCCCCCAGTTGGTCGGGCAGGTCGACAGCACCTCGACGAAGCTGAAGCAGACCTCGTCGCGCTGGTACTCGAAGGCCCTCTTGATCAGCTTCTTGAGCTTGAGCGTGCCCTTGCCGTCGTGCGCCGTGCCGCGCGCGATGAACGCCGGTGTGGCCAGCGAGGCGAGCAGCTCGGAAACGCGCAGCGGGTAGCCGGTGGTCTCGACGTCGCGTCCGAACGGCGATGTGGTCGTGGTCTGCCCCGGCATCGTGGTCGGCGCCATCTGCCCGCCGGTCATCCCGTAGATCGCGTTGTTGATGAAGATCACGGTGATCTTCTCGCCGCGGTTGGCCGCGTGCAGGATCTCGTTGCCGCCGATCGACGCCAGGTCGCCGTCGCCCTGGTAGGTGAAGACGATCGACTCGGGCCGCGCCGCCTTGGCGCCGGTGGCCACCGCCGGCGCGCGCCCGTGCGCCGCCTCGAACATGTCGATGTTGAAGTACTCGTAGGCCAGCACCGAGCAGCCGACCGGCGCGATGCCCACCGAGCGGCCGAGCAGCCCGAGCTCCTCGAGCACCTCGGCGGTGATGCGGTGGATCACGCCGTGCGTGCAGCCCGGGCAGTAGTGCGTCATGTTCTCCGTCAGCCCGGTGGTGTTGACGAAGGTCTGCTTGTCCTTGTGGTTCCAGACCTCGATGCCCTGGTCGGGACAAACCACGGCGCACAGCGTGCAACCGCGGCAGTCTTCCTGGTCGCCGGTAAACACGACGTAGTTGTAGCCGCGATCGTTGAGCTGTTCGGAGAACTCGATCAGGTCCTTCGGACAGTGCACGATGCAGCGGCCGCAGCCCTTGCAACGGATCTGTTCGATGTCGATCCTACCCATCGCTCTCCTTTTCGCGCGCGCCGACCCGGATCGGACCGGGTTTGCCGATCGGCTTCGTCGGAGCGGCGGGCTCGGGTTGATCCGTTTCCGTCGGCTTGATCCAGGGCGGTGTCATGTAACGCCGCATGCGCAGCAACGGGGCGTCGAGCTGGACGATCTCGGGCGTCTCCGCAAGCTCGTCCATCAAGGCGATGCACCGTACGGGGATGCCGGTCTGCTTGGAGGCTTCGTTGGCAAGGCGCCAGCCCTCGAGCACCACCTCGGGCGTGGTCTGATCGATGAGGTGCGTGTTGGCCACGAGTCCGGTGACGCGCAGCCGCGACGCCTTCTCGATATCCTCCTGCATCTTGATACAGCCGTCGACCGTGTTGGTGAACGGACGCTTGGCGTTGATCACCTGCCATAGCTCATAGCTCGTGATGCTCGAGCGCAGCGAGGCGAGCACGCGCGCGCCGACGTCGTCGCCGCCGACGTCGAAGATCGTCAACGTGCCGTGAGGCGGTCGCAGCATGCCGCGGATCTCGGGCAACAGGATCGGCAAGTCGGCCCACGCCTGCGGACCGGGCGGATAGACGACACGGATACCGTAATCCTTCATGCGCCACTGCGCCTCGCGGCACCGGAAGTACGGATTGACGAGATCCAGGTCGGCGAGCTGCACGGACCAGTCGGCCTGCGTCAATGCGATCGCGAGATTGACGCAGACTTCCGTCTTGCCCGAGCCGTAGTTGCCGACCACGATGATGAGCCGGTCCCCCGAACCGACCACGTCGTCCACGATGCGCTCGTCAATACCGGGCTCCGCCATTGAAAGCCTCTAGCTTGGTTTTAGTGGATCGGCATGGAGGTCACAATCAGGGGAAACCGAACCGGTTTGCCTCGAAAAACGAAGTAACTTGTTTTTTTTCGCACCTTTCGGACAACCCTTACGGGAGACCGGGCGCGCCGGGGCTACGATGCCATCAACGCCTCCGCTCTGAAGATCGTGAAGATCGGGGGACGAGACATGGAGAAAGAAACACAACGACGTGTGGATTGTCCGAAGTGCAAGGCCCCGATGGAAACGGTGACCCACCGCGGGATCGAGGTCGATCGTTGCACGGGCTGCAAGGGTTTGTGGTTCGATCTGCTCGAGCACGAGAAACTGACCGGCCTCGAGGACTCGGAACGGATCGACACCGGAGACCGCCGTGTGGGCGCAATGTGGAACAGGTTCGCACGCGTCGATTGCCCGGTCTGCAACACGCGGATGATCCGCATGGTCGACGCCGGGCAGCCGCACATCCGGTTCGAGGCGTGTCAGGTCTGCGGCGGCGTCTTCCTGGATGCGGGCGAGTTCACCGATCTCAAGGAGCACACGCTCCTCGACCGCGTCAAGGACCTGTTCGCCGTCGAGCGGCACTAGTCGTCGGGGTCAGGTCTTACATTGCAGCATCCCGGCTGCCGCAACGGACCGGCACGGCAAATGCTGCAATGTAAGACCTGACCCCGTTACTCGAGTAAGGCCTGCCAGTTCCGGACGACGGAGAGCGGGATGCGCTGGGAGGTGCCCCCCACGAGGGCGTTCCAGAGGACTCTCGAGCCGTCCGCGGAGACGTCGCACTTGTGGTTCGGCCCCTGGTAGGCGCTCACCTCCATCACCTTGACGGGAGCACCGAAGCGCGGGGGCTCCCCCGGCTCGAAGGAGACGCTCATCAGCCGGGAGATGTCGGTCAGGTAGTAGAGCGTCTTGCCGTCCCGACTCCAGGTCGGCCGGAATCCGCCCCCGGTCGTGATCTGCCAGCGACCGCCGGATCCCCGGAGCCGGTAGACGTAGATCTCCATCCGGTCGGTCTCGTCCGACTGGATGGCAAGCCAGGTCCCGTCCGGAGACAGGTGGGGTGCCTGCTCCTGGAACGGCGTCCGGACCAGATCCTCGAGCTCCTTGCTCTCGATATCGAGCTGCGCGACGTCCCAGCTGGTGTCTCCGCGGCCCACTGAGGAAAGAATGCTCTTGCCGTCGGAGGACCAGTGGGACGGATGCACCAGGACGATCTCGTCGTTGGCGTAGACGAGCTCCACCTCGCCGATTCCCGACGCCCGTTTGCGATAGAGGCCCAGCGGCGTCCTGGTCGACATGAACGCGATCCACTCGTCGTCGGGCGACCAGACCGGGTTCCGGTTGAGCCCGCTGAACGTCAGGCGTGTCCGTGTCCCCCGATCGAACTCCAGGACCCAGATGTCGTTGTCGAGCACGTACGCGGCACGCGCTTCGTCGTTCGACAGCCGCAGGGAGACCAGGCCGGGCGCGGCCTCGCCGAAAGCCTCGATCATCTCGCCGTTGCGGTCGAACCAGGCGAGCTGCGTCTGCTGCGCGTCGCCCACGTGATAGGCGAGCGTGCCCTCGTTCGAGGCGCTGAACGCCGCAAACTCCGCGTTCGAATAGGCGACCTGATCGACGATCGTGACCGGGTCCCCCGTGACCTCCAACCGGGATGCGTCGAACCCCTGGGCGATGACCGAACCCTCTTTCCAGTAGAGCAGCTGACCGCTGGGGACGTACTGCAACGAGGAGTTCGCTCGCACGACGGTCGTCGCCTCGCCGCTCTCGAGATCCAGCGCGTCGATCGTGCTCGTATCGCCCTCCGTACCGCCCTCGCTGGTCTGCCGGGCGAACAGCACGTGTCTGCCGTCGGGAAGGAACCAGGGCCAGCGGTGGCTGTACTCTCCATCAGCCAGCTCGGTGATGGAAACCGGGTCCCCGCCCCCGGAAGGCACGCGATGAAGCGTCCCCTGTCCGCCCTCGCCACCGCTGCTGAAGACGATGACGCCGTCACGGCCCCACGTGCCGCCGCGCGGACCGGGGGCATCGCAGATCGTTTGCGGCGCGCCGCCCGCGGCGCTGACACGCTTCAGCTTGTCGTCGACGAAGAAGCCGACGTGCGCGCTGTCGGGGGACCAGAACGGCGAGCCGCCGCCCTCGGAACCGGCGATCGGCCTCGGCGTGGTCTCGGCGAGATCGCGAATGAAGATCAGCGCTTCTCCCGTCTCGTCGACCGCGGTGAAGGCGATTCGCGAGCCGTCGGGAGAGACCGCCAGCCCCTGGGTCGTCCATAGCCGCGTTTCGTCGGCGGGAAGGATCGAGAAGCGCGCCAGCCTCGACGGCGCCGGCTTGCCCCGGATCCAGAGGGCGCCGAACACGATCGCGGCGATCAGGGCCAGCGCGGCGACGACCCAGGAGACTTTCTGCCGGCCCTTACGCCGCGCGGCAACGGGCGCCGGCAACCCGACATCGGATCCGCCCTCCTCGATCCAGCGCAGCTGCAGCTCGACGTCGTGCGCGGTCTGCCAGCGATCGTCGGCGTTCTTCTCCAGGCAGGTGCGGATCAGGCGCTCGAGCGCCGGCGGCGCCAGCGGCTGGAGCGAGCTGACCGACGGGGCCGACTGCTCCATGATCGCCGCCATCAGGCTGACGCGCGTCTTGCCCTGGAACGTCTTGCGGCCGGTGATCATCTCGAACAGCAGCGTGCCGAACGCGAAGATGTCGGTGCGCGCGTCGGCCTCGGCGCCCTCGAGCTGCTCCGGCGCCATGTACTGCACGGTGCCGAGGATCGTGCCCTCCTCGGTGAGGTCGCGCGCCTGCGTCGGCGCCTCGGTGACGCTCTGCAGAGGTTGCGTCGCCTCCTGGGCGATCTTCGCCAGGCCGAAGTCGAGCAGCTTGACGCCCTGCGCGGTGATCATCACGTTCGCCGGCTTGAGGTCGCGGTGCACGACGCGCTGGCGGTGCGCGGCGTCGAGCGCGTTCATGATCTGGATCGAGTAACGCAACGCCTGCTCGAGCGGCAGCGCGCCGCGCTCGAGAAGCTGTTCCAGCGTCTCGCCCTCGATGAGCTCCATCACGAGGAAGTCGACGCCGTCCTCGTTGCCGACGTCGTGGAGCGTGCAGATGTTGGGGTGGTTGAGCTGCGAGATCGTCCGCGCCTCGCGCTCGAAACGGGCGCGCACGCGCTCGCTCTCGGAGAGCGCCGCGGGCAGCACCTTGATCGCGACCTCGCGATCGAGCCGCGTGTCGCGCGCGCGGTAGACCTCGCCCATCCCCCCGGCGCCGAGCGGGTCGAGGATCTCGTAGGGCCCGAGTTTCCGGTTGGGCTCCAGCGGCATCCGGGGAGTATACGCACAATGCTAAGATCCCTCGATCCGGACGCGGGGACTGGTTTGAATCTCGATATTCGGAAGTTCGCGGGGATCGTCTTGCTGCTGTCGCTGGCGTTGCCCGCGCAGCAGGCGCTCGCGCAGCGGGCGGTCACCTCACTCGGGCGGCTGGAGCCGGGGGACGGCGTGATCGATCTGAGCAGCGCCGGTGGTCAACGGTTGCGCTCGCTCGAGGTCGCCGAGGGGCAAATCGTGGAGTCGGGCGACGTCCTCGCCATCATGGAGAGCCACGCGGAGCGCCGCGCCGTCGCCGACGCGCACCGCGCGCTGGTCGAGGAGATGCGCCTGTTCGTGCGGCGCAACCGCGAGCTGCGCCCGCTGGAGATCGAGGCCCAGCAGGCGACGGTCCGGCGGCTCGAGTCCGAGCGGGCGATGGCGCAGACCGACCTCGAGCGTCTCGCGTCGCTGCGCGCCGACGAGCTCATCGGCGAGCAGGAGTACGACCGGCAGGAAGCGCTGACGCGGCAGGTCGGCGAGAGCCTGGCCGAGGCGCGCGTGCTGTTGCGCAAGATGCGCCAGGAGCAGACGATCGAGCTGGTCGAGTCGGAGACCCGACTGAGAAAGGCCGAGGCGGACCTGCTCTCCGCCGAGGAACGGTTGGAACAGTCCGTGATCCGTGCGCCGGTGGACGGTCAGGTGCTGAAGATCTTCACCTGGCCCGGCGAGCGCGTCGAGAACGATCCGATCCTGCGCATGGGCGAGACGGGCCGCATGTACGCCGTCGCGGAGGTCTACGAGACCGACGTGCGCCACGTACGCGCGGGTCAGGCCGCGACGATCACCAGCCCGGCGCTCGACACCGACCTGACCGGAACCGTCGAACGCGTCGGCTGGATGATCCACAAGAACGACGTGCTCGACCTCGACCCCGCGGCCGAGACGGATGCCCGCGTCGTCGAGGTACGGATCCGGCTCGACGACAGCGCCGCCGCCGCGCGCTACGTGCACCTGCAGGTGGACGTCGAGATCGCGGTCGACTCCGGCGGTTCGTCTCCGTGAAGATGACGCTGGCCTGGCGCAACATCGTCCACGACCGGATGCGCGCGCTGATCGTCCTGGCCAGCATCGGATTCGCGATCCTGCTGCTGTTCATCCAGGTCGGCTTCTACACCTCGTGCCGGCTGTCGGCGACGCTCGTGCACGAGATGCTCGACTTCGATCTCGTCCTGACCTCGCCGAACTACTCGATCGTCGGTGAGACGCCGGAGATACCGCGCCGGCGGCTGCAGCAAGTGCGTGCCCTGCCCGAGGTGCGTGAGGCCGTGGGCGTGCGGATCGCGTCGACGCCGTGGCGCACGCCGTACGACGGAGACCTTCATAGCGTGCTTCTGATCGGCGTCGATCCGGCCGAGCGCCCGTTCGTGCCCGCCGAGCTCAACGACCGGCTGAAGCTGCTGACCGTCCCGGACACCCTGCTGAACGACGAGATCGCGCACGACAGGATGGGAGCGGTGGGAACCGGGGAGTCCGTCGAGGTTGCCGGGCGCGATGTGACCGTGGTGGACACCTACGCGTGGGGCGTCGGGTTCGTGGCGCTCGGCGCGGCGGTGACCAGCGACCGCACGCTCGCGACGCTGCGCGGGGAGTCCGTGCCACGCAGCCTCAGCATGGTGCTCCTGCGTCTGCGTGACGGCGTCGACGGGAACGAGGCCGCGGCGAGTGTCGTGGGAGCGCTGCCCGGGGACATCCGCTTGTGGACGCGGGCGGAGTTACTGAAACACGAGCGGGCCTACTGGATGCGGACCAAACCGATGGGCTTGATGTTCACGTCGGGCGTCGTGATCGCCCTGATCGTCGGGATCGTGATCCTGTACCAGGTTCTTGCGGCCGACGTGACCAAACGTCTCGGCGAGTACGCCACGCTGAAGGCCATCGGGTACGCGCCCCGAGAGGTCCAGGCGGTGGTCGTGCAGCAGGGACTCCTGTTCGGACTGGTCGGTTTCGTGCCCGCCGCGGCGCTCGCCACGTTGCTTTACGGCGTGCTTCGCCAGGCCACCGATTTGCCGATCTTCATGACGCCGCACAAGATCTTCGGGGTGCTCGTCCTGAGCCTCGCGATGTGTGCCCTGTCCGGCGGGCTGGTGATGCGAAGAGTCACCACGGCCGACCCCGCGGACCTTTTCTGATGGCGCACCGTTCGCAAGGCGTTCTGGCGTGGCGCATCCTGGTCCACGATCGCAAGAGGTTTACCTGGTCGGTACTCGGGGTGTCCTTTGCCGTCCTCTTGATGTTCGTCGAGATGGGCTTCTACCACGGCTCGTACGATGCCGTGACGCTTCCGATCCAGGCACTCGACGCGGACCTGATCGTCTTCAGCCGTCTGAAGGAGGACATGTATCCGATCGAGCCCTTCGCCCGCGCCCGGCTGGCCCAGGCGCGCGGATTCGAGGGCGTGGACAGCGCCTACCCGGTGTACTCCAACTACAAGGCGAGCTGGAAGAACTCCCGAGACGGCACGTTGCACCCGATCCGCGTGATGGCCTTCGACCCGGAGCAACGGATCTGGAAGCACCCCGAGATCAACGCCGGCCTGGAGGCATTGAAGCGCCCGGACACCTGCCTGATCGACGCCAGGTCGCGCGACCGCTACGGCCGGATTGCCGTGGGTGAGCCGGCCGAGCTCGAGGGCCGGCGTATCCGCATCGGCGGTCTCTTCTCGATGGGACCCGACCTGGTGCTCGACGGCACCGTGCTGATGAGCAGCGCCGACTTCGCGAATTTCTTTCCGAACGAACCCGGGCAACCTTCGGCCCTCGACGGCGTCGACTTCGGCGTGCTGAAACTGCACGACGGCGTGGAGCCGCGGACCGTCGCCGCGGGACTCATGCGGGCACTACCCGACGACATTCTCGTCGCCACGCCGGCGGAGATGATCGCGCGCGTGCATGCCTACTGGCGGCAGAATCAACCGGTCGGGGAGGTCTTCCTGACCGGACTGGTGGTCGGTTTCGTGATCGGAGTGATGATCTGTTACCAGGTGCTGTTCACCGAGATCACCGACAACCTCTCGCAGTTCGCGACGCTCAAGGCGATCGGTTACGCCAACGGGTTCCTCGTCGGTTGCGTGCTGCGGCAGGGTTTGTACCTGGCTCTGATCGGGTTTGCCTCCGGCGGGTTGACCGCGGCGGCGATCTACACGATTCTCGAGCGCATCTCGTCGCTGCCGATGGAATTCCAGCCGTTGCGTGTGTTGCTGATCCTCGTGGCGACCGTCGCGATGTGCGTGGCGGCCGCCTCGATCGCCCTTCGCCGCGTGCTGCGCTCCGATCCCGCCGAGGTGTTCTGATGGAGTCGCGGGTCGAGATCCGGGGACTCTCCCACTGGTACGGCGAGGGTGACGGCCGCCGGCAGGTGTTGTTCGACGTCGACCTGGCGGTGGCACCCGGCGAGATCGTGATCATGACCGGCCCGTCGGGCTCGGGCAAGACCACGCTGCTCACGCTGATCGGTGCGCTGCGTTCCTGCCAGAGGGGTGTGCTGCGTGTCCTCGGTCGCGAGCTGGCCGGCTTGTCGCCCGCCGCGCTGGTCGGCGTGCGTCGCGACATCGGTTTCATCTTCCAGGCCCACAACCTGTTCGAGTCGCTGACCGCCGAGCAGAACATCCAGCTGGCACTGGGACTCCACGATCTTCCGGCGAAGGATCGAAAGGGTCGCGCCGAGACGATTTTGGGCGCGGTCGGCCTGGCGGACCGGGCCGGGCACAAGCCGAACGCTCTGTCGGGCGGGCAACGCCAGCGCGTGGCCATCGCCCGCGCGTTGGTCAACCAACCCAGGCTGGTGCTGGCCGACGAGCCGACGGCGGCACTGGACACGGGTACGGGAAAGAAGGTCGTCGACCTGTTTCGCAAGCTCTGTCACGAGAACGGGACCACGATCCTGCTGGTCACCCACGACAGCCGGGTCCTCGACACCGCCGATCGCATCGTCAACCTCGTCGACGGCCGTGTGGTCTCGAACGTCAACGTCGAGCGCTCGATCGAGATCTGCAACTTCCTCTCGAAGTCGACGATCTTCCAGCACCACACCCCGTCGACCCTCACGGAGATCTCGCAGGGCGTCAAGGAAGAGGTTCGGCCGGCCGGCGAGGTGATCTTCAACGAAGGCGATGCCGGAGAGAAGTTCTACGTCGTGCGGAGCGGGAGCGTCGAGGTGGTGCGCGGATCCGAGCGCGTCGCCACGCTCGGTCGCGGCGACTTCTTCGGCGAGGCGGCGCTGATCACCGACGACCCGCGGAACGCGACGATCCGCACGCTCGAGGAGTGCGCGCTCTACACGCTGGACAAGCCGCAGTTCAAGGCCGCGCTCGAGCATAGCAAGACGTTCCGCGAGCAGCTCCTCGATATCTTCCTCAACCGCCGCTGAGGGCGTTCCACAACGGTGCTCGGCGAGGTTATCCTTGACCCATGATCGGGATCTCGAGAGGTCTGATGGAATGATGGTCTTTGCGGGGAGATCGATCGTGCGAAAGAGTGCGTGGATCCTGCTGTCGTTGTGTCTGTTCGTCGGCCTGGCCGGCCCGGCCGCCGCGGCCAAGAAGGCGACGCTCCTCGGCGAGCTGGTGGACGCGGACGGCACGCCGTTGCCGGGCGTGAACGTCACGGTCCGCGGCCCGGAGTTCGAGGAGACGGTGACGACCGACAAGGGAGGCCGCTTCAAGGTGCGCGTGCCGGACGCCGCGGCGGAGTACGAGATCCTCTTCGATCGCGAGGGTTTCCCGACCTACAGCGAACCTTTGACCTTCGACGAGCGGGGCGGGTCGCAGGGCAAGGCTTGGACGATGACGGCCACGCCGCCCGATTCCACCACGGACAGCATGGTCGCGCTGCACGCCTACAATGCGGGCGCCCGAGCCCACAACGACGGCGACTTCGACCTGGCGCTGCAGAAGTTCGGCGAGGCCGTGGCGGAGGACCCGGAATTCGTCGAGGCCCACGCGCAGATCGCCCGCCTTCTTTTGTTACGCGAGGACCACGAACAGTCGGCGTCGGCGGCCGCGCGCGCGCTGGCCCTCGACCCGGACCACGTCGGCGCGCTGCAGATCCTGTACGACGCCGAGCACGCGTTGGGTCGCGACGGCGCCGCCGCTACCCTGGATCGGCTCGCCGAGCTCGACCCGGGCCCCGACACCGCCGTCCTGGCCTACAACGAGGGCCGCGCCGCGCACGCGGGCGGCGATCGGGAGCGCGCGCGGTCTCGCTACGAGCTGGCGGCCCGGCTCGACCCGACGCTGGTGCCGGCCCACACCGCGCTCGCCGGGCTCCTGCTCGAGCTGAAGCAGTACGACGCGGCGCTGGCCGGCACGGCACGGGCGCTCGAGCTCGACCCGGAGAACGTTCGCGCCGTCTCACTCCGCTACAACACGCTGATCGCCGCCGGCCGCGAAGAGGAATCGACGGTCGTGCTCGAGAAACTGCAAGTCCTGGCGCCGGAGGTGGTCGGCCGGGCTTTCCTCGAACGCGGGACGGCGCTGTTCGAGGCGGGCGAGATCGATCCGGCCATCTCCGCGCTCGAGCGATCCCTCGATGCCGATCCGCAACTCGCCCCGGCCCACCGCATCCTGGGCCTCTGCTACATGAACGCCGACCGCAAAGAAGACGCGCGACGCCACCTCGAGATCTTCCTGGAGCTCGCCGGCGACGACCCGGATGCCGAGTCGATCCGGCGGCTGCTGGAGGTCCTGGGTCCGCCAGAATGAGCTAGGCGGCGAGCGTCTGATCCGCCGGCGCGGGATCCGCCTGAATTGACCGGCCGCTCTCGAGGTCCCAGATTGGTGATGAGGTATGGTTGTGAAGATCGACCATCGCAGGTAGGTGGCCCGTGATGACGTCGGAACGCAAAGAAAAGCTGGCATGCCGCGAGGCTTCGAGCATGGAGGAGCTCGCGACGCTGCTGAAGCTGCGCGACCCGGACCTCCGTTTCGACGTCTACGACCTGAAGTCCTGGCACCTCGGTCTGTTCCTGGAGCAGGGGTCGTGGTCGGAACCGATCGGCTACCTGCGCGCGGTCGAGAACCACGGGATCGCCGACTGGCGGATGCGACAGCTGGCGATCCAGCATCCCGAAGCTCATGTGGAGCCGCCCGACGATCCCACCCCCTTGCCGATCCTGAACGACTGGCCCGATCCTGAACCTCTGAAGCAGTTCTACGATCGCCAGGCCGGGATCGACCGCCGCGTGGTCGAGGTCACCTGCCTGACGCTGGTGCCCGGTTACGACGAGCTCGGATTCGACCTGTTCCTGATCGAGTCGGCCGTCGCGATGTTCTTCTTCGCGTTGTGTGTCGATACCGCGTTCATGGCGACGCCGGTGATGAGCCAGGAGCGATACGAGCCGTTCGGCTTCGAGATCGCGGAGGGAACCCGCGAAGTACGCAAGGGGTCCCAGGGCGACTGGGAGGTGTGTCTGGTGGCCACGCCGGATCGCGTGAAGCCCCTCCTGCACCCCCGCATCCTGGAACAGGCGCACCTCTACCGCGCGGAGGAGCGCATCGCGATGGACCTCCGGGAGTGGATCGGCGCGGTCGCCTGACTACTCCTTCGCCCTCAAGTCGTAACAGAGCATCTCGTCCTGCTCGCGCAGGTACAGCATCCCGTCCACGATCGCCGGGTGCGGCCAGCTCTGCATCACGACGTCCGGGATCATGAACGACCCCTTCTCGTTGTATCCCTCCGGCGTCGCCTCCACCAGAACCATCAGTCCATCCTGATAGCGGAAGTAGAGGTGCCCGTCGGCGAACGACAGCGCGGCGGAATCTCGTCCCTTGTTACGCTCGGGACCCCAGGCGACCTTCCCGGTCTTCATCTCGACGGCGAGCGGGAAGCCCTTGTTGTGACCCGTGCCGGTGTAGAGGTAACCCTCGTGCAGGATGACGCCGCCGTGGTGGTTCTGCATCGTGTCGTGCTCGAGCCAGTAGACTTCCTCGGCTTCGAAGGCGTCTTCCTTGCGGTTGATCTTCAACAGCACGGAGCCGGTGTCGTAACCGCTCGTGGCGAACACGTAGTCGCCGTCGATGATCGGCGTGGCGATGTTCGCGGTGCGGTTGGCCACACGGTTGTAGCCCCAGAGGAAGCGGCCGGTCTCGGCCTCGACACCGATGACGCCGCGACCGACGAACTGGACGTACTGCTTGACGCCCCCGGCGTTCGAGATGACGACGGACGAGTAAGCCGCGCCGTCGTCGCCACCGTCGCCGAGCTTCGGCATCTTGGCGACCCAGATCTCCTTGCCGGTCTTCTTGTCGAGCGCGGCGAGCGCCGCGTCGGGCATCCCCGGCGTGACGATCAGCTTGTCGCCGTCGACCAGCGGGGACTCGCTGTGCTTCCAGTGGTACTTGCCCTCGTAGGCCATCATGCGGCTGCCGTAGTTTTCGACGAGGCTGCGTTTCCACTGCACCTCGCCGGTCGCCGCGGCCAGACAGTAGACGTCCCCCTCCGTCGTGACGACGTAGACGTGGTCGCCGTCCACCGTCGGCGTGGAGCGCGGGCCGAGGAAGCGGTCCTTCCACGCCGGGCCGACCTTCGTCTTCCAGAGCTGCTTGCCGTCCTTACGACTGGCGGCGATGACGTACTGCGCGTCCTGCAGGTCGCCCATCGTGTAGATGCGCTCGCCCGCGACCGAGACGCTGGAGAAGCCGCCGCCGAACCCGGACGCTCGCCACGCCAGCGGCGGTCCGCCCTCGGCCCACGACGTCAGCAGGCCTGTATCGGCGGAGCGGCCGTCCCGCGCCGGGCCGCGCCACTGCGGCCAGTCGGCGGCGTGGACCGCCGAGCCGAAAATCAGCGCGATTCCGAGCAGGAGTCCCAGCGTTCGTCGTCCTACGTAACTCTTCATGACTTGTCCTCGATCCTCTGTATGAAACCGGTTCCACCTGTTGGGGTCAGGTCTTGAATCTGTGCATCTTGCGTCATCGGGACCAGACTTCGGGCGAAGCTGAGATCGCGATCTGCCAATTCACAATTCAAGACCTGACCCCGGTTACTTAAAATGGATGTGCAGGACGTCCCGGTCCTGCACGACGTAGTCGCGTCCGTGGGTGTGGATGAGCCCGTGGTCGTGCAGCGCCTGGCGCGTCTTCCACTTGAACAGGTCGTCCAGCTCCATCACCTCGGCGCGGATGAAGCCGCGCTCCATGTCGCTGTGGATCTTGCCCGCGGCGGGCGCCGCCTCGGTGCCGCGCGGGATCTGCCACGCGCTCAGCTTGTCGTTGGCGATCGTGTAGAAGGTGATCAGGTCGAGCAGCTCGTAGGAGGCGTTGACGACGATGTTCAGCGCGGTCTCGTCGAGCCCCAGGCTCTCCAGGAACTCCTTCTGCTCCTCGGCCGGCAGCTCGCTGATCTCCTCCTCGATCTCGATCGAGATCGGCACGACACGATCGGTGCCCTTGGCCTCGCCGAGCGCCTTGGGCAGCGGTCCCTCACCGTGCGGGTCGTCCTCGCCGGTGTTGGCGAGGTAGAGCATCGGCTTCAGCGTCAGGAACCGTTCTTCCGCCAGGATCGCGTCCTCGCCGGCATGCAATTCCATCTCACGCAACGGCTTGCCCTCGGCCAGCGCATCGACCGCGCGGGTGAACACGTCCAGTTCGTCCTTACCCGGGCCCTTGCCCGTGCGCACCGTGTTGGCCCAGCGCGCCTTGGCCTTCTCCGCCGTCTCGAGGTCGGCGAGCATCAGCTCGGTCTCGACGATCTCGACGTCGCGGACCGGATCCGGCTCGCCGGTGGAGTGCACGACGTTCTCGTCGTTGAAGCAGCGCACCACGTGCAGGATCGCGTCGACCTCGCGCAGGTGTCCGAGGAACTTGTTGCCCAGACCCTCGCCCTTGCTCGCGCCCGCGACCAGCCCCGCGATGTCCACGAAGCGGATCGCGGTGGGAACGGTCTCCTTCGGCTGCATCAGCTCGGCAAGCTTCAGGAGCGTCGGATCGGNNCAAGTTTCGTGAGCGTCGGATCGGGGACGGTGGCGACGCCGACGTTCTGCTCGATCGTGCAGAACGGGTAGTTCGACGCCTCGGCGTGGGCCTGCGTCAACGCGTTGAGCAGCGTGGATTTCCCGACGTTGGGGAGCCCGGCGATACCGACGGATAGACCCATATTCGTATCCCGTTGTCAGGGGTATGGGTGGATTCTACCCCTGCCGACGGCGAATCGGTTATAAGCACTATCCGTAAGTCCTCAAACTGGCGCTTTTCTCGACCGCGGCGGCTCGCTGCGGCGCGTCCAGGGCCAGCTGAAGCGCCGTCGGGGCGGGTGCAGCGTGCACACCTCGTCCGTTTCCGTCCCGCGAACGAACAGCTCGCGCACGGCCTCGGGGCAATTGGTGTGCGCCCGTTGACCGGACAGCGGGTCGATCCAGCGGGTGGCCAACCCGCGCGGCCGCGGAAACTCGTGGAACCCGTCCGCGCCGATGCGCTTCATCACGTCGACCCAGATCGGTAACGCGGCGCCCGCTCCGGGCAAGCCGATCGGACGGTTGTCGTCGTAGCCGACCCAGACGGCGACGAGGATCTCCGGCGTGTAGCCGACGAACCAGGCGTCGCGGAGGTCGTCGCTGGTGCCGGTCTTGCCCGCGGCGGTCCCGTGGAAGCCCCAATCCTCCGCCGTGCGGGCGGTCCCGCGCTCGAAGACGCCGTGCAGCACGTCGTTCAGGATGTACGCCAGCTGCTCGTCGACGACCCGCTGCGGCGCGACCGGCGCGAGGTCCTGCAGGTTACCGTCGCGATCGCGCAACGCGACCAAACCGTGAGGCCGGACGAGCGAGCCGCCGTTGGCCAGCGTTGCGAATGCGGAGGCCAGCTCGAGCGGCGTGACCTCCGTGGCGCCCAGCGCCAGCGACGGTACGGGTTGGAGCTCACCCTCGATGCCGGCGCGCTCGATCGTCTCCACCACGCGATCGAGGCCGGCGTGCATGGCGACGCGGACGGCCGGGATGTTCAGCGACTGCTCGAGCGCGTGGCGCGCCGTGACCGGGCCGCGAAACTCGTGATCGTAGTTGGCCGGGCTCCAGGTCTGCGCGCCCGACTCGAGCTCGATCGGAGAATCGTCCAGCACGGTGGCCAGCGTGAACGCGAAGTCTTCTTCCTGCCGCGCGCGCTCGAGTGCCGCCAGGTAGACGAACGGTTTGAGCGCCGATCCCGCCGGACGCTGCGCCTGCGTCGCGCGGTTGAACTGGCTCCGGCTGTAGTCCCGTCCGCCGACCAGCGCGAGGATCGCGCCGTCGCTCGGCCGCAGCACGACCACCGCCCCCTCCAGCGGCTCACCCTCTCCGCTCGATCCGAGGTACCGCTCGATGCGTTCCAGACCACGCCGCAGCGCCGCACCGGCCGCGCGCTGGATCGCGGGGTCGAACGTCGTGTAGAGCGAGTAGCCGGCGCGTGAAAGCGGCGTCCCTTTTCCGCCCGACTCGAACGACTCGGCCAGGTAGGCGGCGGCCCACGGCAGCCGCTCGTTGTCCGCGGGCGGAGGCACGAGGTCGAGCGGTCGCGCCGTGGCGGCTCGCAACCGTTCCTCGTCGATGCGTCCCTGCTCGTGCATCAGCTCGAGCACGAGGTCGCGGCGCTCGAGCGCCCGGTCGGGGTGGGTCCGCGGGTTGTTGCCGCCGGGGTTGCGGATCATGCCCACGAGCAACGCCGATCGCGCCAGATCGAGCTCCGCCGCGGGCACGCCGAAGAACCACAACGACGCATCGCCGATGCCGGAGATCGCGACCGGGCCGTCTTGACCCAGGTAGACCTCGTTGAGGTACGCCTCGAGGATCTCGTCCTTGTCGTAGTGCAGCTCGAGCGCGACGGCCGCGACCGCTTCGCGAAGCTTGGCGCGCCACGTGCGCCGGCGCGCGTGGTAGAGGTTCTTGGCGAGCTGTTGGGTGATCGTGCTGCCGCCCTGGACGATCTCCCCCTGGCCGACGTTGGCCAGCATCGCGCGACCGATGCCGAGTAGATCGACACCGAAGTGTCGGCGGAAGCGCCGGTCCTCGACCACCTCGAGCGCGTCGACGAACTCCTGCGGCACGCGGTCGAGCGACGTCCAGCGGCGCTCCTCCATGTGCTCGGCGTAGTAGGTGAACAGGGGTAGCGGTTCGAGCGCGACGCTGTCGAGCGCCTTGCGCGTCTCGAGATCGGTGATGCGGCGGAGCCCGGAGCGGCGGAAGCGCAGCTCCACGAGACGGCCCTCACGGTCGTCGGTCGTCGTGTCCGGTCGGAGGAAGACGGTCCAAATGTCGCGGCGTCGCCGGAACTCCCCGGGTCTTTCCGGCTGCTCGACGACCTCCCGGTAGCCGAGATCGGTCAACCGCTCGAGCAACTCGGAGGCCCGGACGTAGTCTCTGCGTTGCAGCTCGAACGGCATCGAGTAGGTGCGTGACGGAAGCGCCGACCGGCGCTGCTCGAAACGGTAAACGATGCCTCGATCGACGATCGCGAAGCCGAGCAGGAGAACTGCCAGGACAAGCCCGGCGATCTTTGCCGCACGATGCGGCCCGCGAAGCCACAGCCGCAGCTGCCCGACGGCGCGGATGGCGCGCTTGCGCCAGGTGCTCTCGGTTCCGGATTCGACGAACGTTTCGTCGAGATCGGGCGCACCGGGGAACTGCGGGATCTCGGTCATCGCTTCCAACCAATATAGACGTCCGAGGGGTGGTCCGCGCCTTGGGCCGGATTGGCCTCCGTTTGGGGTTTTTCAGCGGACTCGGCCTAGGCCACCGAGATCACTCCTTACCGCTCTTCGCCGAGATAGAGAGTCGAAAGGCCGCGCCGATAGCTGTAGAGGTAGGCGGTCCCGGAGGGATTGACCAACGCCGGACCGATGTCGATGAGGCCCGCCGGAGAGGACGGCATCAACTCGAGGAACGGCTCGACCGTCCCGCGCTCACGATCGTAGCGCAGGACCGAGTGCGGCAGCGTTTCGCGCACTCCCAGGTAGATGAAGCGACCGTCCTCGCTCCAGCCGGCGATGTAGTGATCGGGCTGGATGCCGGGAAGCGGCTGCGGTTGCCCGCCGTCCAGCGGGTAGGCATGGAACGGCTCCCCGGGGATGGCGACGGCCACCTCGCGTTGGGTGGGGTTGAGGATCGGCGTGAACATGGAAACGACATCGATCCCCTGCGGGGTGATCGGTTTCAATTCTCCCACCGAAGGGTCGTAGAGGAGCGCTTGCGGGGAAGCGTCGCGATGGCGTCCGACGAGGACCATCTCGTTGCCACGTCCGGTGAACGCCGCGTTGCCCACCGCAAAGTCCGGGACGGTCACGCGAGTCGTCTCACCGCTGCCGGTGGGATAGATCATGAGGACGCCCGCATCCCCGACCGAGGATGACAGGATTCGCGTCCCGTCCGGGTGGAGGTCGTGGGCCTGTCCGTTGCCGAGCCGCACGGCGGGACCTCGATCCATCGAGCGAATGTAGCTGGCATATTCCGCACCGCCGCCCTCGCCCTGCTCGGTGAACAGGACCCGCGTTCCGTCAACCGAGATCCTTCCCGGGAAGGACCAGTCCAGCCAGGAAAGCGGCACCTCCTGCGCTGCACCGGGAGCGCGCCCGACGATGCGGCGCGCCGCGGTGTTCCGCGTGATCAGGAAGCGGCCGTTCGTATCGACGTCGCACAACAGCATGTCCACGGGAGCGCTGGAAAGCACACGCAGGTCTCCCGCCAGGTCGATCGCGTAGAGCGCCCGGATCGTCCCCGTCCGACCGGCGGTGAACCGTAGCTCTTTCCCGTCGCGAGACCAGCCGATACCGGACAGCGAGCTCCAGACCGGTCCGATCTGCCGTTCACGGCCTTCGAGGTCGGTCACGGAGACATAGCCGCGATCGTCGCCCAGGGTGGGATGGTTGGCGAAGGCGATTCGTTGTCCGTCCGGAGAGAATCGAACGTTGTAGATCCAACCACCGGTCTCGTACAGGGGATTACCGGGAGGGTACTCCAGCCGCGACCGACCCTCGACGATGCGCACGACGGCGAGCGTTTCACCGTCGGGATGCCAGTCCGCCGAGGCGATGTCGTTCATCAACTCGCGCGGCGCACCGCCGCCGAGCGGCATCCGGGCCAGCGTACCCGTCGGAGACCAGCCGATGCGGAAGCGCGGCCGCAGCAGGAGCGCCAGCTCCCCCTTGCTCGAGGTGGACAGGATGTCGGCATCCTCGACGCCCAGCGGACGGGATTCGGGACTGCCCGGGTGCACCGTGTACAGCTCTCTCGATTGCCCGTCCCAGCCGGCGGCGTAGACGATGGTCCCCTCCGCTCCGAAGCGTGCGCTCCGGATCGTTCCCTCGCGAAAGGTGAGCTGTGTGTAGGTGGTGACCGCCGGCGAGGAGTCTCCCGTCCACCGCCCGGCGAGCAGGCCGAGGACCAGCCCCACCGCACCGACGAGCAGGACGACCCAGGCGCGCAGGCGTCGCCCGGCAGGCTTGAACGGCACCGCCTCCTGTTCCGAGGAGACCACCGAGGTCGTCCTGACCGCGTTGTCCACCGCGAACGCCAGATCGCTGGCGGACTGAAAGCGCGCTTCCGGAACTTTCTCCAGGCAGCGGCGGACGACGCGCTCGAGCGCCGCGGGCATCTTCGCGGCGGTGTCGCCGGCGGCGGGCGTGGGGTCCTCCCGCAGCACCGCGGTCATCGTTTCGGGTGCGGTGTCCCGGTGGAACGGGCGCACACCGGTCAGCATTTCGTAAAGCACCGTGCCGAGGGAGAAGATGTCCGAGCGGAAATCGACCTCTTCGCCACGCGCCTGTTCCGGAGACATGTAGTCGACCGTGCCCATCACGGCGCCCGGTGCTGTCAGCTCGGTTGCCGTGGGCGTGTGCGTCGCGATCGAGTCGCCGTCCGGTGTGAAGTGCGCGGCGGCGGCCAGGCCGAAGTCGAGCACCTTGGCCCGGCCGTCAGGCGAGACGAAGATGTTCTCCGGCTTGAGATCCCGATGCACGAAGTTCTTGGCGTGCGCCGCCGCCAGCCCGTGCGCGACCTGTCGCGCGATGTCCGCCGCCTTGCGCGGCGGCAGCGGACCCTCGGCAAGCAGATCGCGCAGCGGCTTTCCCTCGAGCAGCTCGGTGACCATGAAGACGACATCACCCTCGCGCCCGAACTCGAACACCGACAGGATGTTGGGGTGGGCCAGCGCAGCGACCGCCTTGGCCTCGCGCTCGAACCGGGCCAGCCGGACCGGGCTGCTCGCGACGCCCTCGGGAAGGATCTTGACGGCGACGTCGCGATCGAGCGTCGTATCGATCGCCTTCCACACCACACCCATCCCGCCCTCGCCGATCTGCTCGACGAGACGGCAGTTGTGCAGCATCTGGCCCGCCTTGATCTGCATTCGAGGGTCAGTCTAACCGGATTCGAGCTTCTCCGTCCCCGACTCGCCGCCGTACCGCTTCAGATCGTCGTCGATCGTGATCCACGGCACGTGGCGGTCGAAATAGACGTGGGAGGAGGGCTCGCGGTCGATCGGGTCGTGGATGCTGGCCCGGGTGACGTGCGTCTCCCCGCCCCAGCGCGGTGACGAGAAGAAGAGCGTCGTGCCGCAGGTCGTACAGAAGCTGCGCGTGGCATCGGTCTCGGTCCTGTAGCGGCCCAGCCGCTCCTCGCCCGAGACGATCCGCACCTGTTCGTCCTTGAAACCGACCCACGTGACGAACGCCGCCCCGTGTGCCCGCCGGCAGTTGTTGCAGTGGCAGTGCGCGCAGAACTTGGAGGGCAGCGTGGCTTCGAAGCGGACCTCGCCGCAGTAACAGGAACCGGTGACCGTTTCCATCTCACTCCTCCGAGGAGGGCGAGTTCAGATCGAGCTCACGGGAGGTCTTCCCGTCCGGCGTGAGCCGAGTGACGGTCGCCGTTCGCTTCTCCATGTCGTACGTCAGCATCTCCAGCCCGCCGCCGCCCTCGGCGTCGGTCACGAGCCGAACCGGAACCGCCGTCCGGTTGTCGATCAGCGCGACGCTCGCCGACCCGTCGGGGTGCACCATCAGGCCGAGGCGGTCGCGCATCGGCGCCCCCTGACCGGCCGGCGCGTCGAGCGCGATGACCGCGGAGTCGTCCGCGAACGTCGCCATCCCACCCCGTTCGTTGCCATGGCGGTCGTAGAGGACGATCCCTGCGGCCTGCGCACGCCGGTCGGTGTCCGCCGGCTCCTCCCGGATGACGACCCGCGGGGTGCCCGCCGCATCGACGACGACGAGCTTGCGAACCGTCAGCTCCTCGATCGGCTCCGCGGCATCGCCGTCGGCTCGACTCGTCCCCGCGAACAGAGCCGCGGCGAGACCGAGCGTGACGATTGCGAGGGCGATCTGCGTGTTGCGAAGTCGCCCGGCAAGCTGTTGGACTCGTGAATCCGGTTCGTTAATCATTCCGTTCCCTCCCGCGGCATGTTCACTACTTCCCGCCGACCGTTTCGACGTGAGAGTTCCCCCGATGCTAGCTTGACGCGCCGGAGGTCAGAACAGCAATTTTTGAAAGGGACGGATGGGTTAGTTCACTGGCGTTTCCGTGGCATGCACGATGTCGGGGGACCCCCGCGGCGAGATTCCCGGGTGCCGGAATCGGGCCAGCACGAACCTAGGTTGCGGAGTTGGAGTGCGGCCGGACGGACCCCGCCCGGGCCACTTCCCTGCTGCGCGCTTCGTACTCCCGGGCTCGCACGACTCCCAGGACGACGATGCCGGTGATCACGAATCCGAAGGCGAACAGAGCGAACAGTTGAGTGGTGTGTTCCATGTTCATTCCCCCTTCAGACGGACGCGAACGCCGACCCAGAGTGTCAGGATGGAGGGCACCCAGATCCCGACGTAGGCGCCGTAGTCGTGGCTGACCAGGAACCAGAGGCTCACGCTGGCGAGGAAGCTCGCGAACGCGGCGACGAGAAACGGCATGTCAATCCTGTCGAACATCTTGATCCTCCCCTTCGAGGGCCCGGCTTGTTTGCCCGGGGCTCGGAAAGTCGCTCTCAGGTGTGGGTTTCGTGGCGAAATCCAAAATCGATTCACCCGAGGCAAAAAAAGGCGAAGATCGCAGCGGAACCCGGATGACGAATCCAAATCCCATCGGATTTCGAATTCGTTTCTGACGTAAAGAGAAAGCTCGTTTCGCGGCAAGACCGCTCGGCTGGAGAGGCTTCATGGAATTAATGCTCATTTGTGCTCAGGTTTTGATCTTGGTGGCGATGGTCGACGTCTGGCTTCTTCGCTACGACCAGCCGTTGCTGGCTCGCGGGGGCAACGCGAGGACCATGGCCGAGGAATTCAGGGTTTACGGCCTCCCCGATTGGTTCCGTCATGTGATCCGGGTGCTCAAGCTCGGCTGCGGGGCGCTCGTGTTCCTGGGGATCTGGTTCCCGCCGGCGGCGGTGGTCGCAGGGTCCGTGCTCGCGGCGCTGATGGCGGGCGCGATCGCCATGCACGTGAAGATCGGGGACCCCTGGCTGAAGTCCGTGCCTGCCACCTTCTTCTTCACGCTCAGTGCCTTCGTGGCCTACATGAACTGGACGGCGTCCGCATCCGTGTGATGACCCGGAAAACGGATCCGGGTAGGATCGTTCTTCTCCACGGTGGAGCTGGAGTTCATGCCGAGTCCGCTGGTCCAGCTGCGAGACGTCTCCAAGGGCTACCGCGAGGGCGATTCGCTCCACACGGTCCTGGCCGGCGCCGAGATGGAACTGCGCGAGGGCGAGGTCGCGGTCCTGCTCGGTCGCAGCGGCTCGGGCAAGTCGACGCTGCTCAACCTGGTCAGCGGCATCGACCTGCCGGATCGCGGCGACGTCCTCGTTGACGGCAAGGCGATCAACCGTTCGAGCGAACGGGAACGGACGCTGTTCCGGCGCGACAACGTCGGGTTCGTGTTCCAGTTCTTCAACCTGATCCCGACGCTCACCGTGGAGGAGAACCTGCTCCTGCCGCTCGAGCTCGCCGGCCGCCATGGGGCGGCAAGGAACGGGCGCGCCGTCGAGCTGCTCGAGCGGGTGGGGCTCGCGGACCGCGCCCACAGTTACCCCGACCGGCTTTCCGGCGGCGAGCAGCAACGCATCGCCGTCGCCCGAGCGCTCGTGCACGATCCGCGGTTGATCCTCGCCGACGAGCCGACGGGGAACCTCGACCTCGAGACCGGTCGCCAGGTGCTGGCGCTGCTCGAGGAGCTGACGCGCAAGGCCGGTAAGACGATGATCCTGGTCACGCACAGTCGTGAGGTCGCCGGTCTGGCCGATCGGCGGTTCACGTTGTCGGACGGCAGGCTGGTCGAGCTCGAAACGCGGGACCGGGGATGACCCGTCTGCTTCGACGCTCCGGGCGGCGTTATCTCCTGCGCCACCCGTGGCAACTCGCGCTATCGATCCTGGGCGTCGCGCTCGGCGTCGCCGTCGTGATCGCCATCGACCTGGCCAACGCCAGCGCGACGCGTGCGTTCGACCTCTCGCTCGAGTCGGTGTCGGGGCGGGCCACGCACGAGATCATTGCCGGACCTGCAGGTGTTGACGAATCCGTCTACACCGACCTGCGCGTCGGTCTCGGTGTCGAATCGATCGCACCCGTGGTGGAGGGTGTCGTCGCACTTGCCGATGAAGGGCGGCTGGTTCGCGTGCTGGGCATCGACCCGTTCGCGGAGCCGCCGTTCCGCGCCCGGCTCGGCGGCATGTTCGAGTCGGGCGACGTGCCGCTGGAGGCGTTCCTCACCGAGCCGCGGACGGGGGCGCTCGCCGCGGCGACGGCCGAGGGGCTCGGGCTGCGCCCGGGGGACGATCTCGCGATCCGCGTCGGCACGCGCCTCGAGTCGATCCGGCTGGTCGGCCTGCTCGCCGCCGAGACCTCGCGCGAGCGACAGGCGCTCGGCGACCTGCTGGTGGTCGACCTCTCCGTCGCGCAGGAGCTGCTGGATTCTCCGGGGCGGTTGAGCCGGATCGACCTGCTCGTCCCGCGGGGCATCGATGCCGACGCCTGGCTCGAGAGGATCCGCGACCGTCTGCCGGCGGGAACCTGGATCCGCACGGCCGAGGGCCGCAGCGAGACGATGGCCTCGATGACCCGCGCGTTCCGGCTCAACCTGACGGCGCTCGGGTTGCTCGCGATCGTCGTCGGCATGTTCCTTATTTATAACGCGATGACCTTCGCGGTGCTGCAGCGCCGCACCCAGATCGGCATGCTCCGCGCGCTCGGCGTCACGCGGCGGCAGATCGCGCTCTCCGTGNNGGCGCGGTCGGAACGCTGCTGGGCGTCGGCCTCGGCGTCGTCCTCGGGAGCGGCCTGGTCCGGTTGGTGACGACGACGATCAACGACCTGTACTTCGTCCTCGAGGTGAGTCGCCTGTACCTCTCGCCGTGGACGCTCGGCCGCGGTGTGGCACTCGGACTGGGCGCGACGTGGGTTGCCGCACTCGTGCCCGCGATCGAGGCGGCGCGTGCCACGCCGCGCGACGCGCTGGGTCGCTCCACCCTCGAGGCGCGGTGGCGTCGTGGCGCACCGGTCGCGGCACTGATCGGTGCCGGCGTCGTCGGTATCGGAGCGACCGTGCTGCTCGTTTTCGAGCGCAGCCTGACGTTGAGCTTCGCCGGCATCTTCGGGTTGATCGTCGGACTCAGCCTCGCGGTCCCGGCGGCCGCGGTGGTGTTGATCGCGCTGCTGCGTCCGCCGGCGCGGCTCGCCGCCGGCATCCTCGGCTCCATGGCCGCGCGCGGCGTGGTCTCCTCGTTGAGTCGCACGGGTGTGGCGATCGCCGCGTTGATGATCGCGGTCTCGGTGACGGTCGGCGTCGGCATCATGATCGACAGCTTCCGCCAGACCGTGGTGCGCTGGATGAGCCGTTCGCTGGTCGCCGACGTCTACGTCTCGCCGCCCGACCTGACCGTCGGCAACCGCGGCGCCGACCTCGAGAGCGGGCTGGCCGAGGCGCTTCGCGCGGTGCCGGGCGCCCGCGCCGACGCGACCGTGCGGCGTGTCGAGCTGCCGCGGGAGGACGGCGGCTCGACGATGCTGGTCGTCCTCGGCGTCGGCGACGACAGCCGGCCGAGCTACGAGCTGACGGAGGGCGACTTCGACCCGCTGTGGAGCGGGTTCCGCGACGGCGAGGGCGTGCTGGTCTCCGAGCCCTTCTCGCGCCGTTACGGTGTCGGCGCCGGCGACCGGCTCGAGCTCCCCACCGCACAAGGACGGCGCACCTTCCCGGTCCTCGGCGTCTACTACGACTACGCCAGCGACCGCGGCGCCGTCTCCATGAGCCGGGCGGCGTACCTCGAGTGGTGGGACGACGAGCGGCTGTCGGGCATCGCGTTCTTCCTCGACGGCGCGACGGACATCGAGACCTACATGGACGCGCTCGTCGCCGCGGCCGGTCCCGAGCGCGCGATCCTCGTCCAGTCCAACCGCGCCATCCGCGCCGAGGCGATCGCGATCTTCGACCGCACGTTCACGATCACGGCGGTGCTGCGAACGCTGGTGGTGATCGTCGCCTTCGTCGGGATCCTCAGCGCGTTGATGGCGCTGCAGCTCGAGCGCATGCGCGAGTTCGGCGTGCTGCGCGCCGGTGGGATGACGCCGGGCCAGGCGCGGCAGCTCGTCGTGGTCCAGACCGGAATGATGGGACTGGTCGCCGGGGTGCTGTCGTTGCCGGTCGGCCTGCTGCTCGCCTGGCTGATGATCCACGTGATCAACCTGCGCGCGTTCGGCTGGACGCTGACGATGCAGGTCGAGCCGTGGTTGCTGGTCCAGGCGCTCGTCGTGTCGATCGGTGCCGCGGTCGTCGCCGGCCTCTACCCGGCGTGGAAGCTCGGCAGCACGTCGCCGGCGCTGGCGTTGAGGGAGGAGTGATGCGCGCCGTCGTCGCCGGTCTGCTCTTCGCGGTCCTCGCCGCCGGCTGCGCGCAGGACCGTCCGGGCATCGAGCAACGGGGACGGGTCCGCGCCGCCGACGCGCTGGCGACCGGCGACGATGCCGGCTTCGCGCGCGCGATGGAGCCGCGCCCGTTCGTCTTCCCCGAGGACCACGGACCGCACCCCGAGTTCCGCACCGAGTGGTGGTACTTCACCGGCAACCTCTCTGCAGGGGACGGCTCGTCGTTCGGGTTCCAGTGGACCGTGTTCCGTCAGGCACTGGCGCCGGAGACGCCGGAGCGCGGCAGCCGTTGGGGCAGTCGCGACGTCTGGTTCGCCCACTTCGCGGTCGGGGACGAGAAGCGCGGGCGGCACCGCGCGTTCGAGCGCTTCGAGCGCGGCGCGCTCGAGCTCGCCGGTGTGCGGGCGCGACCGTTCGCCGTCTGGGTCGGCGACTGGCGCGCGGAGGGCGAGACCGACGGCGCGATGTACCCGCTGCGGCTCGTCGCCGAACGGGACGGCATCGCGCTCGACCTGCTGCTCGACGCGACCAAACCGTTCGTGCTGCAGGGCGACGACGGGTTGAGCCAGAAGGGACCGGAGCCGGGCAACGCCTCCTATTACTACTCGGCCACCCGGCTCACGGCGACGGGCACGTTGACGGTCGAGGGCACCGCGCACGATGTCGTCGGCTCCGCCTGGATGGACCGCGAGTGGAGCACCAGCGCGCTCGCCGAGGGACAGACCGGCTGGGACTGGTTCTCGATCCAGCTGGAGGACGGGCGCGACCTGATGCTGTTCCGACTGCGGCAGGAGGATCTGTCGACCGATCCGTATGCCAGCGGGACGCTCGTCGATCGAAACGGCAACGTGTTGGGTCTCGGACCCGCCGACGTGCGTTACGAGCCAAACCGGCGCTGGACCAGCCCACGTAGCGGGTCCTCATACCCGGTGGAGTGGCGCCTGCGGGTCGAACCGCTGGG
>JABAOH010006516.1_pt3 | contig 49206 bp, 49 predicted proteins | sample 7062181 | NCBI WGS metagenome assembly JABAOH01 (sample SAMN14538630, study PRJNA623070) | marine sediment metagenome | biome: marine biome [ENVO:00000428]; feature: marine pelagic biome [ENVO:01000023]; material: deep marine sediment [ENVO:00002113]; isolation source: pool of 5 deep marine... | reverse complement strand
TACTACGGGATTAGAGACGGAAAGTCAACAGGATTGAGGGGCTAAATCTAATCTTGAGTAACGGATATCTCCCGCAAATTTACGCGACCGGCAACCCGAGCCTGGACCCCGCCGCGGTAGTGGTAAAACTCCAGAACCTCCCCGCTATCGAGAAGAAAGACCTGCTCCTTGCCGTAATTGTATCCACGGGCGAGTTTCACATACTCTTTCATCGACTCGGGGGTCCCGCCAATTGGAACCAAGTATTCGGCTTGGGACGCGTAGATCATGCGCTTTAAGTCCTCGGCGTAACCGTGTCCCGAAACGTGGATCTCTGGTATATCTTCCAAATTGAGGAGCTTCGCCCCCACCTCCTCAATCTTCCTTTGGAGAGTCAACACCCGACCCTCGTTCCCCGGTATAAGGTCGGAGGAGAAGATTACCAAGTCCCCCTGACCTATTTTAAAGGTGCGGTGTTCCCCACGAGTCATCTTGGCAAGAGAGGAGTTGGATTGACCTTGGGAGCCGGAAACCAAAATCAACTGGCTTGAAACGGGAAGTTTTTTAAGCTTCTTGTCAGATATAACCAACCCTTTAGGAATGGTTAGGTACCCCAAATTACGAGCAACCTCAAAACTTTTTTCCAAAGAAAGCCCAGCTAGAGTGACCTTTCTCCCAAGTGCTTGAGCCACATCAAGCGCCTGTTGGATTCGCGAGATATCGGAGGAGAACATGGTTATAAAAACCCGACCCTTTGTCTTTTGAATCTCCTTAAAAAATGTCTCGCCTACAATGCGCTCTGAGGGGGAAGAGCCCGGTCGCTCCGAACGAAGGGAATCGGAAACCAGAAGAAGAACGCCATGGCGCCCGTACTCCTCAACCCGACCAAGTTGAGCAAGACGGCGATCTAGAGGAGTGGGGTCGAGTTTAAAGTCGCCGGTATGTATGATCGAGCCAAAGGGCGTCTCGAGCGCCACGGCCATCGCATCGGGAATGGAGTGCGTCAGGCGAATGAACTCAAACTGAAAATCGCTCCCGAGCTTTACCTTTTTACCCTCGCGGATCTCCTTTAAGTCCACCCTCTTGGGACCTTTCTCTTTTAGTCTCTGCTTTATAAACCCCAAAGGCAGCCTAGCCGCATAAACGGGAACCTTGACTCTTTTCAAAAGATACGGGATAGCACCTATATGATCCTCGTGCCCGTGGGTTATGATTAGACCTCTGAACTTCTTTCGGCTCGCTAAAACGTAGGAGAAATCCGGAATCAAAAGCTCGTTTTCCGGCGCGTCCTCCTCGTCGGGGAATCCGATACCGCAGTCCACCACAACCAGGTCGTTTGCGGTCTCGTAGACGTACATATTCTTGGTAACCTCCCCCATCCCACCAATCGGTATAAACCGCAGGTAGCTGGGTGGTTGGGCGGTTGATTGCTTTGTTGGTTTGTTGGTTTTTTGTGCCATCCGATTAACTAATCAACTGCTTAGCCAGTGAGCTAAATCAACTTAAGTTGATTTTGGTTTCCGTTCTCTATCTCCACCTCCTCAGGTGTTACGTCTCCGGCGATGACCTTCCTTAGCATGGCAAAGTCTTGCTCCAGATCGCGAAGCACGCCGGAGGAGCGCAAAGCAGCGGCGGGGTGATAGACAGGAAATACAATCCTGTTTCCCACCTTGAACGCTTTCCCGTGAAACTCGGTTATCGTTTTATCCTTGATAAAAACCTCCAGAGCCGCGCGGCCCAGAGGGACTATGACCTCAGGGTTCACGACCTTTATCTGCTGCATAAGGTAAGGAAGGCACGCCCTGGATTCATCCTTCATCGGGGCTCGGTTATCCGGGGGGCGGTGTTTGACGACGTTGGTTATAAAAACATCCTCTCGCACCAAGCCGTTTTTGGCAAGGAGGTTATCGAGAAGCCCCCCGGCACGTCCGACAAAAGGGCGTCCGGATTTATCCTCGTGAAAGCCGGGCGCCTCCCCGATGAACATCACCTTCGCCTCGGAACTTCCTTCGCCGGCAACCGCGTTAGTGGCGGTTCGCCAAAGTCGGCACTTTTGACAGGTCGAAATAACCCGATTAACTTGGGATAGAAGCTCTTCCTTTTTTTTCATGAAAACTTCACACGTACCCTAGCGACGGCCGAAGCCCCTCGGGCCTCTCCCGGGGCGCCGGGATGGGGAGTAGCCACCCTTTCTGTAATCCGGGGTGCGATAGCCAACCGGCTTTCTTCTCCCACTTTTGCCTCGCTTATCACCACCCTTTGGAGCCTTCTCCAATGCTTTTTTGGAGAGGTTGATCCGCCCGCGCTCATCAATTCCTAAAACCTTCACTTTTATCTTGTCCCCTACCGAAACCACGTCCTTTGGGTTGGAGACAAAACCGTGAGAGAGCTCGGAGACGTGGACCAAACCTTCCTTCCCCGGCAAGATCTCCACAAACGCCCCAAAGTCAACCACCCTCTTCACCGTCCCGTCGAAGACCTCCCCAACCTCGACCTCGCGAATCAGATCCTCGATGAGCTGTTTTGCTTCGTGAATTTTCTCCTCCTCCTGAGCCGTGACCGTAACCGTCCCGTCCTCTTCTATATCAACTACCGCCCCGGTCTTGTCGGTAATGCCCTTTATGGTTCGCCCGCCGGAGCCGATTACGTTGCCGATCTTCTCAACCGGAATCTTGAAGGAGGTGACCTTAGGAGCATATTCGGAGAGTTTTTCCCGAGGTTTGCCTATCACCTTGAGCATCTCCTCAAGAATCGCGAGGCGCGCCTTTTTCGCCTTCTCGAGCGCTTCCTTCATAACCGCATCCGATATTCCTTTAACCTTGAGATCCATCTGAATGGCGGTTATCCCCTCCTCCGTACCCGCTACCTTAAAATCCATATCCCCGCACTGGTCCTCGATACCCGTAATATCGGTGAGGACGGAAACCTTCTTCCCGTCGGTAAAGAGCCCCATGGCGACGCCAGAAACCGGGGACTTGATGGGGACCCCCGCATCCATCAAAGCCAGGGTCGAGCCGCAGGTTGCGGCCATGGAGGTCGAGCCGTTTGAGGATAGGATCTCCGAGACCAAACGGATGGTGTAGGGAAACTGTTCCTCGGGCGGTATCATACGCTCCAAGGCACGCTCCGCCAAAGCCGAGTGCCCGATTTCGCGCCGATTCGGTGCCCCAATACGCCCTACCTCGCCGACGGAGAAAGGCGGGAAGTAGTAGTGGTGGATGTAGCGCTTGGTCTCCTCACCCAAAGGACCTTCTATAAGCTGTTCAAGAGAGGTAGAACCCAATGTCGCGATGGTCATGGCCTGAGTCTCCCCACGCTCGAAGAGGGCGGAACCGTGAGTTCTGGGGAGAACTCCGGTTTTAATGTAAAGACGGCGAACCTCGTCAAAGTTCCGCCCGTCGGTGCGCTTGTTGTCTTTTATGACCAACTCCCGAACGGCGTCCTTGACCAGATCCCCCAAAGCGTTCGCCATGGCTACCTTCTGGTAAGTACCTTCAAACTTCTTAAAAACCTCCTCCGACAAGGATTCAAGTGCCTCGTTGAACTCCTCTTTTGTCTGGGTTTTTTCGACTATCCCTTTAAGAGGCGTGAGCGCCTCGCCTTTCACGTCGTCTCGCAAAACTTCCAAGTTCTCGTCGACCTCGATTTCCTTCTTTTTCGCCCCAACCTCTTTACTCAAATCGGCGATGGTTTTGACTATTGGCTTTAACTCCTCTTTTGCAAACTCAATCGCGTCAAGCACCACATCCTCCCCAACCTCATCCGCGCCACCCTCAACCATTACGACGGCATCGGCAGTGCCGCTTGCGATAAGGTCGAGGTCGGAAAACTCAAGTTCCGCGTGGGTCGGGTTTGGAATAAAAGCGTGAGGATTACCTCCCTCGGAAGAGCGCCCCACCCGCACCGCCGCTGTCGGGCCGTCCCAAGGAATATCGGAGCAGGAGAGTGCGGCGGAGGCGGCTATAACCCCCAAAACTCCGGGGTCGTTCTCCAGATCAACCGACAAGACGGTCACCACCACCTGAACCTCGTCCTTATAATCTTTTGGGAAAAGCGGGCGTATGGTTCTGTCTATCACGCGTCCGGACAAGATGGCTTCATCCGAGGGCTTACCCTCACGCTTGACAAACCGGGAGCCCTTGATGCGCCCTCCGGCGTAAAGCCGTTCGACGTAATCGACCGTCAAGGGGAAAAATCCCACATCCTCTTTTGGAGCCGAGGCGGTCGCGGTCGCCAAAACGACGGTATCGCCGTAACGGGCCAAAACGGCGCCGTTTGCCTGCCCCGCCATCTCTCCATACTCCAGAGAAAGGGCCCGGCCACCGACCTGCAGCTCCTTTTTGATAACTGTTTTTTTCGAAGTAGCCATTATCTTAATTTCTAGGGTTAATAGGCAGCGGGGAGTACCAATCTTACTTCCTATCCAAACTACCTTTTACATTCTTTCGTTCTTAAAGTATAAACGACTAGAGGGTTACTTGGAAAGCCCCAGCTTTTTGGTTATCTTTTTATATCTGCTTTCGTCCCTTCTTTTGAGGTAACTTAAGAGTTTTCTCCTCTTATTGACCAACCCCAAAAGCCCGCGACGCGAGCTTGAATCCTTTTTGTGTATCTTGAGGTGACTTATAAGTTGTTGAATCCTCTTGGTCAAGATTGCGACTTGAACTTCCGGAGATCCGGTATCTTTCTTGTGAATAGCCGCAAGCTCGACGAGCTCCTTCTTACCCTCCGGCAAGACCTCCTTTTCGCGCTTTGGCTTAGCGGTCGCCTTCTTCTTTTTTACTGTTTTGGTTGCCTTTTTTGCTTTAGCCATTCACTTAAGAGTTTAACACGAGAATATCGCCCTTCTTGAATTCGAAATCGGGTTTTACCAGAATCCCGGCTTCTTGGTTCGAGGAAACCTCAGGAACGTCGTCTTTGCCTATGCGAAGCCCGCGGATTCTCCCTTTGTAACTCTCCTCCTCGTCGCGCAGAACCCGCACTCTGTCTTTGTACTTGAACTTACCGTTAAGGATTTTGACCCCCGCTACGTGGTCCCCGCTCAAAAGCTCAAAAACCTTGAGTACCTCCGCTTGGGGCGCGCGTTCCTTCTCCTCAATCGCTCGCGCTCCGGCCAGGAGCTTCTCGACGACCTCCAGCATCTCATAAATGACCGTGAAGCTTCGCACCCCTACCCCCAAATCACGAGCCAGTCGGTCGGCCGCGGCTGTCGGGACGATGTTAAAACCCAAAATCAACCCGTCAGAGGTTGAAGCAAGTCTGACGTCGGAGTCGCCAATAGGACCAACTCCTTTGAGAAGTAAGTTTGCATGTTTACCCTCAACCTCGAGCTGCTCTATCGCCCGCTCCAGCGCCTCAAGAGCGCCTTGGGTATCCGCCTTGAGGATGAGGTTGAGTCTGTCCTCCTCACCCTCCCCGGCGCCGTGCTCCTCTTCCTCCGGTTCTGCTTTTGCCGCCGGGGATTCACCGACAATCGCTCCAACCGACGCTACGTCCCCAAAACCCAGGACCTGGACGGGAGTTCCGGGGCCCGCTTCCTTCACCCGCTTGCCCGTCTCGTCAACCAGTGCCTTGACCTTGGCTTTAACCTCCCCGGCAAAAACCTCGTCCCTCACCCTAAGCGTCCCGTCCTGCACAATAAGGGTTGCCAAGGAGCCCTGGCGAGGAGAGAGGCGGGATTCTATAACAACCGCCTTGAGCGTGGATGTGGGATCGGATTTGAGTTCGGCGAGTTCGGAGACCAGGGTTATCATCTCCAAAAGCTCCTCGACCCCCTTCCCCGTCTTGGCGGATACGGAAACCACGGGGGTATCTCCCCCTTGACCTTCGGTAGCGACACCCTCCTTGGCGAGCTGTCCTTTAACTTTGGTTGCGGCTTGTGCCGGCGCCACGTCCATCTTGTTTATGGCGACGACGAGGGGTATACCGGCCGCCTTGGCGTGGGCGATTGCCTCTACCGTTTGGGGTTTGACGCCGTCGTCACCCGCGACTACCAAAACCGCAACGTCCGCTACCCGCGCTCCTCGTTCCCTCATCTTGGAAAACGCCGCGTGTCCGGGCGTGTCTATAAAGGTAATCTTCCTTACCTCCCCTTTCTTACCCTTCACCTCTACCTGGTAAGCTCCAATACCCTGAGTAATGCCGCCTGCTTCACCGGCTGCGACGCGTGCTTTTCGTATGTAGTCCAAAAGGGTGGTTTTACCGTGGTCTATGTGACCCAGAACCACCACGACCGGTGGTCTGGTTTCCTGCTTTGGCTTTGCGGTTTTTTTGCGCTCTTCTTTTTTTGCCATTTTTGATCGACCGGAAGGTACAACATCTTAACCTTCGCTCGACTCCTCCTCAACCTTCTCCTCACCTTCCCCCTTCTCCTTAAGTCCCCCTAAGATATTTTTTATTTCCGCGAGCGACTTGGGACCTAAACCCTTTATAGCAGACAGCTCTTCCTCGTTTTTTTCGCGAAGCGCTTGCGTCGTCTCAATTCCAACCTCGGTTAACGTCCTGACGACTCGAGGAGATAACCCTACCCCAACAAGCTCCACCCCCCGTGTATCCTCGGCAAAGACGGCGCCGGCACCCTTTATGTCTATACGCCAACCGGTGAGTTTTGCCGCGAGGCGTACGTTTTGACCGTCGCGGCCTATGGCCAAGGAGAGCTGATCCTCCGGAACCTCCACTTGAGCAGTATGCGTTTTCGCCTTAAGTTTTACATCAAGCGCCTTGGCGGGAGAAAGGGATGAGGCGATAAATATTTCCTCGTCGCCGGAATAGGGAATTATATCGACCTTCTCCTCCCCCAGCTCGCGAGTTACCGCCTGTACCCGTACCCCTCGCTGCCCGACGCAGCTTCCCACGGGGTCCACCTTCTCCTCACTTGAGGAAACCGCCATTTTGGTTCGTCTTCCGGCTTCCCGCGCTATCGCCTCTATCTTAACGACCCCCTGGGCAATCTCGGGAACCTCCAAGGCAAAAAGTTCTTTGACAAAGCGCGGATCGGTCCGCGATAGGATAATCTCGGGACCCCGGTAGCCCTCCTTTACCTCTTTAACCAGCGCCTTAATTCTCTGGCCGGAGGAGTATCTCTCGCCCGCGATCAGTTCAGATGGTGGGAGTATGCCCTGCGTCTTTCCCAAATCGACGTAGATAACCCCTTTGTCGACGCGAAAGACGTAGCCGGAGACGATGCTCCCCACCTTTTCCTCAAACTCTGATCGGATTGATTGGCGCTCCTCCTCCCTAATGGTTTGTAAGATTACCTGCTTTGCGGTCTGGGCGGCTATACGACCGAAACCCGGAGGCGTTACATCTTTTTCTTCCTTCATAATTTTGACCTCGCCGCTTTTGTCGTCGATTTGGACCTCTATCTCCTCCTCTTCCTTCTCCCCAAAATCCTTGCGGTACGCCGCGGCCAGGGCCTGCTTAACGCCCTCGATAACCGCCTCGGGAGTGACCCCCCGCTCCGCGGCCAGTTGGTTTATTGCAGCACTAAATTCGGTAACAGCCATTTTGCTTTTTCAAAAAACTTGGTGGGCAGAACCCACCAACCTCAAAGAAGCTAACCTTTCTAAGTCAAAGTATATCTTGCTGGTTACTACCAGTCAACCGCAAAAGCAAAACAATGTAAACCGGTGTCGTACTATCATACTGTAAAGTATAATAGCGCAAGCAGAGTTGACGAGGGGACGGGCTTGGCCTTTTCATCACCCGCCCCCTCTTAACAGGGCTTTACCAAAACGCGTTTGAGAAAGAAGGATTAAAGGTTGAGATCGCCCACGACGGAAAAGCCGGTCTCGCCATGGCCAATAAAACAAAGCCAGACGCTATCCTTCTTGATCTTTTAATGCCAGGAATGAGCGGTTACGAGGTTCTGGAAGCTTTAAGAAAAAATGAAGAAACCAAAGGTATTAAGGTGATCGTTCTTACCGTTGTCAAAGAAAAATCCGCTCAAGAAAAGGCAAAAAAATTGGGAGCTACAGATTACCTTATAAAAAGCGAGCTCGAATTGCCCCAGATAGTCGAGCGGGTTGTTCCCCACTTAAGCTGAGAGGTTAAACCTTTAAAAACACCCTGTTGAGAGCCAAGGTCGATTCAAAAAGGACTATCAAAGGAACGGTTAGAAGAGCGAGGGAGAGTATGTCGGTCGGGGGGAGAAGCGCGGCAAAAATCAAGCATATAAGATAGACCAGCGGCCGCTGGGAAACTATCTTGTCGTAGCCCACGACGTTTAAATTCACAAGCGCCGTCAGAACAATCGGGAACTCAAACGCCGCACCCATCAACGATGAGGTGGCTATGATTTGCGACAGAAATGTCGAAACATCCAAAAGGTTGGTTATAGAAAGCTGAAGTACGTTCTGGTAAAAGAGGCCTATCACGTACTTCATCACGGCGACCCCGTAGAAAAACCCGGTGACGAAAAGAAGAATAGCCAGCGGCAAGAGGGTCAAGACAAACCTGTACTCACGTTTACTGAGAGCCGGCTTTAAAAACGAAAAAAGCTGAAACAGAAGCAAGGGCAGCGAGGCGATTATCCCCGCGGCCAATCCGGAACTTACCGCCAAGTTAATAAACTGAAACGGCGAAGTGAAGGCAAAATTTACCCCTTCGAGTCTAAAGATAGTGAGACTAAAAGTCACTATCTTCTCATAGTAGACAAACCCCAAAAGAGCCGCGACCACAAACACGACGAACATCACCTGGAGCCTTTTACGGATTTCCATCAGGAAGGGGTAGTATCTATCCACGGCTCCTTCCCAACCCGCGTCAACAGTTCGCTCACTATCTGGGGACATTGAGGGTATAGATTAAACTACTCTTTACTCTCCAGCAGTCTTCTTGAATTCTCTAACTCCCTCCGCGACGCCCTTGATGAATTCGGGAAGTTTCCTTGACCCGAAAAACACCATAAGCATTGTGGACAGGATTATTAGTTCGGCTAAGCCGATTCTAGGCACCACTCTCTTCACCCCCTTTCACGGTTGACTCCTCTTCAACTTTTGAGGGAGTTTCTTCTCGTTTTGCGCCCTCAGGCGCGGACTCGTCTACTGGTTTTTGCATTTCTTCAAACGCCTCCGCGGCTTCCTTCTGCACTTTTCTTAGCTCGCGGCCCGCCTCACCGGCGTCGCGGGCGATCTCACTCGTCTTCTTTTTACCAAAGATAGCGATCAAAACCGCAAGAATGATTAAAAACTCTCCGGTGCCGATGTTCCCGAACATTTCCAAACTGAGTATAACAGTTTGGAAAAGGAGTAGAGAATAGGAATAGAGAATAGTTAGATAAAAGTTGACAGAGCGTAGAAAATAGGAATTAGTTATGGGAGTCCAGTCTTATAAGGAGCTAGTGGTTTGGAAAAAATCCGTAGAGTTAGTTAAAACGATCTACGAAATAACTAAAAACTTCCCTCAAAGTGAGCAGTTTGGCATCACTTCCCAAATGAGAAGAGCGGGCGAGATCATCAAAATGCTCTACGTTATGGTCTACCGGAAATAGTCGGTTCTCTTCTCCTCCAACTACTCCTACTCTCTATTCTCTACTCTCTTTTAGCATCATTTGAGTGATGCTAAAGTCGCTTTGACCTTGGCGTCGCGGAGCGTCTTGCCGGTCGATCCCGTCCCGGTGTGGTCGGATATAAGCTCGTCCCAGACTGCATCCGCAATCGCTGAGGCGGATTCCCCCCCGGCGGGGGTTTCTATGAACGTCCCGCTGCCGTCGTCTTGGATCTGCCCCTGGTTACCAGTGGTATTGCCGGAGAAGGTGTGATGGAGCCGTATTCCGGTCCTCGTGACGCCGGTCCCAACGTGGATACCGTACCCGGTGTTATTGAAGATGAGGTTGTTTTCAAAGATGTTATCTTCCACACTCGAGCCCGAAAGATCCGCACCGTCTCCCCCGTTGCCGGAGATGATGCACTGGCGGATTTTGGTGGTTGCGGTTGATGCACCAACCGCAATTCCAATCCCGGCGCAATCTTCAATAGCGCAGGTGTCGATGGTAGTCCGGGGGGAGCTTGAGATATCTATTCCGTTGGCGGTCGTGCTGTTAACCCAAACGTCTTTGATGAGGGCGTTATCGCCCGTTACGGTAATCCCGTTATCGGTCCCAGCTCCGTCGGTTGTGACGTAAAAGCCGGAAAACTCCACGTTATCGCCGGTAATTTGCCCAGTCGGCGTCCCAGGGCTACCCGGAACGAATTGGAAGAAATAACCAGGACCTCGTAGCTTGAGGTTGTCGGTCGAGATGGTGATTTTCTCGGTCACGGTGGTAACTCCGCTGGGATCGGTCGCCAGCGCAAAAATGATATCGCTCTTGCCAGCGGCCACCAGGGTTTGGGCCTGGGAAAAAGTCTTTACGGCAGTTGATGGGGTCAGTCCGTCGTTGGTATCGACACCGCCGACAGGATCCCAGTAGTAAACGGAACCTATGGTGGCGTGACGACCTCGCAGAGATTCGATCATGTAAAGGGTGGCGTAGTCCGAGGGCGGAGTAGCAATCGTCGGCGAAGAAGACTGAGCGATAGTTACTTGAGTATAATCTGTTGTTTGTATAGGATCCATATTATCTCCATTGGCGTCCACCGCCACCAAATTGCCGCCCGATACGGTGCAGGACACAAAAGTTGGACCTGGTCTTGATTCAAACGCCAGTTTGGCGTTTTGCAGCGTCGCCGTTATCCCGACGAATGCGCCACCGCCCAAAGGTTCCTTACCAGCGGAATCAATTAAATGGTCAAACGGCGTCGATTCCGGTAAATTATCTTCGATGTCTCTGCAAGTATCGTGAAGGTCCTGGATGGAGATTGTTGTTGAGGGAGCAGCAACGGTAATAATCCTTGGACTTACTTCCCAGTTAACACTGAGGTCGTTTCTAATAGCCATGCCGCATAACGTACTAACGAGAAATTGGTCCCGCAGAATACGAAGCTTCAGTTACTGCACTTTCTTCCTTTTTCCTAACGACGTGCTGGGTAGTCCGGTCTTTGAGAATTTTCGCCACAGCACCGATAGCCTTGCTTAGAACCTCTTCCACTTTTTCATTTTCCTCCGTCGACATGTTGTCCAGCCTGGTCCGACCGTCGAGGGCCACTTTATACAGGGTTTGTGACCCGACCCTTACCGACCAAATGGTCTTTTCCATTTCCTGCTTTTGTTTTGTTTTTTTAGTTTCCGCTTCTTCAGCCTGTTCAAACTCTTCGGCTTTTTTGGTTTTTTTAGTCTTTTTCTTCGCCATTTTTTGCTACACCTCCTTTTTGCTCATCAACTGTAACACTCTTTCCCCCCTGATCCTTTTTCTTTTGCCTGAGGATATTTATATATCCCCTGTACTCGTCGATTGTGTTCTTTTCTCTTTGTATCGCTTCCTCAAAGGTTGCGATATTTCTTTTGGCTGCCTCGATGCCGCGCATTAAGGCATCAGTATCGTAATTAACATCAACCATTTATTTAAGTGTAAATTGTATCCTCGGTTCGGACCGTCTGGACCGATGTGTTTGCACCTGAAAGTACTGAATCAACTTCAAACGGTTTGATTGGGGTTGGATTGGCTACATTTCTAACCCTAGCCCTGAAATAGATTGGTGATACATAAATAATTGAGACGGAAGCGGTTGAGCCTGTGGCGTATTGGTCAATAAGCGGTATATAAACATCGTCTGCGGTATTCATCGCAATCGGTACACAGTTAAGTTCATAAGAATCGCCAGATATCTGACCAGAAATAGCACTTGTAAGCGTAAGCTGTGTATCTGAGTCCACCGAAGCAACATACGAATACCCCTTACCTGCACCGCCGCCGGTTGTGTTATATACTAAGTCTCCTCGTCTGGCCGTTGTGTTGAACGAAGCTCCCGAATCGACAATCGTAGTTGTATTGGTTCCTGCAGTTGCTGTTCCTGTTGCATTTGCAAGTGTGAAGACCGATCCCGACCACGAACTGAATCTAATTCTGTAGTTGGCATTATTATCTGAAGCGTCTCTTATTCTTAGCACTCCTCCGGTTGTTTTACCAGGCACATCGGCGGGAATTGCTGTATCTACAGTTAAAGTAGCGTCTCCGATCGATTCCCCACCGGACGCTGAGAACTCTGTCTTGTCGATATTCCCACCCTCAGCTGTGAGTCTGAAAACCGTAACTCTGTCATCGGTTGTGACCGACTGGTCATTAGTACCAACCAACTGTGTAACAGTGATTGAATATGCTTGAGGTCTTGTATAAGTACCACCGTCCACTGAAACCAGCGAGAAATTATTTTCATCGGCGGATACATAATCGGTAAGCAAAACACCCCTGGCACCGAAGAAGGTACCCCCACCGGGGAATGAACCAAAAGGTACCTGTTTGTTGGGTGCAAAGTTAGCTGCCGCAGAATCTATTTCAACTGTGCCGGAAGTATCGTTGTCCGTTAGGGTGTAGGTGGTTGCCCCGGTTCCAAATGTGCCCCTCACATCTCTAAGAAGAATTACTTTATTTGTCGTATCGTGAGAGATGACGATTCCAGTCGCACCGGATGTTTCTTGGGTTACGTCGGAACCTTCGTTTATCGAACCTGTGACCGCCCCTGTGTATGCTAAATAGGCTTCTGCGCCAACGTATTGCTCACCTTCGATCCCATCGGTGTTTGCGGTAGTTGTACCTCCGTTTCGGGTAATATACTTTAACCACTCGTAAACTTCCGATAGAGGGTTCTGGTTACAGTCGATGGTGATACCGTAGTATTCGGCTGTACCATCGTCGTCAACATCGAAAGTTGTATTAGCGTGAGTGACTGTAGGTGGAGTATTGTTTGTAAACCAAGAGTTAAGCGCTGGCCCTTGGTTGGCTGGTGCATTACCATCCTTGGTTGCCGAACCAGTGGCGTCTACGTCAGTAACGGTTTCTGCCGCGGTTTGAAAATCAGTCTGCGGGTCGCCAAGCAAGTAGTAGTGAAAAGTATAAGTTGGTGACGAGCCGTCAATTTGAGTGATAATCGCCCGCGCCCCGGAAGTTGCCCCATTGATTTCATCGCCTACGTTAAAGTCATCAGTAGCAACAGCTGTGGTAGTAATGGACTTATAACCCGTGGAGTTGTCCAAGTCGGTAGCGGTGTTGATAGGGACGGGGTTACGCCCTCCAGATGTGGTTGATGTAGCGGTTTCAAAGTTGTCGTAGTAGGTTGAACCTTTTCTGGCAAAGGCCTTGATATAACCGCCATCAATGATGGGGAAAGAGGCTTGCGTGAAATCTTTAGTGTAGACACAAATATCTATGTGGCCGTCGCCCCACCAGTCTTGCGTTGAATCGGTTATAGAACTTATTCTTGCTCTTGAAGCATCGCTAACCGTGCCTTGATAAAGGTAGATATGGGTATCGGGTTCTATCGTACCAATGCTGTAAAGGTTGGCCCAAATCTGCTCGCCCGTAAAAGAAGACGCGCCAGATTGGGTGGCTGTGTGGGAAGATCCAGCTTCAGTAATGGTTTGGCCGTTGGTAGTAAAGTCGTCGCCGGCCACACTTGAATTTGGCCTGATGACCAAATAGTCATCAGTGGCGCCAATATCAATTACTTCAAGCAAAGTGCCATTACCGGTGGTGGCGCCGGATATGTCGTTGCCGACATCACCAGTAACAATGGTATTCGTAGCCGCGGTAACAGGAACAACAACGATTCCAGTATTAGTACCCGTTTGGCGGGTCCAAGAGGACGTTCTCAAAGCACCGCTCGTTATATGCTCCATACAGTCGTAGGTGACGTACCAGGGGTCGGAATCTCCCGCGTCGATAATGCCGATCGTATACTCCACCGGCGTTTCAGCAGACATAACAGAACCATCATCCATCTGTCCTAATTCGTCAAAGAGATTTGCCAGGGCGGAGTAGACTTCGTTAAGGGTATGGGTGGTTGTAGCACCGCCAGTCCAGACCAGTTGTTTTCTTCTGTTCTCGTCTGAGTAGTAGACAGTTATATCGCCGCCAAGAATTGTGTCTGACATCGGTCAAGAATAAAAGTTGGGCAGAGGTACTGACCAAAGTATACAGAAGCAACAGGGTTACTTGTCAATAAGGGGTTCAACCCCTACCGCCAAAGCGGGGTTCAACCCCTTGACTCGCCTTGGCAGTAAGAGATAGAGTAAGACGTATCACTGTGCTCTACGATCTTGTCCCGTCTTTGACGTGATAAAGAGAAAGAACAATGCCATCTAAGTACGTCGTCCGCAATTTCCGCGAAAACGCTTACTACCACGTCTTTAACCGCGGGGTTGAGAAGCGCGATATCTTCTTAGACGAGTATGACTATCACCTCTTCCAGCGTTACTTGTTCCTATACCTTCGGCCTATCGAAGAGGTCTTGGAGAGGGACCCGGAGCTACCGCTTAGGCTGGTAGGAAAAAACCTCACCGACGAGGTCGAGCTCCTGGCCTATTGCCTGATGCCCAACCACTTTCACCTGCTCCTAAAACAAAGAACCAAAAACGGGATTTCCAAGCTCCTAAAGCAGCTCACCAACGCCTATACCCTGCACTTTAACGAGAAGTACGAGAGGGTCGGTGGTTTGATGCAGGGGCGCTACAAGGCGGTCGAGATAAAAAACGATAACTTATTTATCCACCTCGCCCGTTATATACACCTCAATCCTGTGATAGCGAGTGTGGCGCCTAAACCGGAAGAACACCCCTGGTCGAGCTACCAGGACTACTTGGGACAAGAAGCCGAGGTCCCGGTCGAAAAAGACAAAATCTTGTCATACTTCCCATCGGTCGGAGCGTTTAAGGGATTTCACGAGGATCAGGCGGATTATAAGAAAGGGTTGAGGAAGATTGAGCATCTTGCGATTGACGCAGAATAAATTCCAGTTTCAAATTTCCAATCTCCAACGAATTGCGCGGTCGAGGACCAGAGGGGAAATCGAATCACCAACGAGCAAGCCGATGCGCTTATCGCGGAAGCGCAGAGGATTATTAGCAGCTTGACCCCTTAAGCCTTAATAGTATCTTCTGCAACCGACACCAAAAGATCCAAGGCATAACTGCTAGTGCCAGTGAGTTTCTGTTTCGAACTGTAAGGGAGATAATCCATTCCTCCCCCGGAGGAAAGCCTAACCCTTACAATAACATCCTTATCCGTACCGTAGTTGTAGCTTTCCGTAGCAATCCCGCTGACATCGGTTTCCTCGTTCATTAGGGGAACCGTTGCCGTGTCCGTTCCCGAGACGTAATTCACCGCCAGCGTATGGGCAGAATAGTTATCACCGGATGTCCAAGTATTATCTGTTCCACCCTGAAGGGCAGTTGTAGTGGCGTTGTTTGCATCGACGATTTCAAGAATAATCGCCCAGCTACCATCGGTTTCATTCCTGACTGTGTCTCCTTCTACGAGATTAGTAAGATCGTTTACAGTGTCTTGAAGAGAAGTAGAGGTTCCTCCCCCCGTGCAGGCATAGGGTCCAAACTTAGTGTTGAAAGTAAAAGTTTGGCCGGATCGGCTTGCATAACGGTAGTTTTGCGGTTCGCCGGTCGAAACATCATGTACCACTATCCATCCTGAGGAGGGTAGATCGGACGGAACGGTTTCCCCAGTTGTTACAACGAAATCTCCATCTCCTTGGTTATTGCCCGCAGCGGACGTAAAAGGGTTGCCGGGGTGGCCATAGTCGGCCGCAGCGTTACCGCCGGGATCTTTTTGAATCCAAACCTGTGTACCCTCGACGGCAGCTCCACCTGAATCAAGAACCTCCACTCTCAGCGTTTTGGTGTTAAGGATCTGGGTTGTCCCACCACCAGTATTTTCATAAGTGGAGGGGTTCGCCCCATTTGCAGCGTTTATGGTGACGAGACCGGCCGTAGCATTTTCGATATCATAATCGTTTCCGGCAAACTTAAGGTTGTCATATGTGAACGTTCCGGTCGAACCGTGGTATATGGCGTGCGCTGTTCCTGCGTCATTTCTGTTTGCCAGGAAAGAGCTGTTCTTGATATTAATCGAGCCATTCCAGTTCAAAGCCCCATCCGTTCCGGAATAACCGGAAAAGGTGAGGTTTCGGGCTTCAACCGCCCCCAAGTTAACAGGACCGCATTCGCTAAAAGTAGTGTTGAATACCCTGTGGGTAGTTGACGTGGAGAAATCCACCCCTTTACCGATTCCCAAGAAAGTAGCGCCGTAGACCTCCAACTCGTTGACGGTATCACTAAAGTCAAATTTCCCGTCAACCCCAAAAAAGGTATTATCCTGGCTAAAGACCGATCCCGAAAATCCTACGCGATTATCCCCTGAGCCCGAGGAAGTACCCGCCTCAAAATCCGTGAACCCCGTATCGTTTACCACATACACGTTTAGGTAATTTGTTGTCCCACCCACATCCCTATCCGCGGCGGGTTGATCAGCAAAATATGCAACCTCACCCCTAGAACGGAATCTGGTACGGTTGCTACCCGATTGATCACCAATATAGAGGTTATAATTCAGTTCGTAGAGACCAAGCGGATTCTTAGAAACAGCGCCCCACCAATTATCATCCGTCGGTCCGTCCTTTTGGTAGATATCTTCGAAGCCTATGTAGCCATCAACAATCGAGGTTACCGTTTCGTCCACCAAAGTTTCCACGACGGTGATGTTGAGCGCGTTGACCGTACCAGTGATAGTATACTCGCCGTTGTTGTTAGTCGTGCCGCTAACTACGATTTTGTCTCCGGTCTCAAAACCATCGGTAATAAAAGACCCGCTACCTCGGCTTATCTGACTTGTTGCGGCAGTGTAGGTTAGTGACAGGGAGCCCGTAGATACCCCCGTCGCTTCCACATAGCTTCCGTAATACCAGGCATCGATAGCTACGATGGTAGACTTTGAAGCGGTGGCTATCATATTTGTTCCCACCCCAATGCGACGGATAGCGGTTAAAACCGGTGGTGTTCCAGCACTCCGATCCGGGTTTGTATTGCAATCAAGCGCGATCAGGTGCCATCCCCGCCCAACCCAGGCAACATCCGAGCCCCCAACCTGCCAGTCGTAGTAATTAGTAGTCCAGCTAGTAGTGGAGTCCGTTACTCGAACGTAGACTCCGTAGTTCGTGCTGGTATTGACAAAACCCGGCTGGACATAAACCCATAAAAGAAGTAGGTTGGCTGTGACATCGACATTTGCGGCCGTTTGGTACCCATACCCACCGTCTCCAGTCTGGAAAGGAGCTAGACCAACGGAGTTCGTACCCTCAAGAACAATGTCAGACTCGAGCGACCACTTTGCGGCGTTTTGTCCCCAACCCGAGCCGTTAAGAGTATCCCAATTATTAATACTGGTTAAATTGGATGTAAGAGTCGGTACGGCCATTACTTTCGCCTCCCTTTTAAGTATAAATACCTATCGTAAACTAAAAGAGGTACCACCATTGCCGCGAACCAATCGTCGGGCTCGTCTTGGCGGATTTTTATTTTATCTCCTTTAAGTTTCTTTATATCTTTTCCCTCGAAACCATCAAAATCAGAACCTACGCAGTAGATAGCTTTATCTTTTGGGTGTTCGTACTCGTCCAGAAATTTATCGCCTTTCGAGTCCATCCAGATCCACTTGTGGTTCTTAAACTTAGGGTTTTTCAGAACATAATTTATGGAAGAGTAGGTAAAACCGTTTTTCGTGCCTTTTTTATCGCCCCTTTCTTTATCGATCACAATTGGGCTAAAACCGTAGGTGTTACACAGCTTATCGATCCACGCGTGAACGCCTTGAAAACCGCTTTCTCCTCTGTACCACAATAAGTAAACCATAGATAAGGGGCTAACTCTTAATATAACTTTAACTTATTCGGTCTTGCTAGAAATTTCAACTCCACGAGCTGAACATACCGGTTGTTTTCTGTTATTTTTAGGTGATGCTCCAACTTCTCAGAAAACCGCTTTTGGCCGGAGCCGTACGATACATCATTAAAAGCGAGTACGAACCTAAACAGGTTACTGATTTGGTTAAAGAAATCGTCACCGGTTACACAAGGGGAGAGGTACCAAAGGGCAAAACCAAAGCAAGGAAGGGTTAAGATTTCGATTTGGATTCCTCTTCCTTTTTGTCCGTGCTCAAATCCTTGAGTCTTTCTACCCGTTCTCGAGATTCCCTTTCCTCTTCCTCCGGCTCCCCTGCAAGCTGCGTAGCCACGCCGCCAAAGGCACCGCGCAAAATATAGAAAAGAACTACAGGGGCCAACCCAACCCCGGCGTAAGCGAAAGATAGAGTCAGCGTCACGGGAGTAAGTATCGTTTTAGTCGCAAGCTGCTGCACCGCGTAAAGCTCGGCCAATACCCCCACCGCAAAAAGTATGGTCGCCTTTAGGAAGTATTGCCTCTCAATAAGAGAAATCACCAAAACCGCCGAGAGGACAAACGCCAAAGCCCTAACCCCTATCGCGACCGCGGTCAGAGGGTATACGGAAAGATAAGACGCGGAAAGGAAAGCAAACGCGTTGGAAAGCGTGAGCTGCACGGGACCGGCGATAGACTCCAAGACTGAAGACAGGATAAAAAGTGCAATAGCGGCGACGACCCAGTATTCTTTGCCCATTTCGAGGGAATTTTAACAAGAATTTAACCCTTGCAACAGGGTACCGGTAGTAGATACACTTGAAAAAGAGATATGACGCTCTTGCTCTGGCAGGCGTCGATTTTGCAAGGGGGTGATACAAGTTGCTTCGAAATTTAGGAACGGTAGAAATAATTCTAATCGCCTCGGTCCTGCTCTTGATGATTGGACCAAAGAAATTGCCGGAGCTTAGCCGAGGCATAGGACAATCTATTAAAGAAATCAAAAAAGGATTCAGCGATCCTAAAAAGAGAGAGGCGAGCACCTCATAAAAACCCGCTTTAGAGGAAACATGAAGCTGTCTATTTTGACCGATCGTCGACTCTTGCTCCTGTCAAGCGCTCTAATTTTTTTGAGCGGTCTGTTATTTTTCTTGAAAGTGCGGCCGCTTTTGGCCGTCGAATACCAAAACTGCGAAACCGGCTCCACGTGCCAAGTCGGCGAATTCTTATACAACGACGACTACTCCACTGTGGACCCCGCGGACGCCAGCTGCACCCTGACAGTGCGTGACCCGGGAGGCACGCCTATATCCGGATCGCCATTTACGATGAGCGAAGCCGCCGACGGTTGGTTTTACTATGACTTGGACACGACCGGTCTTTCCCTTGGAAACTACCGCTCCACCATGTGCTGCACCGTCACAAACGTCACCCCAAACCAAACCTTATGCCTGGACAAAAGCATAAGTATTATCCCGGTTCGCTTAACCGCAGCCGCCATTTGGAGCTACTCGGCTCGCAGTCTAACCACCTTTGGGACCTTGGTCGCCGATATTTGGAGCTTTGCTACGCGAAGCTTGACGACCCGAGAGATCACTCCAACCGAGCATATCGCCCAAGAGGAAACCTTAGAACGCCAGTGGACGACCCGCTTCTCCGGCGATGGAGAAGTTCTGGTTGGTAAGGCCTACCGCGCCAAGCTTTGGGTCCTAAACACCCAAACCGAACTGGCGGACGCCGTTTCTAACCCGGCCGTGACAATCTATGACGCCAACCGGGCAAACCCATCGGGCGTCCCGGCCACAATGACAAAAATAGCGACAGGAACTTATGAGCTGGTCTGGACGGTCCCGACAGGTTCCGTCGCGGGTCGATGGGAAACAGTTGTGACCGTAGATATCGGCGGAACCGCGCCTATTCAGGATGGGAGCTACTGGGAAGTGGAGACCGACTCGCCGGCTCAAGTGCAGATTAACGCCATAACCGACAACGTCGTCCCTTCCATAGCCGCCAGTATCACCATCAAAAACGAAGGCGGGAGCGACTACGAGTACCAATACGCATATTGCGTTGTGGATGACCAGAGCAACCAATGCGGAGGTGGAGATGATGTCTTTTACGGCGCCGACGCCAAGTACATACTAGCCGGGCAAAGCTGGACAACCACGCTTAACGCAACCGTCCCAAACCCCGGATTATACTGGTTCAAATTAATAGTCTATTGGGGGACGGAAAAATCGGCCGCGGTTCGCCAATTTAACGCCGTTTCCGGGGTAATATGTTTGGGGGATATCAACAACGACGGTTGGGTGGATCTGACCGACTTCTCAATACTGCTTTACTACTGGAAGACCTCCAACCCGACAGCGGATTTGAATAACGACGGAATAGTCAACCTGACCGACTTCTCGATAATGCTCTTCCATTGGGGCAAGTGCCCTTGAGAGCAAGGAGTAGGAATAGGGAGCAGAAAATAGTTAAATTGAGATAAACATGAGAAACTTGGCGCAAAGACTTAAGAAACTGGAAGCGGTCTTCGGGGTAGTTCTTGTATTTCAACTACTCCTACTCCTATTCTCTATTCCTGCACGTGCCGCAGGCGCCAGGCTCTATCTTTCTCCGTCGGAAGGGAACTACTATGTCGGCTCCTACATCTTAGTCGACGTCTTGGTGGACGCTGGCGGGACCGCGACCAACGCCTACAAGGCGACCCTCACCAACTCCTCAAACCTCAACCCGGTTTCGGTCTCGGGGGGCGGTTCCATCTGCGCGCTTTGGATTACTCAAACCCCCACGACGTTGGAGTGCGGAACCTTCAACGCCTACAGCGGCTCGTCCGGAAAGCTGGGGACGATTGTCTTTCTCGCCCAAGGGGCGGGGTCGGCCACGGTTAGCATTTCAGGCGGCAACGTTAAAAAGGCAGACGGAGCCGGGACGGAAGTCCTAAGTTCTCGCGAGTCTGCTACCTTCAATATCCAAGAGCTTCCGGAGGGCGCGCCGTCGGTCTCCTCCGCCACCCACCCCGATCAAAACGCCTGGTACCAAGCCCGAACCGCGGAGATCTCCTGGTCCGCCGAGGGAGCGGACGGCTTCTCCTATACTCTTAATCAAAACCCCACCGATACCCCCGACGATACGGCGACGGGAACGGAAAGTAGCAAAACCTACACCGATCTCCCCGATGGTGTTCACTACTTCCACGTAAAAGCCCGCAAGGAAAACGCGTGGAGCAACACCGCCCACTTTCGCATCCAAGTAGACGCGACGGCGCCTGAGGCGTTTGAAATAGTCTCCGATCCCCCGGCCGATAAGGTATTTCGCGCGCCCATGCTCTCCTTCTTTACAACCGACACTACTTCTGGTGTAGACCATTACGAGATTTCGATCGATGGCGGAGATTTCTTTGAAACAACGAGCCCCTACCGGTTTGAAAGGATAAGAAGCGGAAGTCATGAAATCACGGTCCGAGCTTTTGACCAGGCCGGCAACACCACCGACTCCAAAATCACACTCGTCGTCATAAGCGTCGCCCCGCCCCAGATCATTCGCCCGACGGATGGTGAGAGGATAGCGCTTTTCGCTCCGCTCGAGGTCGGCTTCACAACCAGCGCGGCGGGGACGGTCGAGCTCTTACTCGACGATAGGCTGATCGCCACCCTCAAAAGCTCGCCCGGGGAAGAGTCAAACTACACCCACAAGGGCTGGATAGTGCCGGAGGTGAGGCGACTTTCGGCGGTTTACATAAACGCGGACGGTATAGAAAGCAACCCGGCAGAGGTTAGCTTTACGGTGACCATGGGGTCTGTGTACCTCTTGGGAATTACGGTCCCCGGCTTTATCTTCTACCCGGTTCTTCTCGCCCTGCTTGCCGGGTTAGGGTTCTTGGGGGGAAGGCGGATAAAGAAGGTGAGGACGAGGAAAAAAGGCAAAAAGGAACCCGTTACCGAGAAAAAAATCGAAGACGGCAAAGAAACTAAGGAGAAGACGAAGAAAAAAGAAGAGGAAAAGGCCAAGTCGAAGCCTTAATCTTTTGATTCTCCCTTGTTCCTCCGACGGTACGTCGGAGCACAAGAGTGGTCCTCGATCGCCTAAGGCGGGTGTGTGTCCACTCTTGACGGGCGGGTAGGTTTTTAACTATATTCAAAGTTAGACGAGATCGTGGTTTTCTCCCCAACGAACCTGCCCTCTTAAACCTGTCCGATGGGGTTTTGGAGGTAGATAGGTTTGGTTCTTAAGGCAGTACTAGTTTTTTACAATTTGGCGATCGCCTCTCTTCTACTTTTCCAAGGTGTACAGAGGTTAGATACCCTGGGCTACCAGCTTCTCGTCGCTTTTCTTTTGCCGGTCGTGGCTTATACCGCATTTCTTTTGATAGAAAGAATTCGCTCTTTCCCCGGACTTGCAGCACTTAAAGGCCTCGCTTTTGTCTTGAGTCTTATAACAACCAGCATCCTCTTCTTCTTTAACCTGGGTGGAGCGACCACGCAAGCGGAGTACATCCTCGCCGCTCTTAGCGCTCCCCTACCGCTTTACTTCTGGGGGTCCTTGGTGGGGCGGTTCGTCGGCAGTTCTGGAAGACCAAAAGAGGAAGCCGTCAAGGAAGAAAAGCCCGCGCCGGCCAAGGTCAAGGCGGTAAGCAAAGAAGGGGTGGAAGATCCCAAGAGGCGAGACTTCTTAAAGAAAATAGGCGGAGTCGGTCTGGGAATCTTGGCCTACTCCATCCTAAACCCCAGGGGAGCGGGAGCCGCCTTCTTCGGTAGCGTCCCCGGCCCCGGAACCGTAGCCATCAAAGATACCGCCGGCAACCAAATAGACCCGGCCGAAAAATACCCCACCAGCGGATACGGCATAACGGAGATTGACGACGCCGGAACCACCTTCTACTACGGTTTTGTGGACAAGGCCGGGGCTTGGTACATAATCAAGGAAAACGACACCACAGGAGATCTGTCCTACCTTTACGCGACCCCCGCCAACAACCCCACCGAAACGGACTTCGCCGACGCGTGGGCCGACCGCGCCACCACCCTCACCTATCAACAATTCGACTCCGCCTTCTGATACACCCTATTGCTATAGCGTTCCCATTTGTGCAACTATAAAAGAGCGTATGAGTACATACGCCGTCGAGAGGGGGTGATAAATGTGTTAGGAGGACTGGGTACAACTGAACTTATATTCGTGTCTGCTATACTTCTGGTTTTCTTCGGCGGGAGAAAGCTTCCCGAACTGGCCCGAGGTATCGGAGACTCGGTAAGAGAATTCCGAAAGGCAGTAAAGGAGTAGTCGACTTAATTGGTTAAGTCTGCCGGGAACGGCGGCTTCTACCCTGCCCTTTGCCTTTGCCTCAAAGAAGCAAGGACAACCGAGGGAGCCATCTTAAGTTTTGGCGCTTCACTTACGATTTCCTGGAACTTTCCCGGATTCCCGGCAACTCAAGAGAACGTTAAATAAAAAGGTCTGGGATTTGACCTAGCCAACGGTTTTGCTGTCTAATCTAGGAAGATGGGTATAAACTTCCCTTCATATCACCCCTATGCAATATCGCTGCCTGAACTTTGGGTAAGGTATATTTTTGCCGCCGCGGTCTATGTACTTTTGGGTATTGCCTCCTGGCTTCTTTTGCACAGGTTTATTTTTAACCGGGATTGGAAGGCCTTTGTCCTAAGTTTGATAACCAGCTCTTCCATGATACTGTGGCCGTTGGCCATTCTCCCCTATCTTCGATTCTTCAAATTCGAAGCTTTTATTCTAACCGCAGCCTCCGCCGTCGTCCTCATGGTCGTGGTTGATCGATTCCTTTGGAAAGGTGAGGGAAAAATAAAGCTAAAGGAGAAAAACTTAGCCAAAAGAGCTTTGGTTCTTGTCGCTCTCACAGCTTTTGTAGGGGTCTCCATCTTCTCCTACGTTGAATACAGTTACGACGACGTCACCCACCAAAAATCGCTAGCCCGTTTGGATAAAGCGGCGGCTGAACTCGCAAGTTACCAGGAAATAGCTTCGCAAACGGCTAGGTCCCTTATCGAGGACCAGAGTTTTGTTGAAACTTTCAAGCAAAAGGAGTTTTCGACCCTGACCTCCCAAACAAGAGAAATTCTCAACGAAACTCCGGAACTAAACGCTCTGGCCATTACCGACGAGAGCGGGATCGTGGTCGTTGCTCCGCACAACCCCCTCTTGATAGGAACCGACCTAGGTATGCTGGGTCCGACGCATACTAAAATCCTGCAAGGGGAAGCCCAGCGATTTTTGGAACCGGCGGTCAGCGCTCCTCTGGTTGTGGGGGCGGGAGAACCTTTAAAAGAGCGGGAGCAAGTTATAGGAGCCGTCTTTGCAGCAAGGCTGGTTAACCGGGAACTTGCTTTGGATTTAGCCGAAAAAACGGGCGTTTTGGACTTGGGGATTTATTGCAATTGCAACAAACTGTATGTTTCTACAATAGAAGATGAAACCTTAGATAAGGCCATGCAAAATTTTATCCAACTTGCCTTTACCGATCCCAACGTGAGCCAAAACACCTCGTTCACCCAAAATATCTCAAGCGGGGGGCAAACCTATACCGCTTCCGGTAAAATTCTGACCAACGGCGAGGGCGAAAGTACCGGGCTTTTGGTAGTATTTGAACCCTACCCATCCAAAGATCTCTCTGCCTTCCTGACCGCGATAACCTTCTTAGCAACTGCCGTCGGCATTGGCCTGTTCGTTTCCCCTTTGGTTGTCCATAGGATAGTTCGATGATTAAACTCCTGCCCACTCACTCCCACACGGCCCACACAAGATTAGGTTTTTTAATCCACGTTGCAGTTATGGTTGCCGTTGCTTTCGCCGGGGGACGGATTGTCAGTAGAGCTGTCGATCAAACCATTCTTAAAATCGCCCCGCCTGCCAAAGTAAATAAAGAAGCATTCCTGGTTATCAGCCCGGCAAGCGCGACGGTCCTAGAAGGTAGCCAATTTTCCGTTCAGGTGGTTGTCTACCCCGGGTCGGTGAACATAAATGCAGTGGGGGCGACCCTAAGATACCCGGCAAATCTGGAGATCGTCAAAATATCCAGAGAAGGTTCCTTTTGCACCCTCTATCCAGAGGAATATATTAAAGCACAAGAGCGTTTGATAAGAATTGGTTGCGGCACACCGAGCCCGGGGCTAACCGAACCTTCTGGAATAGCCGGAACGGTGGTATTTAAAGCCCGGACACCGGGTTACGCTCAAATAGATATAGACCACCAAGCCTCCTCCGTCCACGCCAACGACGGCCAAGGTACCAACGTATTATCTAGAGTCGAGGGTGCATCTTTGAGCATACTTAGACCCGCAACTCCGTCTCCCAAAGCCAAACCACCCAAAGAAGTTATCGTCACCTCCTCCACTCACCCCAACCAAAACATTTGGTACAACAAAAATACCTTGGTCCTTAAATGGATTATGAGGGAGGGAATACTGGGCTACGCCACCCTTCTGGATAATGATCCTCAAAGAAACCCCGATCCCGCATCTATTGAAAAAATAAACGCTAAAGAGTTCGAAAATCTCCCAGACGGGACGTGGTATTTCCACATCCGAGCAAAAAACGAAGCTGGGCTCGGGCCGGTATCCCACTTTAAAATTCAAATTGACACCGTCGCCCCAGAGCTAAATGCTCAATCAAGCACCGCAGATATAACCGAGGGAAACCCCGTCACCATAAGCTTTTCCAGCGAAGACGCTGAATATTTTCTAATGGAGGTAGACAACGAATCCTTTGAACAAGCCGTTTCACCGGTGGTCTTGGCCGACCTCCCCCGTGGGTACCACGACATTTATATCCGTGCTGTAGACAGAGCCGAAAACATCACGGAAAGATCTGTTACAGTCTACGTGGAAAGCCGAAATCCAATCGAGCGGTTTTTTGACTGGCTGGGGGGAATCCTTTTCAATCGCTGATGGGAAACGTAAAAAAAATTTCTTCTGTCTTTTTTACCCTATTGCTGACGTTATCGCTGTCTTTATCCGTCCTCAGTCGAACGGCGCTGGCGGGAGACGCGACCTTGTACCTATCCCCCGGCAGCGGAACCAAGTATGTGGGGTCCACCTTCTCGGTCGCGGTCAAGGTCAACAGCGGCTCCCACACCACCAATGCTTACAAAGCTGTCGTAAAGTTCCCTACCAATCTGCTGACCGCTACCTCGGCTTCGGTGGGTGGCTCGATTTGTACGCTGCAAATCACAGGATCTCCCAGCTATTCCAACTCGGCTGGAACCGCGAACTTCGAGTGCGGCCATCCCGGATCTTTTTCCGGGACCTCGGGAACCATCGGGACCATCACCTTCTCGGTGAAGGCAGCTGGAACGGCAGCTCTCTCCTTTACAACCGCCAACGTTAAAGCGGCGGATGGGTCCGGAACCGAGGTTCTGGGCTCAACCAGCGAAGCCACCTACAGTCTCCAACCTGCCCCGGTCACAGCTCCAGCGGTCTCCTCCGCCACCCACCCCGACCAAAACTCCTGGTACGCACAGCGCGACGCCACTCTTTCCTGGACTAGACCGTCCGGCGCGGTGGACTTTTCCTACACTCTGAACCAAAATCCCAATACCGTCCCTAACGACATATCCGATGGAACGGGAACCGCCAGATCCTACCAAAATCTCTCGGACGGCGTTTACTACTTTCATATCAAAGCCCGAGGAGCGGGCGGATGGGGCGAAACCGCCCATTTTAGAATTCAAATCGACACTGCACCCCCCGATCCGTTTGAATTAATCTCCATCCCGTCGGCAGATAATGTAACCGCGGCTCCGCTGATAATAGCGGATGCCATAGACCGGACATCGGGTATTATCCACTACGAACTCTCTTTCGACGAGGGTCCCTTTGAGACGGTAACGATGCCCTATCAATTCCCGCGAATCTCCGAAGGAACCCACACCGTCGCGGTACGCGCCTTTGACAGAGCCGGAAACTACCGGGAGGCGACTCTGATGCTTTACGTACCCGACATTGATGAACCGACAATCACGAATCCTGCAGACGGCTCTTATCTTCCGATTCTAGAAAAGCTAGAAATTAGAGGGACCGCGCCCCAAGGATTTGTGGAGCTTTACCTTAACGACGAGTTCTTAGCGCTGGTTGAGAGCGACGGAGAGTTCTCCTACACGCACACGGACTTCCTTAGACCAGGTTCCTACACGGTTATCGCAAAGTCCGTGACGGAGGGCGGGGTGGAAAGCGCGCCGGTTACGGTACGCTTTACCGTCGATCCTCGCGCGGTTTCCCTTTTTGGCTTGAACCTACCAGGTTGGCTCGTCTATAGCCTACTTTTGGGACTCATCGTCGGAATGATCATCCTGCTCATACTTCTCCTCAAAAAGCGACGCAATAGGGAACGCCACTTCCTTAAAGATCTTGAAAGAATAGAAAATGAGGTCGACAAAATCCTGGGTGCGGAAGAGGAAGAACTGGACCGCGCAATAGAGAAAGCACTTAAAGGGAGCAAAAAAACGCGCATCCTTAACCTGGAAAGAAAGGTCGAAAAAGTCGAAGGAGAGGCGAAACGAAAACTTATCAAAGAACTTGACGCGATCAAACGCCACCACCAAACCCCGCGATCAAACCTCTTTGAGCTCACTAAAAGAAAAGTTCAGTCCGCGAAAAACAAAACTAAGGACAAAGCGAAATTAATCGGTGAAAAGCTAAAACTTTATTATCGAGCCAAAAAATCTAAGCTTTCTAGAGTAAGGAAAAGATTAATGAAGCGGTTAAGGAACGAAGAAACTAGTTCAAAAAGAAGAAGATAGTTCAGTCAAAAGCTGCGAAAAATACCTAACCTGCGGTACGACGGTCGGATAATTTAGACGCGCGGGACCCAAAACAGCAACCACCCCACCTCGTTTTTCATTTCCGTAGTGGGCGAAAACCAATCCCACCGGCTCCAAGTTAGCCATCCCAAACTCCCTTCCTATAAGAACCGTCACTGATTTGGGATCAGAGGCGCGGGAGAAAAGGTCATGCATCTGATCGTAGCTGTCCAAAAGGTTGAGCGCCGCACGCGTCACGTTGATGTCAAAAAATTCGGGATGCTCCAGAACGTTTCTGGTGCCGGCGTGAAAGACGGTACCCTCGTGCGTCGTGACTATAGCTATGTAGCTAGTGCTCTCTGCCAAGGCGAGGGCCGCCTCGCGAAGCATACGGCTGTAGCTTTGGCGGTGCTGGAAAAGCCGCTGCTTGGCGGCGACTTCCTGAAGAACGGGCAGAGGGGTCTCCTGCATCAAGGTCGTGATGTAGTAGCGAAGCCCTAGCTCGGTCGGCTGGCGGCCGGCTGAGGTGTGGGGCTTTTCTATAAAACCTTCCCGGTGAAGCGCGGCCATCTCGTTCCTAACAGTCGCGGGCGAAAAAGAGAACTGGTGTTTTTCGGTGAGAACCTCGCTCCCCACGGGCTCGGCTCCAGTTATGAATTCCTCGATTATTGCTTTGAGGATTTGAATTTGTCGTTCGGTTAGTTCGGCCATTTAGACTTTATCAGTGTATAAAATAGTCTGACAAAAATCAATATCGTCAAACCAAGAACGCTTCGGGTGGAACCTCGACCTGTCCCTGCCTACCTAAGCGCTTCTTGCCCTTTTTCTGCTTCTCCAAAAGCTTTCGTTTGCGGGTCACGTCTCCCCCATAAAGCGGGGCCGTGACGTCTTTTCGAAGGGCGGGAATGTCCTCGCGGGCTATAATCTTACCACCAGCCTTGGCTTGAACGGCGTAGGCGAATTGTTTTCTCGGCAGGATTTTTTTCAATTTTTTGAGCTTTTCCCTACCCATTCTCAGCGCCTGGTCTTTTGTGACCACCTCGGACAAACCCTCCGCTTCCCCACCGTGAACCAGAATCTTAAGCTCTACCAACTCGGCCAGACGGTTTTCTAGAAACTCCCAAGACAACGAGGCGTAACCTTGGGAAATACCTTTTAAGGCGTCGTAAAACCCGCGAATGAATTCCATCAAGGGGAGCTCTACGGCAACCTTTAAGCGGCTACCCAGCGTCGCGGTTTCTCCTAAAATTCCGCGGTAGGCGTTGACAAGCTTGGTTACGCCCGAGAGATACTCCGGCGGAGTGAGAATCTCTGCTTTTATCCAGGGTTCTTGATCCAAACTAGTTAAGTTCACGGTCGGCTTGGTAACTATGAGATCAAGCCCAAACTCTCTTTTCAATCTCTCACCAACAATCTCCAAATGAAACGTTCCTAAGAATCCAATTCTAAAACCACGTCCAAACACCGCGGTTGAGACTTCCGAAACCGTTATCGACGGTTCCTCAAGATATAGAGTTTCAAGAGCCCTCTTAAACTCGTCAAACCGCGCGTTTCGGGCAAAGAAGGAGGCAAACACATAAGATTGTGGCGGACGGTAGCCGGGCAACTGGGTAACCGGGAAACTAGATAACTGGGAAACTAGGACAACCGTGTCGCCGACCCGCACGTCCTGCGGGTCCCGCAAACCGGTGGCGATATAACCGACTTCGCCAGCGGATATGCTTTCGGCTGACTTTCGCTCCGGAGCAAAAAATCCCAGTTCTTTGACATCGGCCTGTGCTCGCGTACCCAAAAATTTCACTCTGTTCTCTGATCTCTGTTCTCTGTTCTCTAAATTCCCATCAACGACGCGCACGTACGCTATCGTTCCCAAATGAGGATCGAAGGTAGAATCGAAAACCAAAGCTTTGAATGGTTCGACAGGCTCACCACGAGGAGCAGGTATCCTCTCTACAACCGCACCAAAAACCCCCTCAATCCCCCACCCCTCAAGCGCTGAGATTTTTAGAATTTCGCCTCTAATCCCCAGTTGTTTCATCTCCTCCTCGACCTCCTGAACTCGGGCGGCGGGCGCGTCTATTTTGTTTATAACGCCAACAACCGCGAGCTCCAGTTCCCTCGCCTTCTCAAGGTGCGAGAGGGTTTGGGCTTGAATACCTTGGGTAGCGTCAACAAGAAGCAAAACCCCCTCGCACGCGGCGAGGGATCGGGAAACCTCGTAGGAAAAATCCACGTGACCAGGGGTATCGAGCATATTTAGGGTGTAGGTTTTAGCGCTTAGGGTACAGGGAAGGCGGACGGCCTTGAGTTTAATAGTCACTCCGCGCTCGGTCTCAAGCTCCATACTGTCAATCCTCGGAGTTTCGGCTTTGGTGGTAGGAAGAAGACCAGCTCGCTCCATCAGACGGTCCGCCAGTGTGGATTTCCCATGATCGATGTGAGCGACGAGGGCAAAGTTTCTAATTCTACTAATGTCCATCCTCTATCCCACCGGCGACAACACGCGCCCGGCCGAGGCGGGGAAGTTTTCGCCAAATCTGCGGAATCATCTTAATCTCCTCAACCCGCAAAAGCCGGCAAAGACCCAGATAAACCAAAGCCCCAACGGTCCCGACGACCGCCGTTAAGATAATAAGGTTGGCGGTATAGCGGGTATCCAAAACAAAAGCCGGCCAGGGTTCGGGAAGCGCCAACTTTCCCAAGAAAGAAACCTTCTTATCCCAGGCGGAGCGGTCCAAGACCTTAAGAAGGACGTACATAACCGATCCCGCACCGAAAGTCGCCGTCCCGACCTTAAGAGCCGGAATCACAAACTTGCCAAACGGAAGTTCCGCTTTTCTCATCAAAAAAACTCCTAGAACCGCGGCCTGAACAAGCGCCGAAATAGCAAAAGCCAAAGCCACTCCCCAAATGGGTAACTCCAAAACCAGGACAAAATACGCGGCGAGCGCAATGTTCATTAACGCCGCCGCGACGCCGGTTGCGACGGGTATTGCCGTATTGTGAAGCGCGTAAAAAGCTCTTACAAAGTACAAAGTCAAAGCCTGCCCCACTATCCCCAACGCAAACATAGAGAGCGTATAACCGGTGATAACGGTCGATTCCCAGGTAAAGCGCGCCGCACCGAAGGCAAGTCGCACCAAAGGAATTCTAAGAACCGCAAACGCGGCGGCCATAGGAAGAGTTAGAAAGATGATTTGCCGAAAAACCGAAAAGAAAGTCTCCTCAAATTTTTTCCTTTTTCCGTTTTGATAGGAGAGGGCGGGAAGAGCCGCATCCGCCAAGGCGAGGCCGAAAAGCGATACCGGGATCATCTCCAAGTGCTGAGCGAAGGTGAAATAGGCGTAAGAGGCTGTTGAGATAAGCGAGGCAAAAAAGAGCTCGGACGCTTTAAGAAGCTGCAAAAACCCGAGCTCTAAAATCCTCGGCGCGGCCAGACGGGCTATTCTTTTCACCCCGGGGTGACGAAAATCCAAGGAGAGGGTAGGACGAAAGCCAAGCTGCCAGGAGAGAGGAAGTTGGACCGCGAAATGAAGAAACGCCCCTACGACCGAACCCAAGACGGGCGCCATAACGCCAATGTTGCGGGCAAAAAGAACCGTCCCCGCTATGGTTCCTAGGTTATAGAGAATGGGCGCCGCCGCCGGGATCAAAAAGCGCTGGTAGGCTTTTAGCGCTCCTGTTAGGAAAAAGGAAAGAACGAAAAATCCCTGCGCCAGGAGAAAAAGCCTGGTCAACTGAACCACCTGGTCTATCTCTGCCGCAGAAAACCCCGCCGCAACGGCGGAATACAAGGGTTTAGCAAAAACAAAAATCAAAACCCCGAGCGCCGCAAAAAGAACAAGCGCCAAGTTTAGTACTATTCCCGTGACCTTCCACGCCTCCTTGTCTTTCTTTTCGGATATATAGGATATGAAGGTGGGGATGAAAGCGGCGGACAGCGCCCCCAAAACCAGAATTTCAAAAAGGGTATTTGGGAAACGATCCGCGGCGAAGTAAAGGGAGATTTCCGCCCCGTGGAAATATCCAGCCAACACGCGATCACGCACAAGCCCGAGAACCCGAGAAATAAGAATAGAAACCGAAATTATTACCGCAGCTGATAAAATATCAACCTGCCTAGCGTATAGAAATTCCCTAAGTTTTCTGAAGATAAACATACGGTAAAATGCTAACATACAGGGAGGATGCCACACACGAAAAGTGCTTCCAAAAATTTAAGAAAAAGCCGCAAGCGCGCAGCCGAAAACCAAGAAATAAAAGAGGAGCTCAAAGGTCTGCTCAAGAAGTCTGTAACCAAAAAGACCTTGCCAACCCTCTACAAAAAGATAGATAAGGCGGTCAAGAGAAATATTTTTTCAGCCCAAAAAGCCGCTCGCCTTAAAAGCAGACTAGCGAAGGAAGCTTCTTGAGGTACAAATCAATGCAGCAAAAAGCCCCAGCACCCACCGGGCAGGCAATCGAGCTTCTTCCAAAAGCCCCCCCAAGCGGCAGGAGCGCAGCTGTTCTCTTCTGGGCGAGGGGGCTGGGTATACCCCTCATCATCGCTCTCCAGCTTATTTTTTTCGGGATACTCGCTTTTAGAGTAAAACTCGAGTTAGACCTTCGCAGCCTCGCGACCACCGTACAAGAAAAGGAGGCGGTGCTAGCCCAGACCGAAGAGTTTGAAAATACCTTCCTGGATATGCAAAAACGCCTCGAGCTTATATCGAGATCGAAGCTTGAGCTGTGCCACTCATGCGCCATAAGAACCTTGGAAAATCTTACCCCCCAAGGGGTTATCCTGACCGGAATCTCTTTGGAGGGGACTAAACTCGAGCTTTCAGCCCAGACCTCAAAAGGTGGGGATTTTGCCTCCTTTGTAGCTAACATCTTGGAAGACGAGGCGGTTGCGGAGGCTGCAATCCTGACAGGCGGACTCGACGCAGAGGGTAAATTTATCTTCACCATGGAGCTGATTCTTGAGAAAGGAGAGCTTTTGCAATGATTGGATATTATTACTACACCACAAAGGTTAGGCCCTACCTGCTGGAACCTGAGAGATCAAGCTATACCTTTGGAGTTTTGACGCTCGCGACCGTCCTGTTTTTCGGACTTTTGGTTATTCGCCCCCTCGCCTCCTCAACAATTTCAGCCTACGGCCAACTTAAGTCGGGCAGTTCCTACAGCGCTACCTTAACGCAAAAGATAATAGCAATTGACCAAGCGACGGTAAACTTCGCCTCCGTATCCAGCCAACTCGACAGACTCGAGTCGGAAATCCCGAAAGGTACCTCACAGTCCACTCTTATAACTGAGCTATCTAAGGATGCGGGACAATCGGGCGCTACTCTAACGGCCGTAACCTTTGATACCGACCCAAGGGACGGCGGCGATTTTCTGGACTTTAATATGTCCTCGTCCGTACCGACGAAGAACCTGGTTGTACTTCTTGAGGAACTCGAGCGCGATCGATTGCTCAACATCCAGAACATTAGGACTAACTTGCGGGAGGACCAAGGTCAAAGTCTTTGGGACGCAACCATCCAAGGGAGGGCGCCTTATATTCCATGACTAAGGGGTTGGCTCTAGCTATAGCACTTGCATTTCTGACCGCCGTTTTGTGGGTGGGGTGGTTTTTGTTCGAAAAGGAAAGCGTGCTTGAGCGTGTCGACTTTAGCGCAAAGACCGTTCAGACCGTAGACCCGCATCTTGACGTTGGGGTGCTTGGGAACTAAGACTATTTAAGTATCTCGTTTATCAAAAAATCCAAAGGAGTCTTTTTCCCTTTTTTTAATCTAAGATCCTCTTTAAGAACATGCGAGAAGATCCTCTTGAGCTCCTCCGTCTCCCAATATTTAGTGAACCTTTTAAGTTTTTTAGCAACGTAAGGGTTTATACCTTCGGCAAAGCCGTCTTTTACGCGGAGAAGATTTCTAAACTGCCACGAGATCATCTTAAGGAGGTAGTCGACGTCGGCTCCCCCTCTTATGAGCCGCCGGGCCTCAAGAAGGGCTTTTTCCTTTTTCCTGCCGGCCAGCGCGTCAAGAAATGGGAAGACAGTCTTAGGCACCGCTTGAGGAAATCTTTTGACAGCTGCACCTTTGAAACGTTTGAGCTCCCCCGCCTTTAGCTCTCTCGGAAAAAGAAGCAAAACATCTTTATCAACCTTTGGCAATTTCAAAAGGGGTCTTACTTCACGAAAGTCCGGGTCTTCAACCACAACAAGCTCCCTCTTGCCGAGGAGCAAGGGGGATTTAAGGTAGGATGGCAGGCTCTTCAGATCATCGCTGACATAGCGAGACTCGTCGTACCCCTTTTTCATCTTTAGCAATTCCTCCCTAAGTGCGGGTTGATTTTCACCGTGAAAGACAAAAATCACCTTTGCTCTCCGCCGTAGAAAAGCTCACGAACCGCCGCGTGAATCTTTTCAAAATTACCACCTTGTGGAACCAAGACGTAGGCTCCGCCGTAAGCTTGTGTATTTGTCGGGTGGTAAACCAGACCAGACTCGGGATCAAGAATCAAAGTATTAACTGTGGATAGATCCTCAAACCTTCCGGCCAGCTCAAGCGCTTGCTCAACTTCGCCTAAAGTTGCGTTTGTTTTGATGGTCTCTGACAGCTGCCCATAGAGCTTCGCAAGTTGAGCGGGTTTGAACAGGAGATCCGCGGAGAATATTGCATCTTTTACGGCGAGGATGGTTTTCTGTTGCCGTCGAACTCGAGCAAAGTCATTCCCCTCCCCGTTTGTCCCGCTTCGTGAGCGAGCGAACTTCAAAGCCAGCTCCCCGTCCATCTGTTGGCAACCGGCGTCAAAATGGAGATGCTCATAGCGCGACGAGATAGGAAGGGCGGTTTCTCTGCCCGGCACCGGGTAAGCGTAATCGTCAAACGCTTGATCCACACAAATCTCTACCCCGCCGAGAGTGTCTATAATCTCTATAAAACCCTCAAAATCGACGACAGCATAATAGGGGATCTCGATACCCAAAACCTCCTTAACCTTGGCCAAAGCAAACTCCACGCCCTGCTCTTCGTTAAAAGTCCCGTCCTTTTGAGTTCCACCGCGACTGTAAGCGGCGTTTATTCTCCCCCAACCAAAGGGTGAGAGATTGACCCAAAAGTCGCGCGGGATAGATACAAGAACCGGCTTACCCTCGGCTTTGGAAAGTGAGCCGACGAGAATGGTATCGGTGTTCATGAGCCCCCCGTTGCCGCGGGTATCGAGCCCTAAAACCAAAACATTCACCCGACCGTCGTGCTCCTTGAGTTCTACTGGATTAACCAGGCGAGCGACGAACGATATGGGGGCGAACAAAGCGCGGATTGCCTCACCTTTGAAGGCGATAAGGCTTCCGACAACGATCGAGACGAAAACCAAAGCGCCGAGGGCGATAAGCAATCGACGCTTTCTTTTCCTTCTACTTTTATCTTTAAACCTGTCAAGATCAACCTGCCGTCTCAAATACCTCATTTTTATAAACCTCTACAATCCCCTTTAACTTCTCTTCTTTCAGAAAACCCTGAGGGGAAGGAACCTCAAAAAACCTCCTTGGGATTCTAACACTTAAAGGATTAAATCCTAAAAGCTTTTGCAAGGAAAGCTTCTGGCGGAAAACCTCCGCCGCCTCCTTAACCAGAAACTCGTGTTTGAAAGAATACCCCAACGCGTCAAGAGCGGCGAAGGATACCGCTGGGTCTTCAAATACACTGGCCAAGTGACCGTTACCCACCAAGAGCTCGGAAAGCGTCTTTTTCTCTTCAGCCGAAACCATAAGCGAAACCGCCTGATCCACGTTAACCTCTCCCTCCAAAAGGTCAAGGTCCAAAATGTACCCTCTGTTTTCTTCGGTTGTTGCGCCGAGGCGAAGTATTTGAGAGGCTAAAGATGCGTATCCGTTGAAGTAAGGCAGAAACTCTATTCCCCCCAAGGTTAGGGAATTGTCTTTTTGCGGTGCGCCCTGCTTTAGGTCCTTACTCCAGTTCTCACGAGCAAAGTAGAGGGCGTCAATCAGGGTTTCGTAGGAATCCAGATCTCCGAAGTTCAACTTCTCCTCTTCAGTAAGATAGGCCAAAATTACACCCAAGGAGGTCGGATCGAAACCCAAATCGTAAGCCTTGACGATGAGGCGGGCGACGGAGGACGGTTCCACTAGGCCAAGAAGAGGTCCCAGAGACACCACGCTTTCAAAATCGTAAGGAACGTACCTTTTTTCCCATTTGAAAACGCGTACGTCTCCCACAGGGCAGGACGCACTCGAGATTTTTTTATCAGGCATCTCGTCTTGGAAACTCTTGGGCAAGAGTTCATCCGTCGGCAGTCCAACCTCGGCGAGATTCTTAAAAGGAACTCCCGAAATCTTCTTTTCAACCGCAATGTTTTTAAGGGTTCCGAAAGCGGATAGTTCCTTAAAACCGCTAGACCTCTTGATTAACTCGCGAAAAACCTCGCCGTAACGTCTCGGGTTCGCTATGTCTTCGGACTTCGATCCCGAAACGGCGAGACCCTTTAGATTTTTCGCAAAAAATGCGCTCCCCAAACCATCACGGGCAAAGGAGAAAAACTCGTCTATATAAAGAGGGCTAAAGCCAAACCCGGCTTCAGTCGCTGGTCCCGTCGCAACGACGCTTCGCTTGGAGGGCGCGCCTTCCATCAAGTGTATACGTTCAAATACTTTTGGAGTGGGAAGCCCCTTAAGGTGCGAGCTGTCTTTAAAGTCAATCTGACCGTCGTCCACACCGACAAACGTAGGAGAGGATGCTTTGCCAGTTATTACCAACCCTTGGTAACCTGCGAAGCGCAAAAACCGCGCTAGTTGTCCCCCGCCTAAGGAGGTTGCAAGCCCCAAGGTTTGGGGCGACCTAAAGACCGCGACCACTCTTGAGACACCGGGGAAAACGGCGCTCAAAGGGCCGAGTGCAAAAATTATCGGTAGACCTTCCTCCCCTGCGTCCTGGTTGTAGAACTTCTCAAAAAGCGAAAGAGCCCACCCCAAACCTCCAACGCGCGGGATAAGCTCCTCGTAGGATACCACCTCCGATTTCTGGTTAGATAGGTCAATATGGAGAAAGGTGGGCGAAGCTTGCGACATGGGGTTTACTCCTCGACAATGTCAAAACAATTCTCGGGACAGACGTCTCGAACCTCGGGGTAATCGGTTTTTTGGCCGTAGTCCACAACCGCCTTAAAAAAGGGTTGTCCGGAGGCGGTTTTTCTAATCTGAACAAAAGAGTCGCTGTAGGAGTGCTTCTCTTTAGCTATTCTTGAGGCGACAAGCTCACAGAGGCCGCATCCCGTACAGCGTTCCATACGAGCAGGCTTTAATATCTTTGCCATCAGCTTAATAATGATACCTCAACGCAAAAGATAACGGTAGCAGCTTTAGAGTTTCTTACGCGTAGTAACCCAGCGCTTCAAGCCCGGGGAGTTTTTTGCCCGCCAAAAACTCAAGCATCGCTCCCCCGCCAAGGGAGACATAGTCCATCTCACCTAAAAGGTCAAAAGCGGATAGGGCGGCGATTGTATCGCCCCCGCCGATGACGGTTTTCCCCGGATGAGCCGCAAGAGCCTCCGCCAAGGCCCGTGTCGCAAACTCATAGCGCTTGTCCTCCCACTTGCCCAACGGTCCGTTCCACACTAGCGTTTTCGCTTTTTTCGCCTCCGAAAGAAAAAGCTTGATCGATTTTGGTCCTATGTCATAAGCGTCCACGGCGTCGGTGGGAAAAACCACACCTTCCACACCCTCCAAATCCTGCCTAAACATCAACAACCCTCCCAAAAGAACCTTGTCGGCGACCTTGGCAAAGGCGGCGACCAAAGGAGCTTTGGTCTCGGTTTTGGCACCCCCCAGAATAAAAACTAAGGGACGCTCGGGATTTTTGACCACACCCGAAAGGTGCGCGACCTCCTCCCCCAACCTCAAACCGGCAAAAGAAGGGAGAAGTTTAGGCAGAGCAGATATGGAGGCGTGGGGTCTGTGCGAAGCCGCGAAAGCCTCGTTTACGTAGATATCCCCTAAACTCGCCAGCTTCTTCGCGAAAGCTTGCCCTGAGCTTGACGAAGGGTTTTTTTCCTCGCCGGGCCAAAAGCGAAGGTTTTCGAGCATCGCGAGAGAATAGTTACTAGAGAGTAGAGAGTAGTTAGAGAGAAATTTGACTTCCCTGCCTAGCTTACTAGAAAACCAATCCGCGACCGGCTTTAAGGAGAGTTCTGGGTCCACTTTTCCTTCCGGGCGTCCCAAGTGGCCAGTGATTAAAACCTTAGCGCCACCGTTCAAAAGTAGCTTGAGAGTCGGAAGAAAAGCCTTGAGGCGGTAGTCCTCTCCCACCTCGAGCTTGACCTGAGCTTGACGGAGGGGGACGTCTAAGTCGGCTCGCAGAACGACTCGCTTTCCCTTAGGTTTTACTCCCTTAATCGTTTTGACCATCTTGCGTCCCCTCAGTCGCCAAAGTCACAAACCTAAGACTATCCCCCATCGCCTCAAAAATCTCCAGGAAATCTGCTTCACCGTACTTAAAAAGCGAGAGTGTAAAGTCGTTTTCCCCTTGAGAGAAAAAGATAATCTCAGCCTCGGGGGTGCTGATGCGCTCTCCAAAAATTCCATTGGTATGGAAACTACAGGATGATTGGTCTGCCTCGCAAGCCGTTACCCCGCGGTTCTCATTTGATGATACCTTGAGATCGACGTATTCCTTAGGTGGTGTACTTCCCTCCTCAACCTTGGGTCTAAAGACCACAAATCCAGAATCCACCTCCTGCACCTCCCAATCGATCGGATATCTAAGGCCGAGCCCGTACGTCTCATTTTTGTAGACCTGCCAGCCTTCATAAGAGATTTTTGGAGTTTCCTCAAAAGACAGGGTTACCACTCTCTCCCACAGAAGCGATGCGGCGTAACCAACCCCAAAAGCCGCGACCGTACCAACCACGAAAAGCGCGATCAAGCCGATCTTCTTGAAAGAAAATTTCTTTAAACCCTTGGTCTTTTGCTCCTCAACCTCCACCTTCCGCATTCCAAAAGTTATCGTAACACTCCAAAATTCCCAAAAGCCAATCGGATAATGGTGTTGGATAGCTCCAATTTCGCTAGAATGATGGTGTGTTTAATCCATTTAAGGAGAACCTCATCGTCCAGATAATGCTTATTCTTTTGGTGGGAGTAGTTATATACTTTGCGGGACCGTGGATTATTGATCAGCTATCGCGGGTTTTTGAACTCTACGGCGGCGGTTACCCACAGCTTGGGAGATAATCATCCTGACACGCGCAGGGGAAGTGCTTTTGAGGAACCCGCTTAAGGCGAAGGCGAGGGTTCGCTTGACGCAGTGGTCACTTTTCTTTAGCTGCGTGGGTCTGAAAGCGCCGTCGTTTCAGACAGCAGCGACCAGAAGCTAAAGCGAGGGGAAAGAATTGAACACAAGAAGAGCGGATCCGAGCGGTAAGGCTACTTCGAGATGAGTTTCCCAACCCTCACGACGTGCTCCACCAGGGTCGAGGCGTAGCCCCACTCGTTATCGTACCAAGAGAGAACCTTGACCAAATCATCTCCGACCACTCGGGTCATCGAAAGGTCCACTATAGAGCCGTAGGGCTCACCGATTATGTCCGAGGAAACGAGTGGTTCCTCGGTCACGGCCAAAACTCCCTTCCAACGCGGCGACCTCGCGGCCTTCTTGAAGATATCGTTTATCTCCTTGACCCCCGTCTTGCGTTTAGACAAAAAGGTAAAGTCCACAATGGACCCCACGGCCACCGGCACGCGAAGGGCAATGCCGTCGAAAATTCCCTCCATCCCCTTAAGCGACCGCGCCACAGACTCGGCGGCGCCAGTCGTTGAAGGGACGATGTTTTGCGCCGCTGCCCGCCCTCGTCTCACGTCTTTCTTCGCCGGCCCGTCGACCAAATTCTGGGTGGCGGTGTAGCCATGGACGGTGTTCAACATGGCTTTAACAACCCCCGGGTTTTCCATCATAACCGCAGCAACCGGTACGGCGGCGTTCGTCGTGCAAGAGGCATTGCACGTTATATCCGGTAAGCCCTCCTTGAACATGTCGTCGTTTGCCCCAATTAGGGTGTAGGGCGCGTCCCCTTTTGCGGGAGCGGTAATCACGACGCGTTTGGCACCTGCTTTTAAGTGCTTTGAAGCGTCCTTGGTGTGGGTAAATACTCCAGTCGACTCGACAACCACGTCGATGCCCATCTGCTCCCAAGAAAGCGCCGCAGGATCTTTCTCTGAGAGGAGTTTGATTTTCTTCCCCCCAACGGTCAAAAACCCATCGGAAACCTTGACCTCATGCCCCCAACGACCGTAGACGGTATCGTAGCGAAGGAGGTATGCGAGGTTTTCCGGGTCTCCTAGATCATTTATGGCTACAAATTTAAGCTCCGGACGTTCAAAGGCAATCTTGAAAAACGCACGGCCTATTCTTCCGAATCCGTTTATAGCAACCTTTGTCATAGGTTCTTTTCTATCCAACTCTTGAACTCTTCCTTTGACCGAGCCCCTGAGGTTCTGGCAACCTCTTTATCGTCCTTCTCAATAACATAAGTGGGGATGGACATAACCGCGTATTTTTGGGTGAGTTCCATCTCCTCATCCACGTTATGCTTGACAAACTCGATCTTTCCTTTTAGTTCTTTCTCAAGATTCTCAAGCACAGGATCCATTATCTTGCAAGGGGGACACCACGGGGCCCAAAAATCTAGAAGTTTGACAGCCATACACTTAAAACAATATCAAATCAAACAAGCCAAAAAAAGGTGATAAAATCGGCGAAGAAACGTTCGTCCGGCCATAAGAAGATGGATAAATTTATCGAAGATTTAAACCCGCAACAAAAGGAAGCAGCAGTCTACACAGACGGACCTTCCCTTGTTGTCGCCGGGCCGGGTTCCGGAAAGACTAAGGTTCTGACCCACAAGATCGCTTATCTTATTAAAGAGCGTGGGCTCGCCCCGGAAAAAATTTTGGCCGTGACCTTCACCAACAAAGCTGCTGATGAGATGAAAGATAGGGTTGAGGGGCTTATAAAAAGAAGGGTCGAGGGGCTTTGGATTGGGACGTTTCATTCGGTTTGCGCGAGAATTCTTAGAGAAGACGGAACTTTTATAGGCGTACCAAAATCCTTTGTAATCTACGACGAGAACGATCAAAAGACCGCAATTAAAAGTATACTTAAAGATCTGAAAATATCAGGAAGACAGTTCTCTCCATCGGCGGTTTTGGGGGCCATATCAAGCGCCAAGCAGGAGCTTATAGATCCCCAGGAGTACGAGACGCTAGCTCAGGGTTACTTTCAAGAAACCGTGTCTGAGGTTTTTGATAAGTATCAAAAAGAGCTAAAACGCGCCAACGCCCTTGATTTTGACGATCTCTTGGTTGAGGCTGTAAGACTTCTTGAAAGCGTTACCCACGTTAGAGAAAAGTTTCGATCCCGCTTCAAGCACATACTTGTTGACGAGTATCAAGATACAAACCGCGCCCAATACGCCTTCATTCAAACGCTTTCTAAAACCCACCAAAACCTAACCGTGGTTGGAGATATGTCCCAAGCCATTTACTCTTGGCGCGGGGCCGATTTTAGAAATATCCTACGCTTTGAAAATGACTATCCCAACGCCCAGATTTTCAGACTCGCACAAAACTACCGTTCGACCAAAAGGATCCTTTCCGCGGCAAAATCCCTTATCGAACACAACACGACCCACATACCGATAGACCTCTGGACGCAAAATGAAGACGGCGTGCCCGTTCTCCTGTATGCGGCGCAAAACGAACTCGACGAGGCGTACTATATAGGCACCCAAATAAAAACGGCCTTGTCCTCCGCAAAAGCGGAAAGATTTTCTGATTTCGGAGTTCTATATCGAACCAACGCACAATCGAGGGTTTTGGAGGAAGCTTTTATGCGCTTCGGCATCCCCTACGTACTTGTCGGAGGAACAAAGTTCTACGAGAGGCGCGAGGTAAAAGACGTCCTAAGTTACCTAAGGCTTGTCCAAAACCCTCAAGATAAGGTGAGCAGAACTAGAGCAGAGAAGTTAGGCAAGAGAAGGTTTATAAATTTTCTTAAGCTTGACCTAAAAAACCTCACGACTCGCCGGCCGATTGAGATTTTGGATATAGTCCTTGAGAAGACGGGATATCTAGATCGCTTGGAGGACGGGACGGCGGAGGGAGAATCCCGTATAGAAAACGTAAAGGAGCTTCGCTCCGTAGCAGTACCTTTTGAAACGCTCCTCCAATTTTTGGAGCACGTCTCTCTCGTGCAGCCGACGGATCGCTTACCAAGGGGTGCCGGGAGAAAAACGTTGGATATGGTCACCCTTATGACTCTCCATTCTGCCAAGGGTTTGGAATTCCCGCTTGTCTTTATCGCCGGAATGGAGGAAGGTCTTCTCCCGCACTCTCGTTCGACGGGTAGCGCAGATGAGCTTGAGGAGGAGAGGCGTCTCTGCTATGTCGGTATGACACGAGCTAAACAGGAGCTTAATCTTTGCTTTGCGCAGGATAGACTCCTTTTTGGTTCCCGCACCTCGAGCGTCCCCTCCCGCTTCCTTGCCGAAATTGGCGAGGAGCATTTTGTGTTTCATCTCCCAAAGGAGGAGGTCGTCTAGAGTGGAGGGTTTCTCAAGAGACAAAAAGGAAAAACTGGCGTTCTCGCTGGTCCACTCCACGCTTATCGTCCTCTTGGCGTTGACGACCTATCGGGCGGTGCTTTCCGCACCCCAAACCAAGACTCTTGAACCAAAGGTCCTATCCTCAAAGCAACCCTGCGAAGGGACTAAATTGAATTACCCAAGGGTGGCCTCGGAAACCCTCCCAAACGGAAAAACCACGAACTTTCGCTACAACTGCATGAGGAGTGGTTTTATCGCTTCCTCCTACGACGGTAATTGTCCGGGGTGTTCTGGAAAAACCCGCCTTACCGACGAACCGGTCCGCTGGGGCTTATGCGCTGTGGATACGGACGTGATACTCCCTAAATCTGTTTTCTACGTACCCGGATACGGTCCTTGCCTCGCCGCCGATACCGGAGGAGCGGTCAAGGGTAAAAAGATAGACGTCGGCTTTTCCGCAGGTGAAGTCAAATGGTGGAGTAAAAGAGTCACCGACATTTACACCTTCGTGGACTGATATGGTTAAGGCGAAAAAAGCTTTGGGGCAGAATTTCCTCGTCGACAGCAATGTCGTCCGTGACCTTGTCGAGGCAGCCGGAGTTTGGGGGCGGGATACGGTTCTTGAGGTCGGAGCGGGAACGGGCGCGGTCACCCAAGAGCTGGCCAAGCGCGCCCAAAAAGTCATCGCCGTCGAGTTCGACCGCGACCTTATCCCCACCCTTAAAGAAAACCTCAAAGAATTCAAGAACGTAGAGATTCTGAATGAGGATATTCTCCAACTAAACCCTCTTCTCTATTCTCCAGTCACTAAAATTGTCGGCTCCATCCCCTACCATATAACATCTCCACTTATCCACAAGATTTTGCATCTCGAAAAGAGGCCGGAATCGATCACATTTGTGGTCCAAAAAGAGGTCGCCGAAAAGATCTGTGCCGAGCCGCCAAAGGGCACGTATCTTTCGAATTTTGTCAAAAATTTCGGGAACGCGCGGATTGGAAGAGCTATAAAGCCGCATGCTTTTGCACCTCCTCCTAAGGTGGGCTCGACAATTTTGCATATAGATTTGAGGGAACCGACCGTTAAAGAGGCGAAGAAATTTGAAAAATTTTTGCACGAGGGATTCTCCCACCCACGAAAGATGATTAAAAACCGCTTTCCGCTAAAAACACTGGAAGAGGTAGGAATAGACCCCAAAGCCCGCCCCGGCAATCTGTCGTTTCACGAGTGGAAAAGCATCTACCAGAAGATCAAAGCCCGCGGATGAGCCCCCGCACCCTCTCAACCGCAGAGACCGCTAGATAGCGAGGAGAGATGGCGTAATCCCAAGCTCCTATATAGTCGATCGGTTGCCCGCCGAAGCCCTTCTTAAAGAGGGTGTACCCGTACCAAGGGTGGCTCTCGTCGGCTCCCTCAGGCGCAATCCCCCAAAAGTCAAAGTAAGAGCGTTTATCGCGCTTTGCCTCAAGAATCGCTTCCCACAAAAGAGTATAGGACGCCGGGACGTCGGTTTTAACGGAAGCCCCGTGGATGTAGGAAGTGGTATCCCCGTAGGAAAAGGTCACCGCCGCAGCAAGAATGTCACCGCGGTAGCGCGCCAAGGAAAGCTCCGCCATACGCCTAGGTGCCAGCGTTTCAAACTGAACTTGTAGATATTTTCTCTCGTGTGGCGTAAAACCTTGTCTGCGATGCGTTACCTCCATGAGCCGGTGGAACTGCGCCATCTTTTTCGGATTTGAGGTTCGCTCAACTTCGACCCCCAATTCCCTACCCTTGCGAACGAGGTAACGGGTTGTCTTTCGAAGACCCGCCAAAAGCTCATCCTCGTTGCGCCTTAGATCCAAAAGCAGGGTCCTACCCCCCGCTTGAATGGTTGCCGTTTTGGACTTTTTAAACCCTTCTTTCGAAAATAATGCTTTGATTTCGGGTTTCGGATCCCAACCGGGCTCTACTCTTAGATAATCGACTCTTTCCTTTCTGGAGAAATCTTTGAGATATCTAAAGACGGTTCGCGCTTTGCCTTTTTCAAGAACGCTAAAAACCGGACCGTGCGGGACGTAAACAAAACTCCCCAACTTTCGCCAACCGACAAGCGCCAAGCAAACACCTACAAGGTTGCCCTTTTGGTATATCCCAAACCGCCGGTGGCTCAGCCCAAGGTTTTCCTGAAATTCCCCCCAAGCATAGGATTGCAAAAACGGGGTGTGGGTTTGATCAAGCAAAAACTCCTCCCATGGTTCCTCTGGCAGTACCTCCTTTATTTTCATAGCAGTTAGATAGAATAAGTTTAGCAATGAACACGGACCTTCGACAAAGCTTGGGTTGGGCGAAGTATCTAAAATCCCAAGGGTGGAAAATAGAAGAGATCAGAGGTCAGAGGTCAGAGGTCAGAGTCTACATTAGAAAAATACCGCTTCTGGGGTCGGTGATTAAAATCCAGCGACCGGCGGAAATCCCGTCCGCCGAGGAGATAGACAGAATAGCCAAAAAGAACAGAGCGTTCCTGGTAAAACTCGAACCGCCTTACCAGTCCCCCGGTTACCCAGTTACCCGGCTACCCGGTTTCGAGCCCGACCCAACCCCCAATCTTCCTACCAAGACAATATTCGTAGACCTAACCAAAAGCGAAGACGAGTTATGGGCAAATTTATCCCAGGACGTCAGGCAAAGCGTGCGCAAAGCGCGCGACATGGGGTTAAAGGTAAATATCTACCGAACCACCGACGAGGATTTTGACCAAGCGCTTATAAACTTCCACGACCTTCTCAAGGAAACCGGCAAACGCCGACGGTTCTGGACTCCCAGCCTGCCCCAGCTTAGGGAAAAAGCGAAGGCGTTCGGCAAGGACACTACACTTTTCCTCGTCCAATCTGGATCAAAAAACCCCGTCGCCGGGGCGTTGACGCTGCTGTGGGACGGAACCCACTCCGCTTCCTCCGCGGAGGGTCAACGTCTGTTCGCGCCTTACCTTCTTTTGTGGGAAACCATCCTCTACCTTAAAAAGAAGAGAGGGGCCAAATACCACGACCTCGCGGGAATCCACGACCCCAGATACCCCAAGCTGACCAAACGCTGGGGCGGGTTCACCTTATTTAAAAGGAAATTTGGGGGGCGGGAGGTGGAGTACCCAAGGCCCTTGGTGAGATACTTCGGCTGGCCGACCAAATTAATTTTCAATCTCGGTAAACTACTCACGTAGTTCCCATTTGACGCGGCCGGGTTTCCGTGTTTCTATCTATAGCGGCCGGCCTCGGAGAACGAGCAGATAGGGCTAAAAGGGCACCGGACGCACTGTGGTCCAGGGGTGGCCTTGAACTTCCCGGCGTGAATGTCTTTTATCCTCTCCTCAATATCCGCTTTTCGTTTTTTGATCTCCTGCCGGTCGAGTTCGACCTCCACCTTCTCCCCCGTATCAAGGTAGAAAATAGCAACGGACTTGGGGTCGATCCCCAGAGCTTGGCGCGCGGCTACGGTGTAGAGCAAAAGTTGATCGTCCCGCTTTGCCCGCTTCTTAAGTTCCGCGAGGTCACGGTTGCCTACCTCCCCGGTTTTGAAATCGATAAGTTCAAAATTACCTTCCTTGTCTTTTCCAATCCTGTCGATTCTACCGGTTAACGTTTTTCCACCAAGTTTTATCTCAAATCTTCTCTCAACCATAAAAGGTGGTAGAAGTTTCTTTCGATCCTTATCGTAAAAATTCTTAAGCATTCGCTCCCCATACCGAAAATAGGTTTGCCTCTCCTTTTTATCGCGGTATCCTTCGGACAAGAAGTGTTCCTGATATATCCTTGAAAGCTCTGCAAGTGAAACACGCTCGCCGCGCAGTTTCCTCACCTCAAACTCTCGAAGAGTCTCGTGCACCGAGATTCCAAAGCTCATAGGCGGTGTGGGAGGAGCAGGGATCTTAAGTATGTAAGCGTAGCGGTACTTCCAAGGACAGGTTTTGTAATCCTCCAGCTGAGAATAAGAAAGCTTGGAGGGAATTTGTGCCTTAAGGTCTGCCCTCCTAATTTTCTTCTTCACCTCAATAACGGACGGGGTGGTCAGCCCGTCCGGCCTCTCGGGCACTTCCAGACCTAACTCATGAATAAACTGTGAAGGACGCTTCTCCCGCAAACCTCCATAGTTTTGTGCAAACGACAAAAACAGCTGCTCTGAAGCCCGTGTCGCTCCCACATAAAATAACCGCCTCTCCTCCTCAATGTGACCGGATTTTGCCAAATCCTCGGGTGAGGATTTATCCCCAGCTCTCGCGAACCGCAATTCCTTTATAAAGTGTTGCGGTAATTCAATAGAAGCTGACCGGCGCCTCGTTGGAAAACGGTCTGATGTCAAAGAAACCAAGAATACTACCGGGAACTCCAGACCCTTAGCCGCGTGTACCGTCATAAGGTTTATAGTGTCGACATCCTCGATAACGGCCTGGGCTGGAGACTCGCCCGCCTCGATTAGCATATCGAGCCAATCGACAAGTTCGGGGATATTCGGTTCTCTGATTCGCGACTCGAACTGCTGGATTTTTTGAAAAAACAAAGAAATATTTTCGACCTTGAGTTGATTCTCCACACTCGAAATTTCAGAAAGCTTTTCGACATAGCCGCTTTTTTGCACGAAGTCAAAGAGCAGATGGGACGGCGCAACGGTCAGCGCGTCGCGCGTTAGAGATTTGATTATCTTCAATCCCGGAAACTTCGCCTCCTCAAGAACATCGGACATTGCCTTGTGATCCCTGCTAGCTTTGTTTAAAAAATCTAAAACCTCTCGTGCCGTTAGCCCAAAGCTTGGTATGGATAAAACCTTAAACCACGCTATGTTGTCCTCTGGGTCTTTAATAACGCGAAGGACCGCCAAAAGCGCCGCGACCTCTTCTTGCTGGAAAAGTCCACGGTTACCGACAATCTGAAAGGGTAGCTCGTGTCGCTTGGCGGCTGCGATAAAAGGATCAAGGTGTGCGTTTGCGCGAGCCAAAATAGCAAAATCCTTAAACTGCCGGCCTTGCGTGTTGACCATCTCGACAACTTTTCGCAAAACCGCTTCTGCTTCCTCCTCGGGCGCTCTCGTGTATAGCAATTGAGGGTCTGGCCCGGTCTTTAAAGTATTTAGCTTCTTGGAGATCTTCTTTAGTTTAACCTCCAGACGGTTGGGGTTGTTGTTCTGTATAAGTTCATAGGTCAACCGCGCTATCGCATCGGTTAATCTGTAGGACGTTCTCAGGACCCTGGTTTTGGCCTGAGGATATATTCTTTTGAACTCTAAGGTGTTTGCGACTGACGCACCGCGCCATTTGTAAATAGCTTGATCGTCGTCCCCAACTACGATAAGATTCGCAGAACGACTGGTCGACCGGACTGCTTGCCGGCTTGAAATGAGGAGTTTGAGTAAAGAAAATTGAGCAACATTTGTATCCTGAAACTCGTCGACGAAAATGTATTTGAATTGTTCGCGATACTGCTTGAGGATGTTCGGTCGATCCTTAAAAAGTTTTATCGTCCAGGTTACAAGGTCGCCAAAATCAAGATATGAGTTTTTTACGAGAAGTTTTTGATACGCCTCATAAACCCGCCCGAGCTCAAGTTGCCGCTTTGCCTCCTCTTTCTCTTCTTTGCCTTTCGCCTTTTTCTTTTGCCTCATAGCCCACCTAAGGTACTCCTTTGGGGTTACCTCCTCGTCTTTGGCGCGTGAGAAGAAATTCAAGAGCGCGGTCAAGAATCGCGTTGGGTTGCCGAGCGGTCGATAATACTTTAGGGGTAGCTCGTAAAGATGTTGCCGAAGAAGTATCCAAGCCTCCGGTTCGGTTATTATCCGGTAAGCTGGGTCGAGTCCCACGTCGAGTGAGCGCTCGCGAAGGACACGCTCACAAAACCCGTGAAAGGTCAAAACCCAGGGCGGCTCATACCCCAGAGGCATCTCTTCGTCAAGGCGCCCGAGCATCTCCTCGGAGGCCTTTTCGGTGAAGGTCAAAGCCAGAATGCCCGCGGGGTCTTGGTCTTTTTCAAGAAGTTTCTTAATCTCGTCCGTGATATAGGTGGTTTTTCCGGTGCCGGGTCCGGCTACGACAAGTCTGACCATTAAGAAAACTATACCAGCATCCTAAAACTTGCATTTTAAAAGTTATGGGTTACTATTTAAGGCGAGCGCACCCTAAACTGCAAGTCAAAAACCCGCCTCAGGCGGGGCAAGGAGAGTTACACATGTTGTTTGCACCCAAGGAACGAGGCCAGGGCTTGGTCGAGTATGCTCTGATCCTGGTTTTGGTCGCGGTCGTCGTGATCGTGATCCTGGCACTCCTGGGCCCGGCCGTCGGCAACGTGTTCAGCAACATCGTCAGCAACATCTGATCGACTATCGATTCGAGAAGACTTAACTAGTTCATCTGCACAGGAAGGGTGCGCGGGGCGATTGTGTGTTTGTCCGCACAGTCGCCCTTTCCTGTTTAACCGATTTTTAACACCCGAACCTGCCGGGTTTCCTCCTCAAACTTAAGGACGCGAAGGCCGACAAGTCCCCGGTAAACAAGCTCAAACACCCCAATGCAAAAGAGTGTAAAAACCGGAGTCAAGAAAAGCAGAGAAAGCGCTACACCGAGTGAGGCAATGAGCGGAATGAAGGGAAGGTACGGACCCAAGAAGTCCGCTATAAAAAGATCCAAATCCTGGCCTAGTTGCTCTCGGAGAGATTCGCTCAAGTTTTGCGCGAGTCGGTCTGGAGTACCCACCTCCCCCTCACCGAGAGTGATATTAAACTGTTCCTGCAAAACCTCAAGAAGACCCGTCTTTTTAAGCTCCTCTAAAAACTGCTCCTCGGATAGTTCCTGCGAACCGAATTGCTCCTGCACCTGCTCTATTGCTCGATCGACCACAAAGTTAAGCGTCGGGTTAAGAACCTCCTCGGGGACCTTAAATTGGGAAACCGCGGAGTGCTGGGTCGAAAAGTAAACCAAAAACCCGCCGATTACAGTAAAAAAGAAAAAGAACCTAGAATAGGAAGCCCCAAACATAGTAGAGGAGAAAATAGAACGGGTTGAGACGGCGCGGCGGGAGACATAGTCAAGAACCAAAAGCGCCCCAAGATAAAGAAAGGGTAAAAAGAGCCGAAAGTGCAT
>JABAOH010004232.1_pt1 | contig 49266 bp, 37 predicted proteins | sample 7062181 | NCBI WGS metagenome assembly JABAOH01 (sample SAMN14538630, study PRJNA623070) | marine sediment metagenome | biome: marine biome [ENVO:00000428]; feature: marine pelagic biome [ENVO:01000023]; material: deep marine sediment [ENVO:00002113]; isolation source: pool of 5 deep marine... | reverse complement strand
TAAGATGTCAATTCTTCAGAAAAATCCTCAAAAATAAAAAAATTCAAGTTTTGCAAGTCTGATCCCATTTATTTTCACTCATCTTCTATGCTACAAACTTGGATTTGATAAATCAAATTTTTCCACTTAAGCATTATTTAAAATGATAAGAGTTTGAAATACCCGATCCTATAACCCCCCTCGGTTTGTTGATTTTTCGAGCGTAGGGAATTAAAATGTTTAAAAATGAATAGAAAGTAAATATATGGAAATACTAAATAAAGAAGTCGTAGAAGCGACAAAGAAAAAACTCGATGAGGAGATGAAAGAAAAAGTGACTCTTCTCCTTTTTACACAGGAACCTAGTCGGCTGATCGTTCCTGACCATCTCAAAGGACAGGAATGTGTCTTTTGCAGGGAAACAAGAGAATTGCTGAAGGAAGTCAGCGCTCTCTCCGATAAAATTGAACTTGTTATCTACGATTTTAGCGGGGATAAAGAAAAAGCGGCAGAGTACGGGATAGATAAGATTCCAGCCACAATCATCCTGGGCCAGAAAGATTATGGCATAAGATTTTTTGGAATCCCTTCTGGATACGAGTACTCAAGCCTTATTGAAGCCATCCTTGATGCCTCAAAGGGACAGACTGGGCTGAGTCAAAAAACTAGAGAAGCTTTAAAAACTATTGACAAGGATATTCACATCCAGGTCTTCGTAACTCCTACCTGTCCCTATTGTCCTCTCGTTGTCCATTTAGGGCATCAATTTGCTCTCGAGTCTCCTTTTATAAGGGCTGATATGGTCGAATCCACCGAATTTCCCCATATTGCACATAAGTACAATGTCTTCGGAGTTCCAAAGACAGTAATAAACGAGAAAATTTTCTTAGATGGTGCCGTCCCAGAAGAAACATTTCTTGAGCATGTGCTTAAAGCTATAAGCTCTGAAGGCCAAAAATAAACAGGGGGATTTGATCCCTCAAATGATAAGTTAGCGAGGTTTATTGCCAATGGAAAAATCAAAGGCACAAGATAAGACCGCCAGCAAGCTTAACTCCATTTTTTATCCTAAATCCATGGCTATCATCGGTGCTTCAAGACAGCAAGGCTCTGTTGGCCAAGCCCTTCTCGCCAACATAATCGACAGTCGGTTCCAGGGAATCGTCTATCCTGTTAATCCTCGTGCCAAAGGAATTCTCGGAATAAAATGCTATCCCAGAGTGATGGATATTCCTGATGAAGTGGACCTGGCAATCGTCATTGTTCCTTCACGCTTTGTCCCTGGCATTCTGGAAGAATGCGGGAAGAAGAAGATCAAAGGAGCCATAGTTATCTCAGCCGGATTTAAGGAGATAGGAGGAGAGGGAATAGAACTGGAGAAAAAAGTCCAAAAGATCATCCAGAATTATGACATTTCACTTGTAGGGCCAAACTGCTTGGGCGTTATGAACACCGACATTGAGTCATCCATGAACGCAACCTTCGGCACTCCGATGTCAAGAGAAGGAAATATTGCTTTCATCTCTCAAAGCGGAGCGCTGTGTGTGGCAGTGCTTGATTATGCAAAAGAGTCCAATATCGGTTTTTCCAAATTTATAAGCATGGGGAATAAAGCTGGCCTGACTGAGAATGAGCTCTTGCTTTACTTAAAAAACGACCCGAAAACAGACGTCATCTTGATGTATCTTGAAGACCTTGTCAACGGAAGAGAGTTCATGAGAATAGCTCGCGATATCACAAGCAGCCGTACGAATCCCAAACCGATCATCGCCCTTAAAGCAGGGCGCACCCTTTTAGGCGCCAAAGCAGCTTCTTCTCATACCGGCTCTCTGGCTGGTTCGGACAGAGTTTATGATGCCATCTTTAGCCAGTGTGGAGTGCTCAGAGGAGAAACTTTGGAGGAACTTTTCGATTATGTCAAAGCTTTCTCCAGCCAGCCTTTGCCAAAAGGAGAAAATGTCGCCATAATCACGAACTCAGGAGGACCGGGCATATTAGCCACTGACTCCTGCATTCGCCATGGTCTGAATATTGCATCCTTTAGTCGGAATACAGTAAAGGCTTTACAGGCGATTCTACCTCCTCAGGCGAGCTTAAATAATCCTGTTGATTTAATCGCAGAAGCCCAGCATGAACTGTATGAGGCAACTCTAGAGGCCATATTGAAAGATAAAAACGTCCATTCTTCAATCATTATTCTGACTGCTACTTCTTTTACAGAGGTGGATAAAATTGCCGATTCCATCGTCAAAACAGCTAAAAAATTCCAAAAGCCAGTCTTGTGCAGTTTTTTGGGGGTCTATGATGTATCTTCAGGAATAGAGATCCTGGAAGAGAACGGAATTCCTTCTTATCGGTTCCCTGAATCAGCAGCTCGAGTGCTTTCTGAGATGACCAAGTTCAACTGGTGGCTCAACCGACCAAAAACCGGGATTAAAAAATTCAGCGTAAATAAGGCCAAAGCCAAGAAAATTATAGACTCTGTCAAAAAAGAAGGCCGATTTTTCCTGTTAGAACACGAATCGTACGAGGTTCTTAAGGCTTATCAATTCCCTGTGGTCAAATCCTCTCTGGCTAGAAACAAAACAGAGGCAGCAGAAGCAGCCCAAAAAATCGGCTTTCCAGTAGTCCTGAAAATCGCCTCCCCGGATATCCTCCATAAATTTGACTTTGGAGGAGTCAAACTCAACTTAAAAAATAAGAAAGAGGTCCATGAAGCCTATAAAGAAATCCTTGAAAATATCCTGGCTAAAAAACCCAAAGCAAAAATTAAAGGCGTGCTTGTAGAAAAAATGGCTTCTCAGGGAAAAGAAATTATTCTGGGAATGAACAGAGATCCTCAGTTTGGACCCATTCTGATGTTCGGCTTGGGTGGAATTTACGTTGAAGCCCTGGAGGATGTCACCTTTAGACTCGCTCCTATTCGTGAACTCACAGCCGACATGATGATCATGAGAACAAAAACTCATAAAATCCTCGAAGGATTTAGAGGTGAACCAGCTTACGACATTAAGGCTGTATCTGAATGTTTGAAAAGACTGTCTCAGCTCGTTACAGACTTTGAGGAAATAAAAGAACTGGATATAAATCCGCTTTTTGTCTATAAGAGAGGAAAAGGCTGCGCTATCGTCGATGCCAGAATAATCCTCGGATCCAGCTAATTTAAGCGGTCCTCTTCCATTTTATGTGGGTAATGATCAGAAAATATGGTATGGAGAACCCAGAAAGGTTCAGGCTGTATGGCTCTAAAACACGTTGCTTTTGCCCCAAGAAAAATGGGGCAAAAAAATGGGGCCAGGCCCCATTTGCAGCGTTTTTTCCACTGCAGCTGAACAAAAATAACGCAGATGAGACAACCTGACAAAAATTGACATCACCATGTTCCCTGTTATAATAGGGGGTTTCATGTCGCTGTTTAAGAAAAAAAAGAAAGAGAGAGTTTTGGTGATAGGCCTAGATGGAGTTCCCTACTCTCTCCTCTTAGACCTCGCTCAAAAAGGTATCATGCCCGCTACCTCAAAGCTTATTGCTTCAGGCCATATGCAGCGGATGAAGGCGAGCCTTCCTGAAATATCTGCTGTAAGCTGGACCGATTTCATGACTGGAACAAATTCTGGAACTCATGGCATCTTTGGTTTTACAGACTTTAAAAGAGGCTCATATGACCTTCGCTTCCCGAATTTCCTAGATCTAAGAAAAGAGACATTCTGGGATAAGCTGGGAGACCAGAGGAAAAAATGCATCATCATCAATCAGCCCTCCACTTATCCTGCCCGCAAAATTAACGGAATTCTTATTTCCGGTTTTGTAGCTATTGAGCTCTCTAAAGCAGTTTACCCTCTCTCCTTTAAAGCTCCTCTTGATAGGGTGGGATATGAAATCGATATCGACACGAAAAAATCAAGAGAAAATGTTGAATTTCTCTGGAAGGATCTGGCTAAGACCCTTGATGCGCGCCTGAAGGCTTTTAACTTACTCTGGAAAGAAGATTGGGATTATTTTGAATTCGTTATCACCGGCACGGACCGCCTCCATCATTTCCAATGGGAAGCTTATGAAGATGAAAACCATGCCTATCATCAAAAATTCCTTGAGTATTACAACCAGATCGACAGAGCAATAAACGAAATCATAACATCTTTTCGGAAGCTAAAGGACGAAGATAAAGGCCTTTATCTTCTTTCAGATCACGGATTTGCCAAGATCGAACAAGAAGTCTATCTTAATGTGTGGCTGGAGGAGCAGGATTATCTAAAGTTCAAAAATCCTTCTCCTGAAAGCCTGGCCGATATCTCTCCTTCAACCAGAGCCTTTGTCATGGAGCCCAATCGCATCTACCTGAACTTGAAAGAAAAATTTCCTGAAGGTTGTGTTGAACCATCAGAAAAAGAAGCTCTAAAGGAAGAAATCAGCAAAAGATTGGGAAGGCTTGAATACGATGGGAAAAAAGTTGTGAGATGCGTGTTTGATGCTGAAGAAATTTACTCCGGTCCTTATCTTTCCGAAGGCCCGGATTTAATTGTACTCTCAGAATCTGGCTTTGATATGAAGGGCTCACTCAAGAAAAAGGAAGTCTTTGGCCGCTCAAAACTGCAGGGCATGCACACCTGGGATGATGCTTTTTTCTGGTCAAGAAAAGAACAAGGCCAAGATCTCTGTATTTCTGATATAGCAAAGATAATCCTGGATGACTTTTCATAAAAAGGATGTGAATAAAATGGGGACAGGCCCCTTTTTTCGAAATAGCAAGCCGTACTCTTTTTGTTTCCGCAAAATACAAGGCCCTATCAAAAAAAGGAACTTGCCCCCTTTTGTGTTTTTTTTCATTCTTTTGCTTTCTTTTTCGCTCCCGCTCCAAGCTTATGTTGGCCCAGGAGCAGGATTTGCCTTTCTCACCTCCTTTTTTATCCTTTTTCTCACTTTTTTCCTGGCTATCTTCTCTTTTCTCTCATGGCCCTTTCGTTTTCTTTTTCGGATCATAAGAGGGCAAAGAGCATATAAGAAAAGCAGCATAAATAGATTTATAATCATCGGACTGGATGGCCTAGAACCGACTCTTGTCGAAAAATATATGTCCGAAGGAAAACTTCCGAACTTTTCAAAATTAAAAAAAGGAGGAACCTACACCAAACTTCAAACTACTATTCCTTCCATATCCCCGGTCGCCTGGTCTTCTTTTATGACAGGTTCCAATCCTTCCAAACACAACATCTTTGATTTTCTAAGCCGTGACCCGAAAACATATCTTCCAGATCTTTCCTCGGCGAGGATTGGAAAACCAAAGAAAACTCTACCTCTTGGAAAATACAATATTCCCCTCTCCAAGCCCGAAATCAAAGGTATGCGCAAGAGCGTTTCTTTTTGGAAAATCTTGGGGCAAAAAGGCATTTTCAGCACCATCCTGAGAGTGCCGATAACATTTCCCCCAGAAGAATTCAAAGGACATCTCCTCTCTGGCATGTGCACTCCTGACTTAAAAGGAAGCCAGGGAACCTTCTCTTTTTATACCTCAGATAAAGAAAGAATAAAAAAGCGGGAAGGCGGAATAAATATCCCTGTGACCTTAAATGGCGATAAGGTTGAAACTTACATATCAGGCCCAGAAAATAGCCTTCGGCGAAATGACGAAGAAATTCGCCTCCCTCTTCAAATCTCAATCGATAATGATAAAGAAGAAGCTCTAATAGAAGTCTCCGGCCAAAAATTCAAGCTGGGAATGCACACATTCTCAGGATGGAAAAAACTAACATTCCACCCTGGCTTGGGAATAAAAATAAGAGCCATCTGTCGTTTTTATATCTCTCAAATTCATCCTCATTTCGAGATGTATCTCACTCCGCTAAACCTGGATCCAGAAAAACCAGCCCTGCCTCTTTCCCATCCATTTATCTATTCTGTCTATCTGGCGAAGCTCCTAGGAAGCTTCATAACGCTTGGAGAAGCAAACGATACCTGGGCTCTAAACGAAGGAGTCATCAGCGAAGAAGCCTTCTTAGAATTGACTTATTCAAACCACGAAGAATGGGAAAAAATGCTTTTCAATGCCATGGACAAAACAAAAAAAGGCTTGATCACCTGTGTTTTCGAGACCACGGACAGCATCCAGCACATGTTCTGGCGGTATCTTGATAAGAGTCATCCCGCGCTCCAAAGCGGACAGGCTAATATGAGCGCCAATGTTATCGAAGACCTCTATCAAAAAATGGATGAGCTAGTAGGGAAAGTTCTCGACAAAACAGATGAAAAAGACGTAGTAATCATCATGTCAGATCATGGCTTCAAGTCCTTCCGTCGCGGAATGAATCTCAATTCATGGCTTTATCTAAACGGTTATCTTTCCCTTCAAGAAGGGAAAAAGGAAAGCGAGGAATGGTTTAAGGATGTCGATTGGGAGAACACCAAAGCATACGCTTTAGGCCTCGGGGGAGTTTATATAAACCAGAAAGGGAGGGAAGCAAAGGGGACGATTCATCCAGGTGAGGAAACAAAGGCCTTGAAGAGAGAACTTATCAGAAAGTTGGATGGTCTAAAGGACGATGAAAGAAATGCTATAGCCATAAATAAAATTTTCGACAGGGATGAAATTCCATCGGGTCCTTATCTAGATAACTGTCCTGATCTTATCGTAGGATACAACGAAGGATACAGGATATCCTGGGATTCAGTCACTGGAAAAGTCAATGACATTGCCTTTGAAGACAACATCAAAGCCTGGAGTGGAGACCACTGCATCGACCCCAGGATTGTCCCTGGCATATTTTTCTGCAGCAAAAAAATAAAGATAGAAAGTCCTTCTTTAATAGATATTGGTCCTACCGCACTCGAATTATTTGGCTTCCAGGTGCCCTCGCACATGGACGGGCGTTCACTAATAGATATCCAGAATTTTTCCTTGGAAAAGAATAGAAAGGAAGAGAAAAAATGAATCACATAGACCGAAGAGAATTTATTAAATTAGGCCTGGCTGCTGGGTCTATTCTAGCTTTAGGTAGTTCAGACTTAACTATAAAAGCTTTTGGAAAGAGGGAGACTCCCCAAAAAGTTCTTGTTCTTGGGCTTGATGGGATAGATCCTCACCTTCTCCAGGTATGGATGAGAGAGGGGAAGCTTCCTTATTTCCAGATGCTGGCGCGCCAAGGAGACTTTATCCCCTTGATAACAAGCATTCCACCGCAGAGCCCGGTGGCTTGGTCGAATTTTATCACCGGAACGAATCCAGGGGGGCATGGTATATTTGACTTCATCCACAGAGATCCTGAACGCTACTTTCCTGAATTTTCTGCATCCGAAACTACAGAGGCAAAAAAAACAGTTCGAATCGGAAAACTTGTTCTTCCTCTTTCAGGAGGAAATGTAAAGAATATGCGGAAAGGAAGAGCTTTCTGGCAAATTCTAGAAGATTATGATATTCCGGCAACTGTTTTTAAAATCCCGGCCAACTATCCTCCTGTCGCTACAAAGCAGAGAACAATTTCCGGTATGGGAACGCCTGATATACTCGGAAGCTACGGCATCTTCAACTACTACACAACAGAAACAAAAGAACTCAAGGAAGATATCGGTGGAGGAAGAATACATCCAGTCAATGTCATCGCCAATAAAGTTGAGGCAAGGATTCCCGGACCTGTGAATACTTATAAAAAGGATAGACCAGAATCATCGATAGAATTTAAGGTTTTTATCGACCCGGTAAATCCGGTGGCCAAAATTTCGATTCAAGATCACGAGTTCATCCTCAAAGAAGGAGAGTGGAGTTCATGGAAAAGAATTCACTTCAGAATGATTCCCACCCAAAGCGTAAGCGGCATCTGCATGTTTTACCTTAAACAGGCTCGACCTAATTTCAAGCTTTATGTTTCACCCATTAACATTAATCCAGGTCAAGCAGCACTTCCCATTTCCACTCCTAAGAGATACGCAGAAGAGCTGGAGAAAAGGTTCGGTCCATTCTTTACCAAGGGTCTTCCGGCTGACACCAAAGCTCTTGATAACGATGTTCTTGATGATGGTGAGTTCCTTGAGCAGGACAATCTTGTCCTCAGAGAAAGGCTGAATATCTTCGACTATGAACTGGCAAGGTTTTCATCAGGGCTTCTTTTCTATTATGTCTCCAGCACTGATCAACGGCAACACATGTTCTGGCGTCTTATAGATAAAGAACATCCTTCTTACGATCCAGGCCTAGCAAAAAAATACGGAAACACGATTGAAAATATCTATAAAGAGATGGATAAGTTACTGGCAAAAGCCATGGAGAAGGTGGATAAGGATACAGTACTCATTGTTATGTCTGATCACGGGTTTTCTCCCTTTCGCCGGTCTTTCAACCTAAACACATGGCTTAAAGAAAGCGGCTATCATACCCTCATCAATCCTTGGAAACAGGGGCGAGAAGATCTTTTTCTGAACACTAATTGGTCTAGGACTAAAGCTTATTCTTTTGGCTTGAACAGCCTTTACATTAACCAAAAAGGAAGAGAAGCGGAAGGCATTGTTAAACCAGGAGCGGAAAAAGAAGCTCTCGTTCGAGAAATCGCTCATGAATTAGAAGATTTCCGCGATCCTAAGACAGGAGAAAGGCCGGTTTTAAGGGCATATATCGCTAAAGATGTTTACCAAGGTCCCTATGTGGAAGAAGCTCCAGATATCATCGTCGGCTACAATCATGGCTACCGTACTTCCTGGGCTGCCCCACTTGGAAGGATCCCAAAAGAAATTGTTGAAGATAACACAGAAAAATGGAGTGGTGACCACTGCATGGCTCCGGAAGTTATTCCTGGAATTTTGCTCACCAACCGCAAGATAAAGGTCAAATCTCCTGCTCTTTATGATCTAACGCCGACAATCCTTCAAATCTTCGGCATAGAAATACCAAAGGAGATAATAGGAAAACCGATATTTTAGGTATCAGGAGAAAAAAATGGGAAAAGCCAAAATAAAACTCGACAAAGATTTAATGGATAAAGTCAAAAAATACTCTAAAATAGCTGGCTATTCTTCTCCAGAAGAGTTCATCACTCACTGCCTGGAGAAAGAGATTGCGAAACTCGAAGAATCCAATTCCGAGGACGAAATCAAAAAAAAGCTTAAAGGATTGGGATATATTTCTTAAGAGCTTACTGTAAGGAATGAGGGCATAGTGTCATTGCGAGGAATGAAGTTACATTGTCATTGCGAGGAGTGAAGCGACGAAGCAATCTCATAGATGATTGAGATTGCCACGCTCCTTTCAGTCGCTCGCAATGACATAATCTTCGCGATGACATAGTTAAAGAAAAAGGATGATGTGGATATTTAATTCTGCGTTCGGTAAAATCTTCAAACTTATCTTTTTCCCTTTCCGAGGCATGAATCCCTGGGTAGGCATGATACTCATCTCATTCTTAACAGCGCTCTTGATGCTTTTTGTCTTCCGTTTCTCATCAAACCAAGAAGGAATAAGGCGAGTCAAGAACAAAATAAAGGCTCATCTTCTCGAGCTTCGCTTGTTCAAGGATAGTCTGAGCCTCTCTTTTAAAGCGCAGCGAAATATTTTCCGCTACAACTTAAAGTACATCAGCTACTCTGCAAAACCTTTGCTAGTGATGATCATTCCACTCATTCTGATACTTATCCAGCTTAACCTCTGGTTCGGCTACGAGCCTTTAGTTCCCGGCCAAGAAACTATATTAAAGGTCGAATTGGAAGAAGGTCGGAGTCCTCTTGATATCGACCTTGCTCTTGAACCTTCCGCAGGTTTTGACATCCAAACTCTTCCCCTCAGGATTGAAGAAGAATCGGAAATAGACTGGCGCCTTCGGGCTAGAGAAAAAGGTGTTCATGATCTAACATTTATAGTTAATGGCCAGAGGCTCACAAAAAAAGTAGCAGTCGCTCAAAAACCGCTGAGTAAGATTTCTCCTATGAAAGTTAGACGAAGCTTCATCAATGAACTTATCAATCCCGGAGAATCCCCCTTACCACGAGACCTGCCGATAAAAACTATAAGAGTGAAATATCCAGCCAAGGATATGAATCTTTTCGGCTGGAACATCCCCTGGCTCTTGGGTATCCCTCCCTGGCTTATCGTTTATTTCGTTCTTTCTATTATTCTGGGCTTCGTCTTTAAGGGTATTTTCAAAGTCGAAATCTAATTTTCTATCTGTTGTAAGGTCTTTATCATTTAACTTTTTACTTTTTGTCAGTTTTGAATTCAATTTTTTCCTATGAAAAAGATTGTTAAATAAATTTTCAATCGCGGAGGATATAATGAAATTAAAACCCATAGTGCTCGTATTGTTTCTATCAATCTTTATGGAAACTTATGTTTTTGCGCAGGAAAAACCAGAAGAAGAGCCAAAATACGGCTGGCAAAAAGAAATGGTCGGAGGGATAAATTTAACTCAAACCAGTCTAAGCAATTGGACCCAAGGAGGTGAAAACTCATTCGCCTGGCAGCTAAACTTTAGTTTTAGATTTATAAATAACCAGGAAAAGTATAGCTGGACTAATTCTGGAAAGTTTACCTACGGTTCAACTAAGATTGGTGGTCAAGAATTCCGCAAGTCCTTAGATGAGATTAAATTGGAAAGTGTCCTTACATTTAATCTGGGAATGTTTGTTGATCCTTTTATGGCCTTTACTGCTGAAACTCAGCTTGCACCAGGTTACAATTACGAAACAGACCCAAAAACACAAGTATCGTCTTTTATGGACCCGGGATATTTCCGAGAAAGTATAGGTGTCGGCTATCAACCAAACGAAATCGTAAAAAGTCGGTTGGGTATTGCCCTGAAACAGACCATCACCAGTGATTATCCCGTACCGTATGCTGATAATCCGGATACTGTAGATAAAATCGAGAAAACAAAGAATGAACTCGGAGCTGAATCAGTGACTGATATAAATTGGAAAGTCACTAAAAACTCACTTTTTACCTCTAAATTAGAACTCTTTTATGCTTTTCAGGCCTTTGATGAAACAGATGTAAATTGGGATAACATTTTCACGATAATGATTTCCAAATACATTAATATAAATATAAATTTCAAGCTGTTCTATGATAGAGATATCTCCAAAAAACGCCAACTCTACCAGGCAATTGCGTTTGGTTTTACCTATAGTTTTTTATAATCACAAAGCTATAGAGACGACTATCAGATAAAAGATATATGAAGAACTGGAAACAGGAATCAAGAACGGTTCTGATTATTCCTGTCTTAGGAATTGCATCTTTAAAAGGAAATAAGGTTTAATCCAAATTATTCCTCTAGTCCTTTTCTCCAATTTTGTTGAACCAGGCTATTTCTTCGAGTTTTCTCCTTTTCTTCTCTCGAGACGGTTTTTTCTCGTAGTATCCCATTGTCATAAGTGAGACGATCTTATATTTTCGGGGAATTTTTAAAAACTTCCTGGCTTTTCTGGGATTGAACCAGCCAATCCAACACGTGCCCAGACCAAGCTCCTCGGCTTGAAGCACGATATGTTCACCAGCTATGCCTGAATCAATGTAGTAATAGTGGATGTTCTGTATCTGCTTCCCTATTCTGTTGGCGATTATATCCAGCCGAGCCAGTATCAAAATGATAACCGGAGCCTTTGCTGCAAATTTTGTAACGAAATATATTCCCGAAAAAACCTCTTTAGCAAATTGAGCCTTAAGCTCTGGGTCGTCAATAATTAAAAACCTCCAGGGTTGGACATTATCTGCTGACGGCGCCAACCGGGCGGCTTCGATGCACGTCAGAATTTTTTCTCTTTCAACAGGCTTTTCCAGGTAGCGGCGGATACTCCTTCGGCTCTTGACAAGCTGCTGAAAAGGATATTTAGATTCTTGTTTTTTCTCTATCATCTAAGTTTTTATCTTATCAGATGGAATTTGGTCTGACGTCCATCAATAAAATAAACTCCATTCCTGATGAAGGCTCCATCCTGTTCCAGAGCTATACGAATTTCCTGGCTTCCCCACTCTGCAAGGTTTGTCCTGATGTTCAGTTCGATTGCATGGCATGTGTCATAGTATAGGCGGTAATCTCCTTTTCCAGGAACGTTAACCTGGTTATCCCACAGGCCTATGGTCGGTCCTGCTGCATGACCATGGAAGCCTAAGGGATGGCTATAGATGCTGGCTTTCAGGCCAGCTTCCTTGGCTTTTTTCAAAGCAGTAGCAAGAATTTCGTTTCCGGTTCTTCCCTCTTTGAATTCCCCGATCAAAATATCCTGGAGCTGATTTCCAAGCTCCAACGCCTCCTTTAAGCCCTGAGGAGCATCTGTTTCTCCTTCCTTCAGGACATAGGCGTGTTCTTGGGTATCTGTGTTAAGGCGGAGATAGGTTATTCCGATGTCGCAGTGCAAGAGATCTCCTCTCAGGATAATATTTCCATTATTTTTGATTTTTTTAGAGCGCTGGATAGACACCGAAGGATGAAACCAGTTGCCCAGACGCAGCTCCCGAAATCTTTCCCTTATCCACCAGGAGACATCCTGAGTTGTGGTCACTCCTGGTGTGATGACTTCTCGAGAGAAAGCTTCGGTGATGATTCGATGGGCTATACCCACGATATGGGGATAGACTTCAAGCTCCTCAGGTATTCGTCTCTCCAGCCACCCGACAGCAAGTTTCTCTGCTGAATGAAGTCGCGAAGAGTACTCGGGGCCAAGAGTTTTAAGGAGCTTTTTTTTCAGGGAGGATGAAAGGCCATCGCCAAAGGCAAATGTATCAGACTCATTAATCCCGATTCTTTTGGGATTTCGCTCCTTTATAACCTTTGCCAGGCATTGCCACTGCTCAATTTTTTGAGGCTGCCAAACTCCTTCGTAGAAATCTCTAATTCCGTAACGGCTAACAGCAAGCCTTTCCACACCTTTTTCTCCCCTGTCATAAAAGACTAGCATTGTTAAACGACGGGCAGCAAGGGAGTTATAAGGAACCAAGGAAAAAAAGACAGGGTCCTCATTGTACTCACGACAGATAACTACCCACATATCAAAGTTCTCCTGCCGCATCAGTTCAGGAAGAAGTGTTTCAAGGCGAATCTTTAACCAGTTATTAACTACGGCGTTTCTTTCCCTCATGCTGAGAATAGAAGGCATATCTTCCTTGCCAGACACGGGGGGAAGAAGCAAAAAAATAAGAAAAGATACAAGAAGTACTATTTTTCTTCTTTTGGACATGATTCCTCCTTTCCAATCCAAATATTATTGTCCTTTTTTTCTAAATTTATAACAGAAAATTGAATTTTTTAAAAACCTTCGAGTCTTTTTTTCGTATTACACTAGTGAATCCATGTAAAATCTTTAGAGCAAGCTGCAAAGAAAAATTGATCAAGAACAAAAGGAACCATCACCAAATCTGGAAAAAATGGGGCCTGGCCCCATTTTCTGTGGCCGCATTTTACACTTTTTACAAGTCAGGAATTTTTTGGTATAGTGCTCAAAGCTTTAAGGCTTTTAAAAAATTTAATCATCAACAGAGGAGGAAAAACAATGAAAAAATTTGCGATGATCGGAATTGCGGTTATTTTCGCTTTGTGTTCTTTTACATCTTGCGAAGAAGGTTTGTTTGTTTCTAAGGCTCCCCCTGCCGATGCTGAAAACGCGCTTAAGCTCATTCCCAAAGATGTAATGGCTGTCTTCTTTATCGATATCCACAGAGTCATGACGATAGAATTTATAAATAAGCTAATCAAAGAGAAAGAAAGCGCTGAGACGTCAGATGAATTAACGGATTTTCAGGAATTTAAAGCGAAGACAGGAATTGATCCCGAGAAGGATATCAATTTCATCGTTGGGGCAATAACAGGAGAGGCAGAAAAAGGAAAGGAAGAAGGCGTCGGAATCATAAACCTCACTTATAACAAAGATCTTTTGCTCTCTATGATTAAAGAAGAGATGGCAAAAGAAAGAGAAGAAGAACATGAGAAAGAAGCTGAAGAAGAACACGCTGAAGAAGAGGAGGAAGAAGAAGAAAAGGAACTGATCGAAGAAGAATACAACGGCTTTACTATTTACACAGTTAAAGAAGAAGAAGAAGAAGAAGAAGAAGAAGAAGAAGAAGAAGAAGAAGAAGAAGAAGAAGAAGAAGAAAGCTTTGCTTTCCTGGATAAGTCTAACATAGCTGTAGGCAATAAAAATGCAGTCAAGTCTGTGATAGATACTCTAGCTAAAAAGAAAGAAAGTGTTTTAAAAAACGAAGGATTTTCCGCTTTGCTTACAAAAATCAATAAAGAAGCAATGTTCTGGGGAGCAGCTCTTATCCCCGCCGAAGCGATAAAAGAGGCTATAGCGGCAAAGCCGGAACTCGTCATCCTTGAGACCGTTAATGCTGCCTCTATTTCTCTTGATTACAAAAACACAAACATCATTGCTGACATAAAAATCATGAGCAGCGATCCTACGAAGAACCAAGAGCTGGCTGATAACTTAAACGGTTATAAAGATATGGCAGCTTTGATTCAGATTCAGGATTTAAACATGGCAGAGATTTTAGACAGGATAGAGATTACCTCCTTCCCAGATCATGTAAATATTTATGCCAGCTTTCCCGAAGATCTTCCTCAGACCATTATTGATAAGCTTAAGATGGAGAAGAAAAAAGAGGAAAAAAAAGATATTTAGCAGTTCTCTCTATTTGATTTTCTAGCCTTTATAAATCTAGAACACCTTTCTATCAATCTTCAAGAATATATTCCTTTTGAGAAAAAAGAAGGCAGGCTAAACCGAGAAAAATGCCCGTGATAAGAAAAAGCATGACGATGGCAGTCCCTGTAGGGCTGGGCTCAAGCCTAAACATCAGGAAGGAAAATCTTCCTGTTCTAGGAGCCGGCAGCAAGGATTTGAGATAATGAATGATGGAAAAGCGCTGGGTGGAACCTGGAAAATATTGGATAACGTTTTCCCAGCCAAAGCTGAATACAAGCCCGACTAAGATAGATTTTTTCAGAAAAGTCCCGATAAAAGTAAAAAACGCTGTATAACAGATAATGCCCAGGCCTAGAACAATCACATCTCTCAGAAGAATCTTATACAGGGAAAAATTGCCCAAGTTATCCACGTTCAAGATAAAAAATGATAAAAGCACCCCGACACTCATCATCAATATAACCAGAGTCGTGTAGGCTGAATATTTTCCGAGAACGATAGCGGACTTAGGGATAGGACGTGTTGTCAAATAGGTCAGTGTTTGTCCTTCTGTCTCCTCTGAAGCAACCGAGGTCCCGAAAAAAAGCGCCAGGATGAGGATAAGAAATTGAAGATAGAAGACTACAATTAAGTTGGAAAAGATATAAATGCCCTGAATTTTACCGCGACCCGAAAAAATTTGATTAAACTTAATAATAAAGGCAATCACAACTGGTAAAAAACTGAACAAGAAAAAGACTTTTGTTTTTTTCGCCTTTCTTCCCATAGACAAGAAGATGGAATAAACATTTTTCACAGAGTTCAGGAAAAAAGAAAATCTCCTAGTATTTTCTTGATTCATCTTACTTTCCTACTAAATAGTCAAAAACGGCCTGAAGGTTATCATCAGGTGATGTTATTTCGTCCACATCGATTTTGTTCTCAATAGAAACAGAAGGCAAAAGGCTGAATAATTTATCCCTGTTATTGGTTTCGATGAGAAGAGAATCATTCGACGAACTGAAATGAACTTTCAAAACATAATCTTGTTGAATGAATTTCGATGCGAGCTGGCGGGCATCACTGCACTTAATAGATATAATATGAGGATGGGTATCAATCAGATCCCGGATGTAGTGAATATCACCTTGGGCAAAAATCTTACCCTGATGGATAAGAATAATCCGCTTGGTCATAGCTTCGATTTCAGGCAGGACATGGCTGGAGACGATTATTGTTCTTCCTTCTCCCTTATAGGATTTTATAAGGTGAATGATCTTCCGCCTTCCCAGAGGATCAAGGCCGCTCAAGGGTTCATCTAGGACCATAATTTCTGGATCATGAGCGATTGCCTGCGCAAATTTTAATCTCTGGCGCATGCCACGGCTGTAAGACCTGATGACCCTGTCTTTATCCTCGACCAATTCCACGATTTCCAGAGCCTTTTGAGCTCTGATTTCTACCTCTGATTGCGAAAAATGATGAAGTTTTAAAAGACTCGTAATGAACTTCCAACCCGTCATCTCTTCATAGAAGAAATCCCGCTCTGGGCAGAATCCCATGATGGAAAATAGGTGGTAGTTATTTCTAATAGGCTGTCCTTTTACTCTGACATTGCCGATGTTCGGCTTTATCTGTCCAGTTATGAGCTTTAAAAAAGTAGATTTTCCTGCGCCGTTCGGTCCCAGAATTCCTATAATCCCGGGCTCAATCTGGAGGGAGACATCACTTAGTCCCAGAACATTGCCGTACCATTTGGAAAGGTTTTTAGTTTCGACAATCGGTTTCATTTTACAATCTCAACTCCCTTGACTTTACTTTTCAAAACAAAGCCAGCAACAACACAAATACCTAGAAGAACCAGGAAAGAAAAAATCCAGGAGACATCATATGGAGCTTTCTGGCCAAAAATATGGGCACCCACCTGCTGCAGATTCGATCTCAGGGAAACGAGCGAAACATAATGGCTCCTGAATTCCCTGCGAAAAATCAAATAAACAATGTCAGAAAGAAAGTAAACCCCAAAAATGAGAATAGCTACTAATCTCCTGTTTTTGCTCAAGGAAGAGAGGAAAAGGGTATAAAACGAGAAAAATCCGGTAACAATAAACGAATAGCCGATGATCGAAAGAGGAAGCCAAGGATAGGAGAGAAAAAATTTGAGGCTGCCCGAGAAAATAAGCTTCATGATAAAAAAGACGAGGCCGGGAATCAGGGTAATAATGAATAAGAAAAAAACTATTACAGCGCTCTTTCCCAGAAAATAGTCTTTTTTCTTCAGTGGCCGAGAGAAATACAGTTGAAGAGAGTTATGTTTTAGATCATCGCTGATAAGACTTGCGCCACAAAAAATAACTATCATCAGCATAATAAAAAGCATAAACCCTTGAGTAAAATATGTTTTAAAATAGTTTGGGCCAATCTGCAGAAATTGTATGGTTTCTCCTCTTAAAAAGGGAAAATCCTCTAATCTCTCTGAAACATATATTCCAGCTAAATAAAATATGGCAGGAAGAAGACTCATGGGGAAGATAAACTTAAAGAACTTTCTCTGGAAAGTTAATTTGATCCCGTATCGGGTGATCGGCCACCAGGGAAATTTCCTGGCAAGAAACTCTCCATCCCAATGGGAATAGCCTTTTTCTTTAATAGTCACTAATCCACTCCTACTACTTGAGCAAATAGATCTTCCAGAGAAGTCTCACTTTTCACAAAATGTCTCAGCTGGATTTTTTCCTCAGCAGCAATCCTGAAAATTTCCTGCCTGTTTTGTTTGGGAGGCCAATAAACCTTCAGAATCTCGTCTTCGGTTTCTTCCACTTTACATTTCATAGCTTTCAGCTTGCGGAGGAAACCCCCTGCTTCACCTTTTACTTTTATTTCATAAAGATCCCTAATTTCTTTGAGCTCACTGATATCACCCTGGGCCGCAAGCTTCCCTTTGTTCAAAATCACGACGTATTTACAGGTCAATTCTATATCGGGCAGAATGTGAGAAGAAATCAAGACTTGGATATCCTTCTTTGAAGAGATATCCATTATAAGTTCCAGAATTTCACTTCTGCCTTGAGGATCTAAACCGCTTGTTGGCTCATCAAGAAAAATAAGTTTGGGATCATGGACAATCGCTTGAGCGAGCTTGAGCCTCTGTTTCATCCCTGAAGAATAAGTCTCTAACTTTCGGTACCGGCTCTCTTTAAGGCCAACATAAAAAAGGACTTCGTGGGCACGCTTCATGGCCTCCTGGCTCGGCATCCCCGATAATTCGCCAAGATAAGAGGTAAAGGAAACAGCATCCAATCCAGGAATAAAGCAGTCATCCTCGGGCATATAACCTACATAGCGCCGTATCTCAGTCTGTTCGTCTTTGATGTCATAGCCCAGAACGCGGCCTCCACCGTTATCTGGAGAAAGAAATCCAAGAAGGATACGAATAAGAGTGCTCTTTCCAGCCCCGTTGGGGCCCAATAGCCCGACAGCTCCTTGAGGCAAATCAAGGCTTACTCCTTCCAGAGCTTTAACTTTTCCGTAGCTGAAATGGATGTCCTTAATTTCAATACTCATCTTCTATGTATTATCCTAAATACATTATCCTTAATTCTTTAAATAAATACGATAATTTTCAAGGAAAAGTTTCCTGAGTTAAGCATCTCTTTTTCTGTGGTCGAGGACATAATGTTTAAGTAGGCTGGGTGTTAAGAAACATGAATCCCCTCGCCATAGACTAAGGCTTTATAGGCTTTTTCCACTCGATCCCAGTTCTCCTCTCTGTCTAATGCCCAGAATCTCCCCATTACAGTGACGACTTGACCGACGGCAAGAGATCGGCACATCTCCTCCACTTTGGCAACATAAGCCGCACCGCTCTCAGGCTTCTCCCCTCTCCGACCTATCAAAGAATGAACAAAAACCGGCTTCACATCGAGCTGCTTAGCCAAGCGAAGTAAAGGAAGAAGATGCTTGATCGTGCCATGAGAGCTGTACTTGGAAACAATTCCCAGAAGATGAAGACTCTTATGATCTTTTTTAGCCCCCTGCATAGCCCAAAGAAAAGCGTCATTTCGGAAAAAACTCCCTTCCTCTATCGCTCTGTCTATCCTAACCCTATCAAGCAGAATCCTTCTTCCTGCCCCGAGATGAAGATGTCCAGCTTCAGAATTGCCCACAGTGTTGGCTGGCATTCCCACTGCTTCTCCTGAAGCTTTAAGGAAAGCGCGGGGAAAATGAGCCCACAGTCTATCAAAGTTTGGAGTGTCAGCTTCAGCAATTAAATTTGCTTCTTTTTCTTCTCTCATTCCCCACCCGTCCAGAATCAGGAGGAGTATTTTTCTCTCTCCCTCTTCTTCTTCAGGAAAATTGAGAATTAAGCTCTCGCCGCTCATCTCAGGAGGCTTCTGCAATTCCAGTAAGGCCAATAGAGTTGGAGCAACATCGGCAAGCTCACCCTCTTTTTTCAAATTCCAGCTCTGTTGTGCTTCAGCAGAAAAATCTGCAAGCACAAAGGGAACTGGATTCTTCGTATGGCCGGTATTTATTGTACCATTCGAATAGAGCCATTCTTCCACTGTTCCATGATCAGATGTGACAACGAGTGTTATGCCTTGGGTGCGGCAATCTTCGACGATCCTTCCTAACTGGCGATCAACTTCTTCCACGGCTTTGAGCACCGCAGCTTTATCCTCGATGTGCCCCAGAACATCCACGTTGGCCAGATTAGCGACGATTACTCTATAAGAGGGATTTTTAAGGTTTGAGGAAATTTCTTCTGCGACTTGACTGGCACTCATCTCAGGCTTGAGAGAATAAGAGGTAACAGCCTCGGGTGAAGGAACGACTATCCTTTCCTCTCCGGGAAAGATCTCATCACTTTTGCCGTTCATGAAAAATCCGACATGTATTTCTTTTTCAGATTCAGATATTTTGAGGAGGCTCATCCCTGCTTCAGAAAGAACTTCAGCCAAGGTATTCTTGATTTTTCCCTCCGGAGGAAAAGCAATTCTGGCGTTGAGTGAGGAATCATACTCAATCATAGTTACAAAATTCAGGTTCAAATCTTTCTTCACAGGGAAATGCTTGAAATTCTCATTTACAAGACTCTCTGTTAGTTCAATTTCTCTCTCCCCTCGTATGTCATAAAAAATGACGTAATCTCCCCTCTCGAACCTTCCCAGAGGCTCGCCTGAAGTATCAATCATAACTATGGGGTCTAAAGTTTCATCTTCCTGACCAGCCTGATAAGCTTTTTTAATTCTTCGTACTAAAGGAGAATCTCCAGCGAGATCTATGTCCTTATCCATCCATTATCCTCATATTAAGTCTATACTATAGAAACGAAGCAAGAGTATGTCAATGGATTCAGGCTCTTGTAAGGCTTGCTTTTTACAAAATCACAGCAGATAAGATAAGAACTAAAAAACTTGATTTTTATGAGATGTCAATACAAACAGCCACTCCTTATTTAAATAAGAAGATAAAGAATCAAATTTTATGATCTAATCCCTATTGAAAATATGTAAAGGTTTGTGTTAAGTAGGAATATCTTTTGAATACAAAAAAGAGGAGGAACAATGAAAAGATTATTTATATTTTTCGCATACTTGTTAACGCTTTTGCTTATAACTTCTTACAGCCAGGTAACCTCTAACGCCAAGCCCATAACCTTTGACGACTTCATTCGCGTCAAGCGAGTCAGTGATCCTCAAATTTCCCCAAAGGGAGATCTAATCGCTTTCGTAGTCACGGAAATGAATAAAGAAGGAAACACAAGTAATAGTGATATCTGGATCATTTCTTCTAGAGGAGGAGAACCGTGGAGACTAACATCAAGCCCCAAAGCTGACACCAATCCACGCTGGTCTCCAGATGGAAAGAAAATTGCATTTATCTCCACAAGAAAAGGCTCTCCCCAAATATGGCTGATCGATCCCAAGGGAGGAGAAGCCTCTCAACTTACAACTATTTCTACTGGAGCCAATGGTGTCATCTGGTCCCCCACTGGAAAACTTTTGGCTTTTGTCTCTTCTGTCTACCCGGATTGCAAGAGTGATGAATGCAACAAGGAAAAAGAAAAGAAGAAAGAGGAGAGCCTGGTCAAGGCCAAAGTTTTTGGCCAACTGCTTTTTCGGCACTGGAATTCATGGCGAGATGGAAAAAGAAGCCATCTCTTTGTCATCCCGGCTGCAGGAGGCAAAGCCGTTGATGTTACACCAGGTGACTTCGATACTCCACCCATTTCTTTAGGAAGCCGTCACGACTACGCTTTTTCTCCTGAAGGCGAGCAAATCTGTTTTGTTCGAAACATTGACCCAGAATTGAAGATTTCACTCGGAACCAATAACGATCTTTTCCTAACTTCTGCCCAAGGAGGAAAGATTGAAAAGATAACAGAGAATAAAGCTAACGACAACTCTCCTCACTACTCTCCAGATGGAAGGTTTATCGTCTACAGGGCCATGGCCAGGCCAGCATTTGAAGCGGACAAATACAGTCTTATTCTCTACGACCAAAACAATCAAAAAAGGATAAACTTAACAGAAAACCTGGATCGATCAGTAAATGAAATTCTCTGGTCTCATGACAGCGCTTCTCTCTTTATCACTTTTCAAGAAAAAGGCCGAATAACTTTAGCCCGAGTTTCACTAAAAAAAAGAAAGATAGAGAGAATTCTGGAAGGCCACTATATTGGTTCACCTTGTCTTACTCCTGACGGAAGAAAGCTCGTCTTCCTTAAACAAGCCATCAATCAACCTGCGGAAATTTTCTCCATTGATTTAAAAACGAAAAAGCTGAATCAACTGACTGCGATGAACAGCAGGCTTCTCTCAAACCTCGAGATGAATCACGCTGAAGAATTCTGGTATGAGGGTGCAGAAGGAGATAAAATTCATGGTTTTCTGGTCAAGCCTCCTTTGTTTAATCCATCAAAAAAATATCCTCTGGTCATGCTCATCCACGGAGGCCCGCAAGGAGCCTGGTCTGATAATTTCCACTTCCGCTGGAATGCCCAGATGTTTGCCGCGCCAGGCTATGTGGCGGCCATGATCAACTTCCACGGCAGTACCGGCTATGGTCAATCGTTCACAGATTCAATAAGCGGAGATTGGGGAGGAAAGCCCTACGAGGATATCATGCAAGGCTTGGATTACCTTCTTGTAAACTATGATTTCCTCGACAAGAACCGGCTGGCAGCTGCCGGAGCTTCTTACGGCGGGTACATGATCGACTGGATTGAAGGCCATAATGACAGGTTCAACTGTCTCATTTCCCATGCTGGAGTTTTTGACCTGCGCTCCATGCACGGGGCGACTGAGGAACTCTGGTTTCCGGAATGGGATCTAAGGGGAACTCCCTGGACTAACAAAGAAATGTACGAAAAATGGTCCCCCAGCTTCTATGTCAAGAACTTTAAAACTCCTTGTCTGGTTATACACGGCCAGAACGATTTTAGAGTTCCTGTCACCCAGGGATTTCAATTTTTTACCTCCCTCCAGAGGATGAAAGTCCCATCAAAAATGCTTTATTTTCCTGATGAGGATCATTTTGTCCAGAAGCCACAAAACGCAGAACTCTGGTGGAAAACTGTCCATGAATGGCTCGCAAAATACTTGAAATAAATGGGGTCAGACTTGCAAAACTTGAGTTTTAAAGGTCTGTTCAATTGGGGCTAGGCCTTATCACCGGAAGGCCTATATGATCAAAAGCAGCAAGAGCCAGACTTTATCATCGGGGGTCAAGCCTTATTATGGGAAAGACTGGACAATTTAAAGCCTAAGAATTTCTATTATTTATGACAAAGTCTGACCTCAATTTCACGTTAAAAACTCAAGTTTTGCAAGTCTGACCCCGATTATTCAAAAGTGAGGCTCAAGATAGAAAAGGGGTTCACACTGATTCCAGACACTTTAACTCCCCAGTGAAGGTGTGGCCCTGTCACTCTGCCTGTGGCTCCTATTTCTCCGACAATTTCTCCCTTCCTGACCAGCTTACCTCTCTTTACCCTGATTTTTGAAAAATGGCAGTAAAGCGTAAAAACACCCATTCCATGGTCGATAATGACTGTTTTTCCGGCAAAGTAGAGATCACTCGCTAGTACGACTTTTCCTGAATTAGCAGCACTAACAGGAGTTCCATAAGGAACTATGATGTCAATTCCCCTATGGGAGGAACGAGGTTTGTTGTTGTATATTCTCCTTTCGCCAAAATTGGGCGTTGCTTCTCCTGAAGAAGGGAGGATGAAAAGACCTTTGCCCAGCCACTGATCAGTGCTTATTCCATAAATAACTTCAAGGAATTCCCTTTCCCTTCGTATTCTCTCATGGAATTCAGGTGGTGGAGTTACGAATTTTTCATCTACCCATAATTTCTTCAAAGGAAATTCCTTGGCTAGAACAGAAATTTGCTTTTTGATATGCTCCCTTTCGCCCAGTTCCTTATCTATGAAAATCTCCATATCATAAGAGCCGGATTTAAGGTCGAGGTCAAGTCCTATGAAAGCCAAAAGCCCAGAACTCGTTTCGCTTTTTCCCATAGCATATCTTCTACCTAAGAAACGAATCCAAGCGTCCTTCACACTCGAATCATCCTTTATGGTCACAACAATGACTTCCCCCGACTCATAAGCTCTGCATAAAAGTTCTACAGTCACTCCAGATGGAGTCAAGAGCTGCTCTTCATGCAGAGACAGAAGATAAATCTGGTTCAGATAAATAAAAAGGAGAAAAATTAAGAAGACTTTTTTCATTGCTTTAAGACTTTAAAAAACCAAGCACTTGAACATTAGATTCCTTTGCCATTCCGCTTGGGCAAAAAGCGGATCTGGTATCTGCCGATAGAAATAAATGATCCTTGGAATGGAATCGAGAGTATCAGACTTTCTCTTTTCTCAAGACTTTTCCAGGTAAATCTCCAGTATGCTCTCCTTCTTTGATAACGACCGCTCCATTGACGAGAACATACTCAATTCCCTCTGGATATTGATGAGGATCTGTCCAAGTAGCTTTATCAATAACTTTATCTGGATCAAATATTACGATATCAGCAAAATATCCGCTCTTCAGAGCCCCTCGCTTCCCAAAACCAAATTTTTGAGCAGGAATAGAGGTTATTTTTTTCATCATCTCAAGCATAGGAACAATTTTTTCTTCTCGAACGTACTTTCCCAACACTCTCGGAAAAGTCCCATAATGCCGTGGATGTGGCTTTCCTCTGTGCAAAAGGCCGTAGGGAGCAACAGCTGATCCGTCTGTTCCGACTCCCACAAGAGGGTGAGCCAGAATTCTCTTTAAATTCTCTTCTTTCATCATTAAGGTGACCATTCCAACCCTGCTTCTTTCTTCTATCAAAAGATCCTTCATAAAATCATAAGGTTTTTTTCCTGTTTCCTTTGCTCCTTCCAGAATGCTTTTGCCTTCAAATGTTTTGTTTTCCTCGCTCACAACAGATGAAATGACGACTTTGTCCCAGGAGCCGAGTTTCTTTTCCTGCTCAGCGAGATGAGCCTGTAGGCGGCTTTCTAGAGCAGGGTCTTTTAACTTGGCCAAAAACTCATCAGTTGTTCCCTCTCTTGCCCAAAGGGGAAAATAAAAGCTGAGCCCGGTTGACCCAGCTATATAAGGATATCTATCACAGAATATCGAAACACCATTATTCTTTGCCTCTTCAATTTTGGCTAAAGCAGCATCGACCTTATGCCAATTCCGAGGATAAGCAATTTTATAATGGGAGATCTGAAGACTCACACCACTCTTGCGGGCCGCCTCTATTGACTCATCGAGACTCTCGATCAATTCATCTCCTTCATCCCGCATATGAGTAGCATAGACTCCGCCATCTTGGGCAACAACCCTGCATAATTCAATTATCTCATCAGGATTAGCATAACTTCCTGGTGAATACTCAAGCCCAGTGGATAATCCAATAGCTCCCTGCTCAATGTTCTCGGCCACCATCATCTTCATTTTCTCGAGTTCTTCCTGGCTTGGCGGGCGGTCATTGAATCCCATCGCAGCTCCCCTGATATCACCATGCCCGACTAAAGTGGAATAATTCAAGGCTATGCCCTTCTCCTCAATCCTTGAGAAAAATCCGTTGATATCCCTCCATGTTAACTCGAGCTGGAAAAGTTCTTTTAAATTCTCCTTGGTTTCTTCGTAAATTTCCTCAGCTACAGGAAAAGGCGAACTGCCACAATTTCCGCTGACGAGAGTGGTGATGCCCTGCCGGATTGAACTCTCTGCTTTGGGATTGACCAAGAGCCCGACGTCAGTATGATCATGAGCATCTATAAAACCAGGGCATACAACAAGGTCTTTTGCCTCGATTACAGATTTTCCTCTAACACTCAGTATTTGTCCTATCTCCTTGATGTAATCTCCGCTGATTCCGATATCAGCTTCGAACACTTCTCCTCCTGTTCCATCAAAGATATAGCCTCCCCTTATGATGAGGTCAAAATCCTTTTTTAAGGCGCATCCTTTAATCAGAATCCCGCAACCACCGAGGCCTGCTGCTGCAACGAATTTTGACGATTTCTTTAAGAAATTTCTTCGAGTGATTGTCTTTTTCATATCTTCTCCTTAAAAATAGAAGTGTCTGTAATATATAAAATCAGTGAAAAGATGTCCAGAGGTATCGATAACGAGATCAGGCTTTTGTAACTTTTATAATAGGCATATGTCTGGATGAAGTAATCATGACCAGGACAGAATGTAAACGCGATTAGGTTTTGGTAGCTTTGATTATTCCTCGAGGTAAGTTCCGTCCGGATTGGACTTAGCCTATGAATCAATTCAAAAAGAAAAAGTAAGAGAAAGGGCTTGCCTTTGTCGAGAAAGCTGGAAACTAAGCTTTACTTTATTTGAATTCCGGTTCCTGTCTAAGGCACAGATTTTTTTAGCAACAAAGTACCCGATAGCAGAACCAACCAGAATATCGGATGCCCAATGTTTGTCTATATGAATCCTCGATATAGCAACCAGTGTTGCCAGGCTGTAGGCAAGAATGTCGATATAAGCTTTCTTCGATTGCTCGGCGATTACTGTAGCAACTGCGAATGCCGAAGAGGCATGACCCGAAGGAAAGGAAGCGAACCTTGATTTCGTAGAAAATGGATGAAAACTGTGACTGGACTCACCCGTCCAGGGCCGAGCTCTCCCTACAACAGACTTTAATCCTCTGATAATTATCCCTTTCGTCAACCAGCTTTCCAGGCTTAACAGAGCTGTCTTTCTCAAGCTGTTATTATCAGAAACCTCGCCAGAAACATATAAAGCTGTCATTAAACCGATAAGAACGTATCCGTTGCCAAGGTGAGTAATAGCTCTAAAAATATCCTCTGATGATGAGTTGCGATGATCCTGCACCCATTGCTGAATATCCTGGTCAACAGCATAAAGAAGCAGCCCTGCCCCTATAACCGCTGACAAATTTAAGAAATCTTTTCCCTTCCAATCTTTTGGTGAAACAAGAACATCGACAAAATCATTGCCAAAATTTAGTAAGAATTCCTTGTTGACTTTGTCCTCATCCGATGATGTCTCTGCAAAGAGGATATTCTGAGAGGGAGAAAAAAATAAAATCCCCAGGAGGATGAAGACACACAGGTTTTTCGGAAGATTATTCATCTGACGTGTTCGTTAAGAATCTGCTATCATTGCTTCTATAGCTTTGATTGTTTTTTCGGTTGCCCCTTTTAATGAATTCAAGGTTTCCTTAGCGCTATTTCCCATTTTTTCCAATGATTTCTCGTCTCTAATCAGGAACAGCTCATCTAAATCTTTATCTTTGTTTATTATCCGCGCTGCTCCGGATTGGACAAATTTCTCAGCTAAAAAGGCAAAATTCTCCATATGGGGTCCAAAAAAGATAGGCTTTTTGTAGAAAGCCGGCTCGAGCAAATTTTGACCTCCCCAAGGCACCAAACTTCCTCCAACAAAAGAAATATCAGAAAGAGCATAAAAATGAGCCAGCTCACCTATTGTATCCAGGATCAATATATGCCATTGTTTATTCGGTGAAACCCGCGTCCTTCTCATCACCTTAAAAGAAAAATTCCTACAAATTCTTTCTACGTCGTCGAACCTTTCAGGGTGACGAGGCGCCAAAATCAAAAGCAGATTTTCGTCCACACTTTTGGCTCTTGAGTAGGCTTCTATCAGTTTCTTCTCTTCTCCCTTTCTAGTGCTCCCGGCTACGATTACTCTATTTGTCGGGAGAATGCCCAGATTATTCTTTAATTTTAGAAGATCTTCTTCGGTCAAGCTGGGAAGATCAATCTCTGATTTCAAGTTGCTGACAACTTCGACCACTCCCGAATTTATACCTATTCTTTCAAGGTTTTCCTTGTCTTTTTCTGTTTGAACAAGGAAAAAATCTATGTTTTTTAATATTTTTTTCGCTACAAACTTAAACCTAGAATATCTTTTAAAAGAGCGCGAAGAGATTCTACCGTTAATAAGGAGAACGCCTTTAGTCTTTCTTTTTGCTTCTCTTAAGAGATTTGGCCACAATTCCGATTCAGCTAAGACAAACACTCTTGGTCTAAGAGTATTAAAGAATTTACGAACAACACGTTTGAAATCTAAGGGAACAAAAAATACATTATCCGCATCAGTTAATTTCTCCTTGGCCACTCTCATGCCTGTGTTTGTGAGAGTAGAAAAATGAATGGTCCATGCAGGGTGCTTCTCCTTAATCTTTTTGATTAAATTCTGGAGCGAGAGTACCTCCCCTACTGAAACAGCATGGATCCAAAGTGACTTTTTTTCGGTGCCCTCATTTTTAAGCCTCCGCCCTAATCTTTCTCGCAGAAAAAGACTCTCTCCTCTTAATAATTTTATTCGCACAAAATAGACTGGGATATAAATTAAAAGATATATAAAGAGAAGGAGTGAATAGAAGATATACATGTTCAATGAATATACTAAATTCCTTATTCTTGTGCAATATTCTTGGTAAGGTTACCCCGAGGTACTATTCTTACGCAATATTCTTAGGGAACGTGCCCTTAAAAAAACAATTGCTCTCCTGCCCTAAAGTCTGATAATCTACAGAAGAGATATTAATTATCGTTGATTTGTACTGAATATAAAAGGATATAAAATGGCTGAAGAGAAAAAGGAAAAAAAGAAAAAAACAAAAGAGAAGAAAGACGTGAAAGCAAAGGCCGCAGTTTCTGCTAAGGCTGAGAAAAAAGTAAAAAAGGAAAAGCCCTCCCCTGCAGAGAAAGTCAAGAAAGAGAAACTTCCTAAAGAAAAAGTAAAAAAGGAAAAACCTAAAAAAGAGAAAAAAGCAAAAGCTAAACCTGAAAGAAAAAAACCAGAGGAAAAAGAAGAAAAAAAGCCCAAACCAGAAGTCCCGCCTGAGCCAGAAAAGCCGCCTTTGCCAGAAGTGCCTCCTGAGCCTGAAAAAATACCCGAGGTAGGAAGGCCGCCCGAGGTGGAAAAACTGGAGGAGCCAGAAAAACCAGAAGAACCTGCAGAACCTACTGAGGCAAAAGCACCGCCTGAACCAGAAAAAAAACTTGAAGCTGACGAGCTTCCTGAGCCAGAGAAGGTGCCTGAGCCTGAAGAACCAGCCGAAGCAGAACAACCTCCAGAACTAGAAAAACCTGAAGAGCCAGAAGTGCCTCAAGAAGCAGAGGCTCCAGCGAAGTCTGAAGAAAAGCTTGAAGTAGGAGAGATTACTGCTCCAGAAGAACCAACCGAAACAGAAGCCCCGCCTGAAGTAGAAAAGCCAGCTGAGGTAGAAACACCCTCTGAACCAGAAATGCCCGCCGAGGCGGAAGCACCAGTAGTAAAAGAAGAGCCAGCTGAGGTAGAAAAACCTCCAAAGCCAGAAAAGCTTGAGGCTGCACCCTCTGTTTCCCCTGCCAAGAAAAAAAAGATCAATAAAATGACTCTTGCCGAGATTGAAACAAAATTAGAAGAAGTCAAGAGTAAAATGGGTGGATTTGATTCTAAATATGCACAGCAACTTATTTTAAGAAAAAATTATTTAGATTCCTTAAAATAAAATATACAAAGTGTTAGACACAGTCTAACACTGGAATCTTCCGTTTATAAAAAACAATCTAAGGTTGTCACTACTTTTCTGCTCACTGGACCAAAAGACATTAAATTCTCTGAAGCTTATGGGAATACGAGCCGAAAATAGCCAGTGCTTTAGGCGCTTGAATATCTGCATTGATTGGCGTGCCATAAGTTATAAAAAAACGAAAAAATACATAGATTGGAATATTTGTGCATGGTATCATTAATACAGTCAGATTTATCCTAGTCGCATTAGGATTATTATTATTCGGGTTATATTTATGTTGGCTTATTGACGCTTCTGAGCGTGGTTTCATTGCCGGGATTGCACATGAAATCAATCATTAGGTTTTATAAACAGCATCCCTTCATTTTCAGCTTACTCAAATTATTGATTTTTATCTATATATTTATATTTAGTCTTGAGCTAATGGGCACCTCCCTAAAAATGATGGGCAAAGGGTTGGCGACCACCCTGATCCAAACCACTACCAATCCGTTCGTGGGTTTGTTTGTAGGGATTCTGGCGACTTCTCTTATACAGTCATCTTCTTCAACCACTTCCATTGTAGTAGGGCTGGTAGCTGGTGGCGTTCTAAATGTGGCCAACGCTATTCCCATAATAATGGGCGCAAATATAGGAACTTCAGTTACAAATACCCTGGCTTCCCTAACGCAAATTAAACGCAGTAACGAGTTTGTGCGTTCGTTTTCTGTGGCTATTGTACACGATTATTTTAATCTGCTTTCGGTGCTCGTGATATTTCCGTTGCAGTACTTCACTAACTTTTTGGGCCGGATTTCTACCTTTATGGGGCAGGAATTTCAGAACGTGGGAGGTCTAAAATTCTTAAGTCCTGTAAAAGCATTAACCCGTCCGCTGGTGGATGTTCTGAAGAGTTTGATTGGAGATTATCCCTGGATTTTGTTTGTTTTGTCTCTAATACTTTTGCTATTTGCCTTAACGCAGATGGTAAAGGCTTTGAAGGTTTTGGTCGTGACAAAGGCGGAAGCTTGGTTCGACCGCTATTTATTCAAAACGGCTCTTCGGGCATTTTTTGTAGGATTGATGTTAACTTTTATTGTCCAGAGTAGCTCCATTACAACTTCGTTGGCGGTGCCGATGGCAGGTGCCGGACTGTTAACAATTGTCCAGATTTTTCCTTATACTGTTGGGGCCAATCTCGGGACAACTGTGACGGCGATACTCGCAGCGCTGGTAACAGGTAATCTAGCAGCAATTATTGTTGCTTTTTCACATTTATTATTTAATATATCGGGAATGGTTTTTTGGTTACCACTTAAATTTGTTCCTATATTTTTTGCCAAAAGATTTGCGCTGTTCTCAACGCGAAATAAAACGATCCCCATCTTATATATTATAATTGTTTTTTTTGTTATACCTATATTAGTAATCTATTTTTTTAAATAAGGAGAGTTATCAATGTTAGAAAAATGGCTTGCAATCTTTAAAAAAGATACGTTGATGGATCGTGCCTATCGTCGATCTTTTTCGATGTTTGATATTATTCGAGGAATGTTTGCAACAGCCAGAGAATCCCTGCGGCATATGGAAGATAGTGAGATTGGCATCGATATTTACAGCAAAGACATTGAAGTCAATCGTTTTGAACGCGAAGTTCGCCGAAATGTATTTAATCATCTGGTAGTCGTTGGACCAGAAAGATTGCCTTCTGGTCTGGTTTTAGTCAGCATTATCATCGATATTGAACGAATCGGCGACTACACAAAAAATATTGTCGAGCTGGCAATGAATCATCCCGGCAAATTACACGGCGCCAAATATGAAAAAGATTTGCAGCGGGTAGAAGCTGCGGTGGAAGATAGTATAATCAGAACCAAAAGCTGTTTTGAATCTGCTGACAATACTTCAGCGTTAAAGCTTCTAAATGAATATGACTGGGTAAATCCCATCTGCGATGAGAGTTTAATGGGATTGGTTAGGGAGGAAGATACAAGTGTACGGCCTGGTAATGCGGTTTCTCTTGGCTTGTATTTCCGCTGGTTGAAACGGATTAACTCCCATTTACGTAATATTGCTACAAGCGTAGTAAATCCTTTTGATAAGATTGGCTTCAAGCCAAAAGAACAATAAGTTTTTTTAAAAATTGGCATTAATATGACAAACATTTCACGTCATAAGTATACTCAATCAACCTTCCCTTTTGCGCTTGTTTTTTGGCTGGTCCACTTGACTTTATCCTTGGCTGCAGCAAGGCCTTTCCGTCTAAAATCACTCTTTTTCATTAGTAATTTTGACACTGCATTTTCCCTGTGATATACTTCAAAAAACAGGGTTGAAGGGAGTACAAAATTGATAACTAGCACGAAAACAAATTCTTTTCTGTTATTTTGCCGTCATAACAGGTCAGGTTAAAAGAAATGACCTTATCAAAACTCTTAGCCTCTCCATTGTTCACCTATTTCTTTCCCGACAAGCTCGAAAAGTACCCTAAATTCCGCGATTATATAGACCGACTTAGCCGCGCAGGTTTGCTTGTTGCTGGTCTTCTGGCCATGGGTGCCATTGTGTTTCACGTTGGTGCTTTTACTTTGCTGTTCGGTTTCAGACTATCATGGACTTATAAGTCTGGAGTTGCATTTGTTGAACCATTGTTAGACAAAGTAATAATCTTCTTTTTCGGGGCGATAGCCTTTGTTTTATCTAGAACTCGTCGAGGACCTCGATGGGGAAGGCCAGTCGTCTTTCTGCTAATTATGGCATTTTGCGCGACAACTATCTTGGATGACCTCGCTCGTGGCGACATTTCATTATCAGCGGGCTATCTGATACTGGGGATTTTGGTCGGGGTGGGCACAATGCCCTTTCGACCATGGCAAGTTTTTCTCATGGGAGTGACTATCATCCTGTCATTTTACTTATCGGCTTCCCATCTTCCGGCTCTTATGGGAACAGAACCTGTTCGGAGGATTGAAGGACAAGGCTTGTCTGCTTTGTTATTTAGGCCTAACTATTTTGTGATATTGACGATAGCCACTGTTTTATCTACTATCATTACCGGTGCTATCTACAAAAGTCGTTACTTGCTACATCGGGCACGCCAGAAGCAAATCTCGTTGCGGCAGGAAGTCACTGATTATGCAGAAGAGCTGAAGGAAACAAACATCAAGCTGCACGAGACCCAGGATCAACTGGTCCAGTCGAGAGAAATGGCTGCCCTGGGTAAACTCGTGGCGGGCGTGGCCCACGAGGTCAATACCCCACTTGGTGCTATCAATTCCAATGCTGACACAGCTCAGCGAATCCTCAGGATCATCAGTAGTGTTGTAGAAAATGATGATCGTAGGCCCTGGTCGGATGAGAAAGAAGCAAAAGTCAACCAAGCCATAAAAGCGCTTGCTGACCTGAACAATTCCACTAATCTTGCTGCTACTCGCATCGATAAGATTGTAACGGCCTTGCGCGGTTTTGCCTGTCTTGATGAAGCTGAATATCAGAAATTCGACCTTCATAAAGGAATTGAGCATACCATTACACTTCTTACATTCAGTCCTGAAATGAAGGTTGAAATAAAGAAGGATTTCACCTCCCTTCCAGAAATCTCCTGTAGGCCCGGAGAGCTAAACCAGGTCTTTATGAATATTCTGACCAACGGCATAGAGGCAATTAGAAAAAAGGGGGAAATAATCATAAAGACTCGGCTCGATGGAGAATGGGTAGAGATCAAGTTTATTGATAACGGCAGAGGGATCCCCAGCCAGGATCTCGATCATATCTTTGATCCTGGGTTTACGACCAAAGGTGTGGGAGTTGGAATAGGGCTTGGACTGTCAATATGCTATCGCATTGTAGAAGATCACGGAGGGTCAATTGATGTCCAAAGTGAAGAAGGCAAAGGAACAACCTTTACTATCCGCCTGCCTCTAAACCCGCCTAATGTGACTAATGAAGGGCAGGCCTCGCCGTAGGCACGCGAGTTGTCTGTTCAAGTAAGCAGAGAACAAAAGGATTTTCAATCATTGAAAAGAGATACTTGCGTTCTAAAAACTAAACAAATGTCTTTACAATCTCGCGCTGGAGATTCTGAAGATCACCGTAGGCCTTATTTATCTCTTTTATCTTTTCTTCAAGCCTTTTAATCAGCTTCTGCTTCTCCAATCCATTGCGGAAGATGATCAGGATATCTTCATTATTCCACGGCTTTTCAATATACTGAAATAAGCCAACATCATTAATTGCTTTAATAGCATTCTCTTTATCAGCATAACCTGTAAGAATAATCCGCGGAACCTGCGGTTTTATCTCCTTAACTTTAGCCAGAAACGTAATACCGTCCATTTCAGGCATAAGATAATCCGAAACGACAAGGCCCACATCGTTTTTCTTGATAAATTCCAAAGCTTTTTTGGCAGAGGTGAATGTTTTGATTTGATATTCTGTCTCTAAAGATAAAAATGAGTTGAGGCTTGTTAAAACCATTTCCTCGTCATCTACGATCACTATTATTTGATTTTTATTTGAATTGTCCATATCTCCTCCTGACGGGTATTTTGCTAGTTCAAATCCATCCTCAAGTTTTTTAAAACGTCTCTTTTTTTGCCAAAAAAGGCCTTACTTGCTAATACGGTTCATCAGATTTCGCAACCTTTTGACCAAGGTCTTCATTATGCTCTGAGTAATTGCGACATTGTCAGCCAACAGATCAATAAAATCCTCTCTATCGATGCGTAACAGCCTGGTATCCTCAAGAGTAGTGGCAGTTGCCACCCGCGGTTCGTCATCAAAGAGCGCCCAGGTTCCAAATACGTCTTTCTCCTTGGCAACCATCACTTTCTGACCTGCTCTTAATAGGATAACTTTACCTTTACTTACAATGTACATTGCATCTGGAATCTCACCCTCTTTGAAGATGATCTCATCTGGTTTAAGCTCGATCTCATCGACAATTCCGGCTATATGTGCCAAATCCTCAGTCGAGGTGTATTCAAAAATATCCACATCCTGAAGGAAAAGTACTTTTTCTACTGTTGTTAGCACTAGCAACCCCAGATCAAAATTCGTAATTCAAAACACGGATGAAAATTATCATATTTTTTGCTTAATCGTCAAACTAGTTTGAAATCCCAATTCTCTTTAAACAATACTTAGCGGTTTCTTTAACCATAGGGTCTGGAGCATCGGTAAGCTTTGTAACGAAATCATTGAATTTATTGTAGCGTAATGTGGCGATGAGGTATAAAGTGCATACCTTAAGCCAATTATCATCGCCTTGGAGAATTAAACTTAAGCATTCAGATTCGGTGGGCATAGTAAACCCGAAAAGTTTTTGCGCATTGGTTGATTGAATCCCATCTTTAGATGTTTCAACTATCGGTATCAGAATCCTTTTTAGATTCATTTCAAGAATGTTGTCTAGAAACTCGACTGAGTTTGCTCTGAGATTAGATTTATTGCTTTTAATTCCTAAGTAGGCATTAAACATATCCTTTGGAGGATGTTTCAAACCCAAAAGACGGAATATTCTCTCCAGGTTATTGTCAAGTCTTTCTTCCAGGGCAACAATCAAAAGCTTCCGAGCTTTTTTAACTGGATCAGAATAATCTCTGGAAGATCCGGTTTCTTTATCGGATGATATTAGATTATTCTGGCAAAGCCATAAAGACAGGATTCTGTTATATTGTTCAATCTCATCAATAATTCTTGCTTTGATTACCTGCTTATCGAATTTAAGCACGGAAAATTTTACCCTTAGTTTGTTTAATGCCTTTATTATTTGGTAACGCAAAAGAAGGTCCCTTTGGCCGAGGTTTTTTGTAAGAAGGTTTACCGATTTCTGAGAACTGATTAAAGCTAATACATTGGGAATAGCCAACCGTTTTCTTTTGTCCTCAGCAGTGTTTTCCAGATGCTCTGCCAAAGTATCAATTATATCTTCGCCATATTCCGCCAGAGACTCCCTCGCATACTTGCGGACCTGTTTGGTTTCTAGATGTGCTATCAAAATTGGAACAAACGTGTTAGCCCGGATTTGTCCTATGCTTATAATAGCTGCTTGTACTACATCCATAGATTCGTCATTGAGCAATACATTGAGATAGGGATAAAGTTCAGAATTGTTTGCTTCCCCGATGACTGCTGCGGCATTGATTTTAATAAAACGTTTTTGTGTCTCATCATCACCTTTCTTTCGGAAACTCTTAAGCATCCCGTTAAGCAAGCTTTTCATGTCGATTTCTTTCCTGAAATCCTTGCTCTCTTTCCATTCTCTTGAGGCACACATCATTGCTGCGCTACGAATACGATAGTCGTCATGGCCTATATATGCCTTCAAAGCTAATGTTTTATCATCGGAACGCTTGCATAAATAATGAATCGCCTCGATTCGCACTGCTTGGTCGTTGCTATCTATTAAACCTCTGGCCTCTATGGCTAAATCAAGTTCGTCATACTGAAGGGCCATTCTCAAAATACAAGTTTTAATCTCATTCGACGGGTGTTTGATAAGCTTTTTTAGATAGGGCACTAGCTCCTTATTTTTAACATCCTCCAACAAATTTAGGACATAAAGTATCTGCCGGTCGCTTTTGCCATCGAGCACCTTAATGAAACTCTTAAAAACAGAGGCATCTTCTAAGTTTAATGGTTGCTTTTCGATGTCAATCGCTCTTTTCTCTATTGCCAGCCTGAATGAGTTGACATACTCGTCCTTTACCCGGACGGTCAAATAAGTCCATAAGGCAATTAAGGCAATTATAATCAGGCTAATATGTTGAATGGTGAATCCCAAGCCAATCGATAAGGCTATCAAAAGAATACCGCCAAAGCCTTTAGCAAAGTTTTTTACGAAGACATCGATAAAGGCTTTAGCTTTGTTTTTGACATCAATAGGTATCGGAAGAGCTAAAAGCTCGGTGCCGGCTTTGTTGATTGAATGCTTAAGGCCGCCATCGCTCATTTTAATAAGGATTGCTGACCATAGAGCGGGATTTACAAGGATAGCGACAGCTCCTACAAACAAGCCAATCGGTAAAAAGAATAGCGAGGCTGAAACTCCTAGATGTTTCATTATCCTGCTTGTGAAAAACAGCTGAATAACAAGCGAGGCTATGCTCAGGTTGGATATCCAAAAGCCAAAAAAAGCTGTTAGCCGATCTGTTTCGGTGATTACCTGGGAGGCGACAGCACTGAACTGATAATCAGCCAGGTTAGCGACAACAACACCCACACCTATTATGCTGGCAAGATAAGCAAGATGGCGGGAATTTAGGATCAATTTTACAGGATTGTCGGAGGGATCGGGAAGATTTACTTTTCTCTGTCTAAAGGTTCCTTCGGGATACACGTAACGGGCGCTTTTTCTCCAGACCAACCAGAGCAGAAATATGCAAATAATTAAAAATCCGATGCAGAAAAAGATAAGGTTTTCAGTTTTTAGCCGTGGAGCCAGATAATTTGTAAGATAGCCGCCGAAAATTCCACCCGATATCGCCCCAGAACCGATAAAACCGAAAAGGCGCTTGGCTTCGCGAGCGTTAAATATATAGTTAGCCAAAAGCCAGAACTGAGCGCCTGTTATAACACCGAATATAGCCACCCAGATGTAGAAGGCATATAAAAACCAATCTCCTTGATATCCGAAATGAAGCAAAAGCCAGAAGACAAAAAGGCAAGTTATAGAGATTAGTAATGTGGTTAGTATAAGATAGTTGAGCCTGACCTTTCTGGAATATTTTGAATAAACGGTAGCAACCAAAGCGGAAAAGAGAGCCACAAGCACAAAGACATAGGGTAGCTTCTCAACACCGAATTTGACTAGAAAGAGCGAATTGCGAACCGGCTTTACTATCAATAGGGAAGCGATAAGTAAAAAAATAGATGCAAACATCAGAAAGGCTTTTAATCCCTCGCCTTCCCGAATATCAAACAGTTTGTGAAAAAGTTTTCTCATATTAATGAATTAAAAGAAGGTGTTACCTCTGTAGCCAAACCATTAATAAAAACAAATCTCTTTTCCTGGGAGTTAAGCTATTAATATCTTTACGCCCTTAAATACATCGCATATTCAGTCTACAGTCCCTGTGATTTAAAAACCGAATCCGGCGCTCACATAGATGCCCGTTCGTTCGTCTGATCTAGCTACAGCTATGCTGAGGCAGTATTCCCGCTTTAAAAACGAGATCCAGATACCGCCGCCAAAGGCTGCATGCCAAATTTTCGACCGCTCGCCGTCCAGGTAAACCCTGCCTATATCGCCGAGCCCGAAGATTCCCATCTCTCCAGGAAGGAATAAATAGATGTCGCTCAGGCGGAGCCGCAGCTCAGCGTTGGCGTACAGAGCGCTGTCACCCGCGAAGCGCTGCGCGCGGAAGCCGCGAACGCTCGAGCCGGAACCGGCCAGGCTGCCGCTACCTATGAAGGCTGCTTCGTGGAAGGGGTAAGTTCCAAAGACATGTTTACCGCCGATCCTGAGGGCAAGGGTTGGTTCGAGGGGAACTGACGACGCTGTGAGGAACGTCGAGGCATCTCCGTGAACTTCGCCGAAGGCACCCCTATTGACGTCCCAGACTCCAGGGAAGTATCGTCCCCCCAGGTTTATCAAGAAGCCTCGAGACGCGGCCCTCGAGCGGTTCCTCATGTCTAAACGGAAATCCACGTGCACTCCTAACTGCCCGAAGTTCTCGGAGCCATAAGGTCGGATTATGCTGATGAGGCGATCCTGTTCGAGTTTCGTTATGGAATACTTCATTATGGATCCTATAGTGATAGATAGCGGGCCGAGCAGGGAAATTTTGAGGGAAGGATTGATGGAGTACTGCTCCTGCTTGACTTTGTAGAAATCGTCATTTGCCTCCAATGAGGTTTCGTTGCCGAATCCATAGAATCGAAAGATCTCTATTCCAGATGCCCGGGCCGACAGGTTGATCAAGACTCTAGAATTCTCTGGGCGGAACATCCCCTGGTAGTCAGCCCGGAACGTCTTCGCGCCTGTAGCGTAACCGGCTCGTACGCTTTGGCGAGAGCTGAAAGGATGCTTTCGGAAGCCGTAGGCCGTGGTCGTGAAGCCGCCCCCCAAAAAAATCCCAAAATCAGAGCTACCGCCGAACGATATAAGAGGGATTGTATGCCGGCCCCAGTCCCGTGGTGGGATCCAAGGAGCGTTGGGATTCACGAGCGGCGGGATGTACTCACGCTTGTCGAGTCGAGTGCCAGGCCCTGGAATTAGTTTGAGAGTGCCTATGGGATTGTATATTTTCAGACCACCACCCTTAGAGTCATCTACAGTGAAGTGGCCTGGGACTCCAATAATCCGGATAGTGATGTCCTTGTGTTGCCCCCCCCGCGAGATCACCGTGTCATCTCCAGCCAGGAGGTGCAAGCGGATTTCCCGCGTTTCGTTGTGTTGGAATCGGCGCCTATAGTAGGGCTCTGGCCGGGTTTGCTCCTCCCTGGCTGGCTTGAGGGAGACACGGATTTCTGTAGCGTTATCGTTAATTCTGATAATCTCGGCCAGCTCCGCCTTGTTAGTCATGTAGATGTCCACCTTACGGGCTAGATGCCTGTAGTACCGGTCTGCCACTTCCTTAAGGAGGTCCCTTCGATTCTTGAGGGCGGACTCAAGCCGGGCGCCGTCGAAGCGGTAATACTCAGAAGGAAGACGATTGACAGCCGTCTTGATTACGGAATTGGTCAGGCGTGCCTTGAGATCCGAAGCGATGGCTTCCCAGTCCGGTTTTTCCAGGTCTGTGAGGAGGTAGCGGTCCACGTCCCAACCGGCAAAGGTCATCCCTCCTATGCCGGAGTACTTGTTTCCGAAGTTGAGGATGAAAGGCAAGCCGTACCGGGCGATGCTGGGGATTAAGCCGTCGTACCTGGTGAATGCCTGGTCGCGGTCCTCTGGAATCGGCTGCCAGACGTGCTTCCCGGGGATTCTGGCCCACCGCCACTGCTCCCGGTGCCGATCCCAATCCCCGATAAACAGGTCCACTAGGCGGGCCCTCAGAAAGGCCCGGGAGTCGACACGTTCTGATGGGCTGGTCTGGAGACGCCTCCACATCTCCTGGAAATATATGATCTCAGTGGCAGCGGCAAAGCCGCTATAATCCTCAGAGATAGGTGTTGGGTACTCCTGGATGGTCCCAAGGACGCCTGCAAATTCGCTTCGGAATTTACCTAGGGAGGGATCATCAGGCATAACGACCAGCCGGACTTCTGTATTAAGGACGCCAGCTGCTTCCATGAGCGGTTGGGCAATCAATGCCCCTGCAGGGTGAGCTGAGGAGACCTGGTCCTGGACGATCCTGTCAGCAATGGTGCCAACAAGAAACGGGGGGATGACTGCGGTTGGATCCTTGTCCAATTCCCTGAACGTATAGGCCCGCCCGTCCGTGCCCTTGAGGGCCAAACCTCTGGTCTGATGTCCGCCTACGGTTTTCACGGGCGTAAGGCCTCCACCCTCAATATTGAGGTTCAGGACTTCTACCTCGATTGGTTCCGTCCAAAGCCGGCGGTAGTCGTTACCGAGAAGAAGCCGGTGTAGACCACCGGCGCGGTAGCGTTTGCCAGCAGCAACTAGTTTGGTCTTTTCAGTAGATAAAAAATAAGATCCAAACATGATTTTGTGTCCATCTGGCGAGCCTTCTGTTAGGGAGGAAGGTTTCATCTGGACATCTATCTTTTTGTTTTTGCCTTCAAATAGCCTGATCCCTTTTCGAAATACGGTTTTTAGACCATTAAGCTCAAACTTAAGTTCATAATTTCCGGGATTTAGCTTCACGAATCTAAAATAGCCTTTGGGGGAACTTTTTATAGTTTTTTCCCAGATATTATTGCATTTAAGTGTTATAAGGACATCAGGAAGGACAGACCCATTCTCAAGTGTAACATTTCCATGAGTGTCCGATGCTGAAGCCTGTGAACAAGACAATAATGAAAGAAAGACAATTGTGAGCAATAGCAGATAAAATTTTTTCATTCTATCCTCCCTACTTTCTGTGAATTACCAAACTTTCTTCATTTTTACCATAAAAAATTAGGGATGTAAAATATTTTAAGAAAAGGGAGACGTCCCCCTTTCTGGCCTTGGACTGAATCCCTTTTAAAGATCCCGGGGCTAAAAATGGGATTGAAGTTAATTTGATCGGCTTTAAATTAACAGGGCATAAAATTATTAAAGGTCAAAGCAAGCGGATTCGTAACGCGGAGCTTAACCTTCTTTTTAATAAGTAATCCTAATCTATGTTATTGCAGCTTCTTTATTGGATTCTAATTCGTTTTAAGTTCTTTTAAAAAAACAACATCATGTTCGCCAGGTTCAACAACATATACCCAAACGCTGCCGTCTTTTAAAAAGTCAGCTGATATGAATCCTTGATGAAGATGGGCAAACAGAGTGTTATCGCCGTGTGTGACCGAACTCAGCTTCGAGATTGATCCTGCTCCACTAACTAAAATATATTCTACGGCTTCCCTTATCTCTAACACCTGCAATGAATGATCGTGTCCAGCAGCATAGATTAGCGGCTTTCTAACAGCAAATGCTTCCTTCAATTGGTTTAACATGTTTTTAAAAGCACGGCTATTAAGGTCCTGGCTGTATCGTACTATATTCCATCGTATTAGGGGATAAAGAGACCCGATAACGGGCAGGGGTATCCATAACCACTTTGCAAGGCGCGTAAGCGGAAATAGATGATCTCTCCAGTCAAAAAATCCACCATGAGGGCCGTGTGTCTCCAGAGGGACGTGTGCTATAAATACGACTCGACGGTCCCCTGCGGTCTGTAAAAGTGCTTTTAAGGTTGAGATTGAAGCTTTTAGATCTTTGTGTGGGCATCCCTTTTCAGGATTTAGTTTTCTATTTAGCCAAAAGTATGTATCCATAACTATGATTCTTATGTTTTCTACGTCTATTTTTGCCGGTCCAGGACACCCAGCCATAGGTAAAAAAACTTCGTCCCGACCTAATTCCTGCTTCACAAAACTTTCCTCTCGAATGAGTCCAGGAAGACCTCTTTTCCAATCATGGTTTCCAGGGATAAAAAATCCTCGGACTCCGCTTTTTTTTATCACATCTATTTGCGCTTGAATACGCCGCTCAGCTTCCTCTCGTTCGCTGTCTTCCTTACTGGGCATTCCCGCAGGATAGATGTTGTCGCCGAGAAATATTAACATTGTTTTTTGAGGAATTTTATTCGCCCAGTCTTCTAATTTTCTTAAAACCAGATCTTCCTCCTTTGTATCCCCCGCATCTCCGATAAAAAGTAACCTTATTCTGAGGTCTTTTTCTTCGGTAAAAAGAATTTTAGATGGGTAAAAATTGCTTTTATAATACGGTCCTAGATGGCTGCATCCAGCAAATAAATTCAGGAATAACAGGAAAGATATTAGGACAGCAATCCAGATTCGTTTGGACTGAATACTTTGTTCACTTTGAGGATCGGTCTGTTCAAATTTATTTTTTCGACACCTATCCATTTCCTCAAGACTGGTTTCATTCAAGTCATATCCTTGATTATTAGATATCATCAGCTGACCAAGTTTGAACAGAAGGATGCGATCTTCGCTCATCCATTAAACATTTTTTCGTTTTATTTTACAAGCAGAAAAAGTTACCATTGCGGCAGAACGTACGCAAAAACAACAAATTTATCGGACAATTATCAAATAGAAACCTAATTATGTTTACATTTTAATAAGTATTTGATAATTTGTTTTTGACATGGTTGTTATTTTAAAGGACGTGAGGATTTAACTCATTTTTTGGAGCAGAAACTCCCATTATCATATGTGAAGCGTGTTATTTCATATCTTGTTTTTAATGTCGTCAAAGAGCAGAAAGGATCTCCTTTGATATAGGCTAAAATATGAATAAATCGGGAGAGAGCGGACATAAGTCAGCGTTAGATTAAATGAAACGGAGATTGGGTGTTATCTTAATCATCGTACTTGGCTGCCTTCTTTTAAATTCTGTGACAGCTCAAGCACAACCGCAGGTATCCGGGGAATCACCGCCAATCGAACTCACAAAAGACTGGCAGTATCGCTGGGGAGAACCTCCGGTCGATGAGAACGGCATCCCCTTATGGACTTATCAGGAACTGAACAGCCCGGAATGGAAACCTGCCCCTTCCCAATCCAATTTGCCTGGGCATGAAGGCAAAAAAATACTCTGGCTTCGAGTATCACTACCGGCTGGCACCTGGAAGAACCCCACAATCTATCTTCCGCGCGTAATACTGAATCTGGAAGTTTATTTAGAAAGCAAATTAATTTATTCGTTCGGAAAGCTAGAGTCTGCCTACACAAATCGGTTCTCTGCATTTGTCCCCCACAGAATCTCTCTTCCAGAAGATTTTCAGGGAAAAAACCTATTCTTTAGGCTCTATTCAGACTGGTCTCGAATAAATGGGATCGAAGGGACCGTATTCCTGGGATCCAATGAAACCTTGCTTTTACGCATCATTAGACGCAATGCCGGTCATTTCATTGTGGGAGCTTTTTGCGTTTTCATCGGACTCTTTTCCCTTGCGATCTATCTAGACCGAAGCGTAAGGAGAGCCTATGCTACTCTTAGTTTTGGCTTATTCTCGACTTTTATCGGAATTGTCTTCATTGCCGGCGTTTCTCCAGTCCTATTGCTGGTCCCTGCGCCGGCATTCTGGTATTATGCTCTATTTATTTCGTTTCTTCTTTTTCCGCCTGCGCTGATTGCTTTCGTCGACCAAGTAATCGGCCCTGGATATAAACTTTTTGTGCGCCGGCTGTGGCAGCTTCATTTAGCCATTGCTATCATCGCCATCGTCTTGGAAGTGATTGATGTTATACCTCTGGCAGCATGGCAATCTTATCTGCGCTTACTCTGGATAATAGATTGTTTGGCCATCATGGCAGTAAGTCTGCATGCAGCTATCCAAGGACGCGTGGAGGCCAGGATTTTCACAGCTGGAATTGGTTTTTTTTCGATTTTTGCGTTACATGATATTATAAGAGAACCAGGCGTCAACTTGATGCCTGTGGGCACTTTTATTTTTATTCATCTGCTGGTTTACATTTTGTTGCGTCGCTTTACAGAAAACAGCAGGCGCCTGCGCATCTATTCGAAAGAACTTGAAGAAAACTCGAAAAAACTAGAAGCAGCCAAAAGGGAGTTGGAAGAATACAGTCGTTCTCTTGAAAACAAGGTGGAAGAACGCACACGAGAGGTGCGTGAGAAACAGACTCAGTTGGTCCAATCCAGCAAGATGGCTTCCCTTGGCAGCCTGGTGGCAGGAGTGGCACATGAGATCAATACCCCGGTCGGAGCCATAAGTAGCATGCATAATACACTGATGAAAGCAGTGGAAAGATTAAAAATCGAGCTAGAGAGAGCCCTTCAGGAAGCACGAAAGGAACCTAAAGAGATCAATGCGTCGCTGAAAGTAGTTGATGATGCCAATAAAGTTATTCAATCCGGGACCGAAAGGATTATCGATATTGTCAAACGGCTTCGTAGCTTTGCCCGACTCGACGAGGCGGAATTGAAAGACGCGGACATAAACGAAGGATTGGAAGACACCCTAACAATAATCCACCACGAAATAAAACATCATATAAAAATCATACGGAACTATGGAAGAATTCCAAAGATTTCATGTTTTCCTGGGCGTTTGAATCAGGTTTTTTTAAACCTCCTTATCAATGCGAAGCAGGCCATAAAAGATAAAGGCGAAATAACCATTTCCACAAATACCAAAAATAACAAAGTGTATATTGAAATAAAGGATAACGGTGAAGGAATTCCCAAAAAAGATCTTGATAAAATCTTTGATCCAAGTTTTACCACTAAAGGCGTGGGCGTGGGCACAGGTCTCGGTTTATCTATCTGTTACCAGATTGTACAGGAACATATGGGAGAGATTTTGGCCGAAAGTGAAGTCGGCAAGGGCTCAACCTTCACTGTGATTTTGCCCATGGACCTGGACAAAAAACTCATCCAGGATTAGCTCAAATTGTAAGCCTGCAGAATCCATTCTTCTTTAATAATCTCAGGTTCCTTAAGTTCGTTTTACGGCTCTGGATTAAGTTCACCAGGATGAAAGTCATCATGAAAGAAGCTTATAGGGAATCGAAAAATCAAGGAAAAGCTGCGACTTTTTTCGTACTGCTCTTTAATAACAGTTGATCCTTATCTCAAGGACGATGATTTGAAGAAAGAGCGTCAAAAAATAGAGCGTTTGTTGATTGAGCTGGATAAGAAGGCTGACCGGTTTTACAGTTGGCTCAGCTCCTTGTTATCGTTGGCAAAAGGTTTATGCTATAATATATATCCGCAAAAAGGAGAGGATTATGAAGGCAAAAGCATTTTTTTTACCCCTTATTTTTTTGAGTTTTTCTTTTTCTTTATTTTCTCAGGAAGTTGATGAGTTAATTGCTCAGGCTGATGAGCTGTATACCATAATGAATAATATCACGACTGCTGAAAAAGCCCTGGATTTATACATGAAGGCCATGGAGAAAGCAGAGAATAAATATGAAGTGTTCTGGAAGCTGTCGAGGCTACTTTATTTCCTCGGCTTCCATAAAGAGAGTAAAAAGGAAAAAAGGGCTATTTTTCTAAAAGGAATCTATTATGCTAAAAAAGCGGTGGAGTTAAAGCCGGAAATGCCTGAGGGGTATTACTGGCTAGGTGTCAGTTACGGCGTATATGGAGAAGCGAGAGGAGTGCTGAAAAGTCTATTCTTATTGGATGACGTCAAAAGAGCGATGGACAAAGTAATTGAGCTGGACCAGTCCTATGCGAACGGAGGGCCGGACAGAGTATTAGGTCGGGTTTATTTCAAGGTACCGGGATTTGCAGGAGGAAGCAAGAAAAAGTCTCTCGAGCATCTTCTCAAATCATTGGAGTTTGCCCCGAACTATCCTTTGACAAGATATTATTTGGCTGATACATACCTTGCCCTTAAAGAAGTCAACCGTGCTAGAAAAGAATTAGATTTTATTCTCAACATGGAATCAGATGACCGCTGGATTTCCGGAGTCAATATCAACAAAAGAGAGGCGAAAAAGATGCTCAAGAAAAAACAGTTTAGAAAGAATATGTAAAAGAGCTGGGCAACGATAGCCTTATAAAACCTCTCAGATTATCGATTTTGTCTTTAAAGCTATAGATAAATAATGATTTACATTCCTTGGCTTTTTTGCTACTATTACAAAATAATTCTTAAGGAGTAGAATTTGACACTGAGTAAACAAGAAAAAACAAAAATCATCAAAGAAAACAAAATTAAACCTTCTGACACAGGTTCACCAGAGGTCCAAATAGCTCTAATAACCAACAGATTAAACTATTTAACTGAGCACTTTTCTACACACAAAAAAGATCACCACTCCCGGACTGGCCTTTTGAAAATGGTCGGCAGGAGAAAAAGACTCCTTGAATACCTAAAAAAACAAGACCCCGGTCGATACGAAAATCTAATCAAAAAGCTTAAGCTTAGAAAATAGGCTAAGGTCTCGGAGTGAAAATGTCTGATAACAAAACCAGCATAGAAATAAATAACCGCACTCTATCTTTAGAAATAGACAAAATAGGCAAACAGGCTGATGGTTCAGCTTTTCTCCGCTATGGAGATACAATCATGTTTGTCACCGCAACCTCCAAGAAAGAAATGAAAGAGGAGAAGCCATTTCTCCCGTTGATAGTTGATTATAGAGAAAATACATATGCGGCAGGAAAAATACCTGGCGGCTTCTTTAAAAGACAAGGTAGACCTTCAGAAAGGGAAATTCTTGTTAGCCGTTTAATAGACAGACCAGTAAGGTCTCTTTTTCCAGAGGGCTATCATTATGATACTCAAATTGTTGCCCTTCTTCTCTCTGCTGATTTAGAGAATGAACCTGACACTCTTGGTATTATCGCAGCCTCGGCCGCCCTCTATTTCTCTGATATTCCGTTCACGACTCCTATGGGAGCAGTGAAAGTCGGTTATCTCAATAACGAATTTGTCATAAATCCCACCGTGAAGCAGCTCGAAGAGAGCCCTCTCAATATGGTGGTTGTGGGTACGGAAGAAGGAATAGTTATGATAGAGGCTGGGGCCACAGAAGTTGAAGAGGAAAAAATCGTAGAAGGAATTATCTTAGCTCAAAATACTATCGATAAGATTATAAAAATTCAGAAAGATCTCTACAGCAAACTAAACATAAAAAAAAGAGAATTCAGTGCTAAAGAGCTTGATCAATCAAAGCTAGAAAAGATCGAAAATAAAATTTCTTCTTCTCTGCTCAAAGCCACCCTGGCCAAAAATAAAAAGGAGAGAGAAGAGGCAGCAAAAAAAATCCTGGACGACCTGCTAGAATCCATCCCTGAGGAAAACGAAGACGAAATCAATGAAATTAAAGAAATATTCCAATCTATCCATAAAAAACTAATAAGAAGTCTAGTTCTAAATGAAAAGAAAAGAGTTGACGGAAGAGACTTCAACGAAATAAGACCGCTGTCTATGGAGGTGGGGATTCTGCCTCGCACCCATGGCTCAGCCCTTTTTACAAGAGGAGAGACTCAATGTCTTGCCACCGTAACCCTGGGCACGTTTGAAGACGTCCAGAGATTGGATGGACTAGGAGAAGAAGCTGAAAAAAGATTCATGCTTCATTATAACTTTCCTCCGTTCAGTGTGGGGGAAGTTGCTTTCCTAAGAGGTCCAGGGAGGCGCGAAATCGGCCACGGTGCTCTGGCCGAAAAGTCTATTCTTCCCTCTATTCCCGATGAAGAAGATTTTCCCTATACTATTCGTATTGTCTCTGACATCTTGGAATCAAATGGATCTTCCTCGATGGCCACTGTTTGTGGGGGTGTTCTATCCCTTATGGATGCAGGAGTCCCTCTCTCTACGATTATCGCAGGAATAGCCATCGGCCTGGTTAAAGAAGACAACCGCTATGCTGTGCTCACTGATATTGAAGGCCTTGAAGACCATTTCGGAGATATGGACCTCAAAGTTGCAGGGACAGAAAAAGGAATCACAGCGATTCAAATGGACCTAAAGGTTCCCTCGGTTCCGGTTGCGATTTTAAAGGAAGGATTGGCTAGTGCCAAAGACGCACGCCTAAAGGTTCTATCCAAGATGAAAGAAGTGATTTCAAAACCTCGACCGGATATTTCTCCTTATGCTCCCCGAATCATAAATTTAATGATCAATCCGGAGAAAGTAGGTGACGTTATCGGACCAGCCGGAAAGATCATAAAAAAAATCATTTCCCAAACAAATTCCAAAATAGAAATAGAAGAAAGCGGAAAGATCACTATTGCTTCGTCTGATACTGAGTCCGCAGAGAAAGCGAAAAAGATGATAAGGGAAATCACGGTGGAAGCCGAGGTTGGAAAAATCTATACGGGGAAAGTGGTTCGTCTTGAGGAATATGGAGCGTTCGTTGAAATCCTCCCCAATATTGTTGGTCTCCTTCATATCTCTGAAATTGCTCATCGCCGAATTAAAAATATCAGGGATGTCCTTAAGATGGGACAAACAGCTCGCGTTAAAGTTATGGCTATCGACGAAGATAACAAGATCAAATTGAGCAAGAAGGCCTTAGAATACAATTCTTACCGTCGTTCTGATCCGCTCGCTCCTAAGCCAAAAAAACCTCATTTTTATCGAAACCTGAATCATAAAGATAAACTTTAATTCATATACAAGGGAATCAGCGAGCATGAGCAAATTATTCCCTCGAGCGAAAGGATTTACCCTTACCGAAATGCTGGTCACCCTTACTATTCTTGCGATTTTAGCAGCAGCAGTCATGCCTCTGGCCAAAACTGCTATAAGAAGAGAAAGAGAGATAGAGCTGAGACGAAACTTAAGGATAATAAGAGAAGCTATAGATGCTTACAAAAAGCTTGCTGATGAAAAAAAGATAGATGTCGAAGAAGACACCGAAGGTTATCCTCCAGACCTAGAAACCTTGGTTGAGGGGGTTGAATTAAAAATTAAAGAAGAGGGAGAAGAAGAAAGCTCGGATACAAAGATTATGAAGTTTCTGAGAAGAATTCCCATAGATCCGATGACAAAATCTCATGAGTGGGGATTAAGGTCTTACCAGGATGAGCCTGATTCTGATGTTTGGGGAGGAGAAAATGTCTATGATATTTACACTAAAAACCCAGGAACGGCCCTGGATGGAACCAAATACAGAGAATGGTAGAGAAATGACAAAAAGGCTTTTGATACATAAGAATAGGAAAAATGGCTTTACTCTTATCGAAATGCTAATTGTCTTCGCTCTTATCGGAATCCTGGTGGGTCTGGGACTTCCCCAGTATAAATACGCCACCAAACGGGCAAGAGAATCTGTGTTAAGGGAAAATCTCTTCCAAATGAGAAAATTGATAGACCAGTATTACGCAGACAAGGGTAAATATCCCTACTCTCTTCAGGCTCTTGTATATGATAAGTATTTGAGAGCAATACCTATAGATCCAATAACTGGCTCTTCAGAGACCTGGATAGAAGTACCAGAAATACTTTCTGAGGAAGACCTGATACTGGCAGCGGAGCCTGGAATAGCAGACGTTTTATCTGGATCGGAACAAAAAGCCTTGGACGGAACACTCTACAGCACGTGGTGATTTCTCTTTACTCTAACCTTTCTTTTTATGACTCATGAATAGAAAAGAAGGCTACATACTGATTATCCTTATGGTTGCTGTCTTTATCATGGCCATTGGATTTCTAACTGCCGTACCGATTTGGAAGACACAGATCCAACGCGAAAAAGAGGAAGAATTGATTTTCAGGGGGAAACAGTATGTGGAAGCAGTTCGACTATTCCAGATAAAATACCCAGGCGGCTTTCCCAGATCCTTTGAAGAATTATTGGAAGAGAAATGCCTCCGCAAAATGTATAAGGATCCTATGACAGAACACGGGGAATGGGATGTTATCCTTTTTTATGGGGGAGCTTCAGGACGACGAGAAGGAGCTACTCAAAAAATTCTGGTAGCGCCTCAAAGTGCTCTCTCTTCTATTGATAATCCAAGGATTATCGGAGTTGTAAGCTCATCGCCAGATAAATCCATAAGAATCTACTTTGACCAAGAAACCTACGATAAATGGTTATTCTTCTACGGTTTCGTGCCTGAAAAAATGCCAGAGATTATTTATTATGGGGAAACCGAAAAGCGCTGATGGATTCCATCCTCATCATAGCTGGAGAAAATTCTGGAGAAAAATACGGCGCTGACCTCGTCCATCAGTTTAAAAAACTCCATCCTTCTCTTTCTTTTTTTGGCATCGGTGGAAAGCACATGGAGAAAGGAGGAGTCCGTCTTCTTTTTCCGGTAGAAGAGCTGGCTGTTGTTGGAGTATTCGAAATCATCTCTCACGTTCCCCGAATAAAAAAAATCTTCAACAAAATTAAAAAAGAAATAAAACGGCAAAAACCTTCAGCAGCGGTTCTTATCGACTCTCCAGATTTCAACCTTCGTCTGGCCAAGAAACTCAAAAAACTATCGATTCCCGTCCTCTACTACATAAGTCCTACAGTCTGGGCTTGGAGAAAAGGGAGGCTGAAAACCATAAAAAAAACAGTAGATAAAATGATGTTGATTTTCCCTTTTGAAGAAAAAATCTACGAAGATTACGGGATTCCGGCTGTCTATGTTGGACACCCTCTTAAAGATAGAGTAAGAGTCTCCTTCAC
>JABAOH010113620.1_pt1 | contig 49277 bp, 51 predicted proteins | sample 7062181 | NCBI WGS metagenome assembly JABAOH01 (sample SAMN14538630, study PRJNA623070) | marine sediment metagenome | biome: marine biome [ENVO:00000428]; feature: marine pelagic biome [ENVO:01000023]; material: deep marine sediment [ENVO:00002113]; isolation source: pool of 5 deep marine... | reverse complement strand
TTTTGGCCCGCCGTCAAGGAGGTGCGCGCACGGATTCGATCCCGGAAGGAGCTGCGGCCGCCGGAGAAGCCGCGGGAGCCCTGATCCAGATTGCGAGAGCCGTGAGGGCACGCCCAATTCAGTCTGTTCGCGATTGTTTCTCTCCATCCGGGAGGGGACACCGCATTTTTTCCCATTGGGGCCTTGATGCGAGTATACTGAAATGAAGGAGGTCATGGCGTATGACCTCGGAATTCCTGGCTCGTGTGATACCATCTCAGAAACCAAGAACCATGGCTCGCCCGACTTCATTTCCTTTACGCCTGTCCATTTTCCCGTGACTTTGATAGAAAGAGACGAATTCTCCTTGCAGCTGCCCCCCATTTCTTGCGTGCGGGGACCCCTGAGGGGTCCGTTTGGCTTTGCGGCTGTGGGCCTGAATCTGGCGCTGGCCTTGGCAGGCTGTATCGGATAAGGAAGGATGATGCCGTACTTGTGGTTGTGGGTGGTCTTCGGTGTCGTGGTGGTGGTGATGCTCATCATCGACCTCGCCGTGTTTCACCGGAGACCGCATGTGATGTCCCTCCGCGAGGCCCTCGCCTGGTGCGCCGTCTGGGTTTCCCTGGCCGCGCTCTTTTGCGCCGCCGTGTTCGCCACGCAGGGATCGATTAAGGGTCTGGAGTTTGTCACCGGCTACATCATCGAGTGGTCCCTGAGCGTGGACAATCTCTTCGTGTTCCTCGTGATCTTCTCCTACTTCGCCGTCCCGCGGGCCTTTCAACACCGGGTGCTCTTCTGGGGAATCATGGGGGCGGTGATCATGCGGGGCATCTTCATCGCCGTCGGGGTAGGCCTGTTGGCGTGGTTCCATTGGATGATCTATGTCTTCGGGGCCTTTCTGGTTTTCACGGGGATCAAGATCCTGCGCCAGGGCGAGATCGAGGTCGAACCCGAGAGGAACCCGCTTCTCCGTCTCTTCGGCCGCATGATGCCGGTCGACCCATCCTATCATGAGCAGTACTTCACCGTGCGGCGGGAGGGACGGCTGGTGGCAACAGCTCTCGTGCCGGTCCTGATTGTGATCGAGACGACCGACGTCATGTTCGCCGTGGACTCGGTGCCTGCCATCCTCGCCATCACCCGCGATCCCTTCATCGTGTACACCTCCAACGTGTTTGCCATCCTCGGCTTGCGCGCCCTGTTCTTCGTGCTGTCGGGGATCATGGGACTTTTCCGGTACCTCAAGGTCGGGCTCTGCTTCGTCCTCATGTTCGTGGGGGTCAAGATGCTGATCTCTGAGTTCTATAAGATCCCCATTACGGTGTCGCTGGCCGTGGTGGTCTCCATCCTGGCGACCTCGGTCCTGGCTTCCCTCGTCCTCCGTCCCTCTGAAGAAGCCGCCGCCGGACAGAGCGGCACGGGCCTCGCGGGCCCCGCCAAGTCGGGGCGGGGCGGCGGACAGGAAGGAGGGACAGAGGGCACGCCTGGCAACTCGGCCGAACCGTTTAAGCATTGAGGGAAGGCATGCGTATCCTGGTGACCGGCGGAAACGGCAGCGTGGGGCGCGAGCTGGTCCCGGCCCTTTTGGCACGCGGCCACCACGTCGTGGTCCTGGACAAGGAACTGGGAGCGTTACACGCCTTGTCTCACCCCCGGCTGAAGATGGTCTCGGGGGCGATCCAAGACGCGGTCGTGGTGGCGGAGGTTGTGCGCGGGGCTGAGGCAATCATCCACCTCGCGTGGTCTTTTTCGGATGATGTGCAGGTCCTGCTGGAAGAAGATCTGCGGGGGCATCTCCTCCTGCTGGGTGCGGCGCGAGCGCAGGGGGTACGGCACTTTCTGTACGCGAGTACGGCCGTCGTGTACGGAAAGCCGGTCCGTGTCCCGATTGACGAGGACCATCCGCTACGGGTCTTGGAAGCCCGAAAGCCGGCCTATGGGATGGCCAAGGAGTTTGCCGAAAAGTTGACGCTCCTGACCGCTCGGGCGGAGGGCGTGCCGGCTACGATCGTCCGGTTCTGGTGGGCCTTCGGGGAAGAGATCGGCGGCCGGCACCTTCGGGAGATGCTGCGCACGGCGGCCGCGGGCCAACCCCTCGCGGTCCCAGCCGACTGCGGCGGAAGCTTTCTGTCCATGGAGGACTTCAACCTGGCCGTGGAGATGATCTTGCTGAACCCCACAGCCTTCGAACAGATCTTCAACCTGGCCACAATCTATCTACCGTGGGAGGAGATCGCGCGGATGGCGGTCGGAGTGACAGGATCCTCGGCGGAGGTGAAGGTCGTTCCCCCGGCGGAATGGACGGGCGCAGCCTTCCTCGCCGATCGGTGGGAGCTGGACGACCGCCGGATCCGCGAGCGCCTGGGGTTCAAGCCAAGTCGTGACCCTGCCGACGCCCGCGAGGCATTGCGGCGGGCGATCGCCAAGACCTGGCAACAGCTGAAGGCAGCCAGCGCCTGACGACCTTCGAGGTTTTGCCTTTCCAACGGCTAGTCCTTTCACCCGTTCGCGATATCTACGGTGTCTAGCCTGCGAACGGGCATGCGCGGCCCGATCGTCTCTCCTCGCCGGTCCTGTTCGTCCTCCAGATTCCCCGTGGCCTCCAGGTCACCGAGGCTCCTTCTTACCCCGATAGTCCTATAGATTATCACCCGGTCCTGGGAGGCTTTTTTGTTTGGTGGACGTCTATCTCAATGGGGAGGAGGGGCTGGAGGGAATGGTGAAGAACGGCACGGTCATGAGGGTCTTCAGGCAGAGAAAGGCCTGGGGAAGAGGACTGGAGCACACGCCGGTTTCGGACCCGATGAGCGGGCATCTTAGCGGGACAGGTTCATCCTATTGGGACATCAGAGCCCCAGCAAGATTTCCTCAAGAGATGGGCACTTACACTTTCGTTCCCTCGCCTTTGGGGCGGCCTGGTCCCAAACGCTGGCCCCGTCGGGACCTCCCCCCAAAAAGCTGTGTCGATTTTCTCCTGAAAATTCAACAGCCTACAGCGGATTTATAAATCACGTCCCGGTGGCACCACGTATGCTCTCTTTTCAGGATGGAGCGGTGGGTCTCCAAGGGGTTTAGTTTGTGCTCATCCGCGACAATGGTGCCTGTGCTGCGAGGGGGGACTCCCACGGATGGAGCACAGCGGCGGGCGCGTCCCGCCGGTAGGGAGGCTAGGAGGTGGTCAATATGAATTCAACAATTCTGGTACTGTTGGGATTGGTCGTATACCTCGTCCTGTATTACACGTACGGTCGTCGTGGGCTAGCCGGCACAGTCGTCCGCCCCGATCCTACGGCACGGACACCGGCCCACCGCCTCTACGACGGGGTCGACCACGTTCCGACCGACAAGTGGGTATTGTTTGGGCACCACTTCGCATCTATCGCGGGGGCGGCCCCTATCGTGGGCCCGGCCATCGCCATGGCGTGGGGGTGGCTGCCAGGCATCCTCTGGATCTGGGTGGGGAACGTTTTCATCGGCGCCGTCCACGACTACCTCTCGCTCATGGCGTCGGTCCGCCACGACGGAAAGTCGATCCAGTGGATTGCCGGGCGGCTGATGCAGAAGCGGACGGGGTACGTGTTCTCCTGGTTCATCCTGGCCACCCTGGTCCTGCTGATGGCTGCCTTCATGGCCGTTATCGCCAAGCTGTTCGTGAAGCAACCGGCCGTACCCTCCGCCGCCTTCTTTTTCATCATTGCGGCGCTGATCTTCGGCTGGATGCTCTACCAGCAAAAGATGAGCTTTGCCATCAGCACAGCGATCGGGATAATTATGGTGGCGGTTGGCATCTGGCTTGGGACGCAGTTGCCCATGACGATGTCCTACCAGGGCTGGCTGGCGGCCCAGTTCGTCTACATTGTGATCGCGGCCGCCTTGCCGGTCTGGGTGCTGCTGCAGCCTCGGGACTACCTGAATGCCTGGATCCTCTGGGTCGGCCTGGCCTTCGGTGCTGTGGCCTTCGTGCTTGCTTGGCAGCCGATCGTCACTCCCAGCTACACGATGTGGAGTGCGCCGGTCATTGCGGGACAGCCGTCGCCTTTCTGGCCTCTGATCCCCCTCATTATCGCGTGCGGCTCTCTCTCCGGGTGGCATGCCCTGGTGGGGTCAGGGACGTCCTCCAAGCAGCTGAATAAGGAGACCGAGGGACTCCTCGTCGGCTACGCCGGGATGTTTACCGAGGGCTTTCTGTCCACGTTGGTGGTGGCGAGTATCGGAGCCTTCGGCTTGACCGCGCTTGGGACTGAGGCTGCAACGGGTCTGGCCACGCCGGAGAGTTTTGCCACCGGTTACGGCAAGGCCATCGGCGCGGTCGGCGGCCCCGTGGGGATGTTCTCCAGGTCATATGCCCTGGGTGCCAATGCGGTCTTCGGGCTGCCGGTGGCGCTCATCATGGTCTTCGCCGCCCTGTGGGTGTCAGCCTTCGCCCTCACGACCCTGGACACGGGGGCGCGGGTGGCGCGGTTTACCCTGGCCGAGGTTGCTGAGCCTCTCAAAGGTCGGACGCCTGGCCTCCACCAGTTCCTGACCAACCGGTGGATCGGTTCGCTGATCCCGGCAGGTCTAGGTCTGTGGCTCGCCTGGGGTGGCGCCTGGACCGTCATCTGGCCGGCCTTTGGCGGGGCCAATCAGCTCCTGGCCTCCATCGCCCTTCTCACTGCTGCGGTGTGGGTGAGCCAGGTCCTGCAGGCCTCGTTCGGTTACCGGTTGCTGGTCATGGTGCCGGCCCTCTTCCTGTGGCTCACGGTGACCCTGGCCCTTTGCTGGTATCTGGTGGTGGCCGTGCCGACGTTCGGTGTGAGAGCCTGGGTGATGGGCCCGATCACCATCATCATGATCTTGTTGAACCTCTTGCTGCTGGTGGACTTTGTGCGGACCATACGGAAGGCACCGCTTCGTGAGGCGATGGCGTGATAGCGTGGCCCGGGCGATCGGCGGCCTTTGCCGGTCGTTCCGGGTCCGCTCCACCGAATTTCTGGAGTTCGAGCTAAAGGAGCAGGAGAACATTTTCGGCCTGTTGGTGCTGGGGGCCTTTGCAGGGTTTCCCAGCGCGCCCGCTGGGATTAGCCTGAGGCTGGCCCCCCACATGGCCCGGGAGCTCTATGTGATGGTTCGTCGGGCCGGAACGTTAGACGACGCCGGGGGTGAACTCTTGGGTCTCCTTGGGCTGGAATAGGCGACCGGCGTGCGCAAATCGATCTTGTTCATCGGCAAGGGCGGCGTGGGAAAGACGACCTGCGCCGCCCATACTGCGCTCGCCCTGGCAGACGCGGGGCGGCGCGTTCTCATCGCTTCCCTCGACCCCGCCCATAACCTCGGGGATATCCTCGATGTGCCATTAAAGGACCGCCCGATTGAGGTCGCCCCGCGACTACACGCCATGGAGGTCGATGTCGAGGCACGAATTCGCGGCTTCCTCGGGCGGGCGGCGGATCGGTTTCAAGGTGTCTATCGGTATCTCCGTGCCTTCAATCTGGACCGGTCGTTGGACCTACTCCGCTATGCCCCCGGTGTTGAAGAGGAGGCCCTGCTCGATGCCTTGCGCGAGCTGCTGCTGCCCGAAGATGGCTATGGCGTGGTGGTGGTGGATACGCCACCCACCGGGCTCGCCTTACGGGTGTTGGGGCTTCCCCCGATTTCGCTCTTGTGGTTGGACCGGCTCATCGGCGTGCGCCGGCGGATCCTGAACCTCCGGGGGATGGTCACCCACGTCAAGGGGGAACGGGTGTTCGACGTGGAGGGAGAGCAGACGGTCCTCCCGGACGAGGAGGCAGACGATCCCATCCTGAAAGAGCTGCACGCGGCCCGGGCCGAGACCACGGCGCTGCATGCCCTCCTCGCCGACGTGGAGCGGACCGCCGTAGCCGTAGTGATGAATCCCGAGAGCCTCCCGCTGCTAGAGACACTCCGGTCCCTGGAGGCGCTCGAGCGCTTTGGCATCCCGGCCAGCGGGGTGATCGTGAACAAGGTCTTAGCATACGCGGAAGGGGAGGCAGCTGGCGTGGATCGAGTCAGACTGGCGCGGCAAGCCGAGACCTTGGAGCGCCTCCGCCGGGAAGTGACGCTCCCCATCTTTGAGGCGGCCCTGGAGCCCAGCGAAGTCCGTGGGCTGGAACGGCTGCGGCTGTTCCAGTGTGCGGCTGCCAACTTCTTCGCCGCGTGGGTGTCAGAGGAGGTTGCCCGATGACCGATGCGCAACTCTTCCTGGTGCTCATTGTGGTCGCGGGGGGCCTCACCCTCGGCTATTTCCGGGGGCGGAGGAGGAACATGGACTTGGCCCGCGCCATCAGCCGGGAACTGGAGGCGGCGCTTCACCCAGAAGACCAGACCTATACCTGGCTGGGTGGGGTGTTGGGCTTCAAGGCGGATTATCGGGGCGTCAGTGCGACGAGCCGCGTGGAGGCAACGCTGACCTTGTTGCCTCGCCACAGCCTGTTGTACCTCCCTGTGGCGCGTCTTCTTACAGGTGGTGACCGTCTTTTCGTCGTCACGTACCCGGCAAAACCGATCCGAAGCGAGGCACACGTCATCGCGGCCTCCTATCGCCGGCGCCTCGGCCGATTGGCTGGCGAGTCAACGTGGCGGCGGGAAATGGTGGATGGGGGTGGCCAGCGTTTTGAGGTCTTAGGAGAGGATCCGAGTGCGGTGGCGAGTCTACGCGACTGGGTACGATCGCTGCCGCAGCCTCGACATCTGAGACACCTGGCCCTGGTCCCGCGCACAGGGACGCTATACTTGTATGTGGTGCCGGTGCCAGGCAAAGTTCAGGAGGTTGTTCACAGAACGCTCTCCTGGTTTGCCAGCCAGGCTTAAGTACACAGGGAGACAGAACAACTGGCCGGCTGCTTCTTACCCTGGGGGCCTTCTGGTCGTGGCAGACAAGGCCAGGCTGGAGCTGTTATTCGGAGATTCGGTAACGGGACGCTAAAGCCGTGCTGACCAAAGAAAGCATCGTCGACGTCCTCAAAAGGGTGAAAGATCCGGAGACGGAACTGTCTCTCTACGACCTCGGGGTCGTGAAGTACATCGACTATGAAGACGAGGGCCGGAAGCTGATTATCGCCTTGGACTTCGACAGCAAGATGCCTTCGGGAGTATGTTGTAAGCCTTTGGCGTGGGTTGTTCAGAAGAAGATGGTGGATGAACTAAAAAGAGAGTTCTCAGGTCTTGAAGGGGTCGAGGAGATAGAGTTCAAGTACTATTAGAGGACACCCTCGTATTCGTACGTCATTCATAATGGCAGCGATCCTTCGTCTTTTAACAACTGCACGGGGTACCCAGGCGGGAAAGAGCGGTCGTGTTGTCGCCTACTTACGGCGAGATCCTTCATCGGGGCAGCTCCATCCGTTTGGGACATCGGCGTCCCACGATTAATCCCTTAAAAGATAAGAAGTTACGCAGACCCAATCGTACATGTGGGGCGGCCAGGTCCCAAGCTCGACCCCCCCTCGGGTGTTAGCAGAGAAAATGTCCGGGGCTGTGCCTTTCAAATTCAATAAGTTAACTCTTCTAACGGACTCCCTCCCCTCGTGGCACCAGGGTTGCTCTGCATCGGGTAGTCAAAGAGTTCCCGGCTCGGTGAGGAGTGTCCATTCCGACCGGCAAGGCGGAGAGGAGAATTGGATGGGAGAGATGCGAGGGCGTGCCGGGGCACGGCAAGGGGCCGTCACTGAGGCCAAGGCCTTTGCGGAGGTGTGTTCCTGCGGGGCGACCGCCCACGAACCTCTGTGGGGGTGTCGCTTCTGTGGAGGGCTCTGCTGCCCGCGGTGCACCTATGCCCCGGAGGGTCTGGCGGTTTGTTTCCGATGCGCTTGGGATACCTTCGGGGTTCATGTGCCGTGGGTCCCCCCAGGGGTGCCGGAGATGCCGGCTCTTGGGCGGCGTATTCATGGGATCACCCCGTCGCATGGAGGAGGACAACGCTCCAAGGTCCCAAGTGGCATGCCTGTTATGTGAAATTGCCGTTCCGCGCGGGGGGCTCTGAGACGGGGGAGCGCACATCACGGGATCGCGGGCAGTGGATGGCGACCGGTGGAGGGGAGGGCCAGGTGTAATGCAAAGGCCTGGCCCTCTGCTTATCTGATCGTTGTCTCCAATGAGCAGCCAGGTACGGCTTGAGGGGAGGAGCAATGGGGGAACAACTCGTTCTCCTGTATTCCCGCGATGAGATTGCCCGACGGGTTCAGGAGCTGGCCGCCGCGATCAGTGCGGACTATGCCGGTTCCGATCTGGTCCTCGTTGGCATCCTCCGGGGGTCCTTCGTCTTCCTCGCTGATCTCATCCGAAACTTACACATCCCGGTCAGCGTCGACTTCATCGGTGCGTTGAGTTACGGCTACCGTGCCGAAACCTCGGGGCAGGTGACTATCACCAAGGACATCCAGGTGCCCATTACCGGGCGCGATGTCCTGCTGGTGGAGGATATTGAGGACACGGGCATTACGCTCCAGGTCATTCTGGATGTGCTCAAGGGGTACAGCCCCCAATCGCTCAGGGTCTGTTCCCTCATCGACAAGAAGGAGCGGCGTCTCGCGGACGTGAAAGTGGACTACGTCGGCTTTGAATTGCCGAGAGGTTTCATCGTCGGTTACGGTATCGATTACGCCGAGCGATACCGCTATCTTCCGGATATCTACCGGATAGAGGGAGTAGAGAAACCGTGAAAGGCGGCCATCTCTCGACACAGCTGCACGGGATCGAAATGGCAGGATACCGGCGCGCGGTGGATTGTTTACTGACTGGGGTGCAGGTCCTGAATGTTTTTTCCGGGGAGGTCACGACAACCAACGTCGCTTTAGGCGACGGACGGATTGTCGGAATTGGCCCGCAGTATCGGAGCGCCCAGGAGATTTTTGACCTTCCGGGGAAATACCTCCTCCCGGGTTTTATCGAGGGCCACATCCATATCGAGAGTTCTCTCATGACGCCTGAGGGATTTGCCGAGGCCGTCGTCCCTTGCGGGACCTCAGCGGTCGTCGCGGATCCCCACGAGATCGCCAACGTCCTCGGTCTCGAAGGGGTGCGCTACATGCTGCGGGCCAGCCAGGATCTCCCACTGGATTGCTTTTTCATGGCTCCCTCCTGTGTTCCGGCCACGGGGTTTGAAACCTCGGGCGCCTCCTTGGGGGTGGAAGCCATCGCGACGCTTTTGAAGGACGAGCGAGTGCTGGGGTTGGCGGAGGTGATGGATTATCCCGGGGTGATCCAAGGAAGGCAGGACATCTTAGAGAAGATCGTTCTGACCCGATCACACGGGAAGCGCGTTGACGGACACGCCCCGGGCCTCAGGGGAGAGAAGCTGATAGCCTACATGAGCGCTGGGATCGAGTCGGATCACGAATCCACGACCCTCGACGAGGCGCAGGAGAAGCTCCGGTTGGGGATGCGCATCATGATCCGGGAGGGCTCCCAGGCACGGAATTTGGCGACCCTCCTCCCGATGGTCAATCCGGTGACCGTCAGGCGTTGTCTGCTCGTCAGCGACGATAAGCAGTCCCACGAGCTCGTTGCCGAAGGCCACCTGGATACGCTGCTCAGGAGAGCAGTCGCGCTCGGGCTTGCGCCGCATCTGGCCGTCCAGATGGTGACCCTGAACGTGGCCGAGGCATTCGGTCTCCAGGGGCGCGGGGCGGTGGCACCAGGGTATCTTGCTGACCTGGTCGTAGTAGACAACCTTCGAGATTTCACTCCTCTTTTGGTCTTTAAGGGAGGTCGGCTCGTCGCGGAAGAGGGGAAGCTTCTCCGAGAGATCCCCCGGTTGCGAGAGCAAGGCGTCTCTGGCACGGTGAGGATTCCCCGGCTCTCTATCGAAAGCCTTCGTATTTTCTCCAGCCGCGGCCGGCTCGTGCGGGTCATCGGGCTCGTCCCCGGGCAGATCATCACCCACCGGTGGGTACTTGAGGCCCCCGTCGAGAACGGGGAGGTCCGTTCTGATCCCTCTCGGGACATCCTGAAACTCGTCGTGGTGGAGCGGCACGGCAGGAACGGGAACATCGGCCTCGGGCTTGTCCAGGGATTTGGCCTCCGGGAAGGAGCCCTGGCCTCCTCGGTGGCACACGATTCTCATAACCTCATGGCGGTGGGGGTCGAGGAGCGCGACCTCCTCACGGCCTTGGACCACGTGGGGGCAATGGGGGGCGGGCTTGCGGTCGCGAGTGACGGAATCGTCCGGGCGTCGCTCGCCTTACCCGTCGCGGGGCTCATGAGCGGCGATTCCCCGGCTCAGGTGGCCGCCGGCATGGACGGGCTGTTGAAAAAGGCGCGGGCCCTCGGCTGTGCCGCTCAGAATCCCTTTGCAGCGTTGTCGTTCTTAGCCCTGCCTGTTATCCCGCAGCTCCGGTTGACCGACGGGGGACTGGTGGATGTCGAGCGAGGTGAGTTTGTGCCGCTGACGGTGCATTGAATGAGCTCAACGTCTCTTCCCAGGAGCGGAGATTCTTTTTCAGGGGGCTGCACAACGTAGTTCGGGCACGAGGATGGAATCGAAGGCAAAGACAAGGAAAAACCTGAAGCAAACGGGTCGAAGGCTGCTGGGTCGGATCCTGGTGGTCGAGGATGATGATGATATGCGGGAGAATCTCTTTCGCATCCTCATCGGCGCCGGATATGAGGTTCACGTGGCTACGAATGGTACCGAGGCGATTTCCGTCCTCAAATCGCACCCGTGCCATCTGGTCCTCACCGATTTGATCATGCCGAGCATGGGAGGACTGGATCTCTTAACGGAGATCCGGCGCCAAAAGTGGGACCTCCCGGTGGTCTTTCTCACCGCCTTTGGCGACCGGGCCACGTTTATGAAGGCAACAGAGATGGGAGCTGTGGATTTTGTCACGAAACCCTTTAAGGCTGACTCTCTCTTGGGCCTCATCCAGAGAATCCTTCCCCAGCAATCGAGGGGGTAACCGCACGGTTCGACCCCACGCCTGCCCGTGTCTTGACGTCCCCCCTTGTCAACTCACCGCAATGGACTATCCCAGGACCGTGAGGCTGGGCCGCCGCCTTGTCGAACGAGGAGACGGGTGGTATCATGCGCGCACCTTCACCGCCGCCTTACCGTCCCGGAGGGGGATGGTATCATGCCCGAACTGACCCCCGAACTCCTTGTGAAATACCTGGAATCCGTCCTCGGAAAACCCGTAGAGATCCTCGGCCTCAGTCCCCTGGGCGAACCCCTTCAAGCAGGAGCCATTAAGGGGTACGGGTACGGTGTGCCGATCCAAGTGGAGTACAAGGCCTCTGGCCAACGTTACCGTGCTGTGGTGGAGACCATACACCCGGGCCGCTTCGGACACCAGCACATGGCAGATCGGGCTCAGGCGCTCCTCTGGGACCACTGGGCATTCAATCGCCTCCCCCGCCACGTCCAGTCCCTGGACGTCGGGGCATTTGAACGAGACGGCGGCATCCTCTCCTTGGGAAAGGTGGAGGAACTCTTTCTTCTCATGGAATACGTGGAAGGAGAGGGATATTTCCGCGACCTGAACCGGCTCCGCGACCACGGTGACCTCACCGAACTGGATCTGGCCCGGGCCGATGCCCTCTGTGATTACCTGGTAGAGATCCACCGCGTCCCCGGTCTTGATCCCGTTCTCTACAGTCGGCGCATTCGGGAACTGGTGGGCCACGGGGAGTGCATCATGGGTCTGTCGGACAGCTATCCTCCCCAATACGGATTCATCACCCCGGATTTGCTGGAAGGCATCGAGCAGCGATCAGTGGCCTGGCGATGGCGCCTCAAGGGACGGACTCACCGACTTCGACAGGTCCACGGTGATTTTCACCCGTGGAACATCCTGTTCCGGGCGGGCACGGACTTTACGGTGCTGGACCGTGCGCGCGGGGAATGGGGAGACCCGGCGGACGATGTGACGTGCCTTACCATGAATTACCTGTTCTTCTCACTGCAGCAAAGCGAGCGGCTCGAAGGACCCCTCGAGACGCTGTTCCATCGCTTCTGGCAGCGGTACCTGGAAAAAAGCGGAGACCGCGAGCTGCTTCGCGTGGTCGCTCCCTTCTTCGCGTTCCGGGGGCTGGTCATGGCCAGTCCCCTTTGGTACCCCAAACTGCCGGAGGGGGTGCGGCGGAAGCTCTTTACCTTCATTCAGGGGGTGCTGGACACGGAGATCTTTGATCCCAGTCGGGTGAACGCTTACTGCGGGGCCTGACATGGAGCGGGGGTTTGCGGTGTGGATCACGGGTCTCCCCGCGTCGGGCAAGTCCACGGTGGCGGCGGCGGTTGTACGGGAGTTGTCTGCCAGGGGGACGACCGTCGCGGTGTTGGAGTCCGACGCGCTGAGACGGATCTTCACCCCCCATCCTCGGTATAGCGAGGAAGAACGGGATGTCTTTTACGGAGCGATGACCCATGTCGGCTGGCTCCTGACTCGACATGGTGTCCCTGTGATCTTCGACGCCACGGGCAACCGTCGAGCCTATCGAGATCGCGCTCGGGAGCAGATCGCCCGATTCGTTGAGGTGTACGTGGAATGCCCACTGGAGGTGTGCATGGCGCGAGATCCCAAAGGAATTTATCGCAAGGCCCGGGAGGGAGCGACCACCAGTGTGCCCGGGATGCAGGCGACCTACGAGCCGCCGGAGCGCCCGGAGGTGGTCGTGCGGGGAGACGAGGAGTCACCTGAGGCGGCCGCTCGGCGGGTGGTGGCCATGCTCGTGGAAAAGGGATACGTGGCAGGCTAAGGACCATGGACGAAATCCATATCCAACCCATCACTGGCCCGACCACACCGGAGTTCGATGTAGAGATCGTGGAACGCAAGGGGCTAGGGCACCCGGACACGATCTGCGATGCGGTCATGGAGCGCGTGTCGCAAGCCCTCTCGCGGGCCTACGTGGAACGTTTCGGTGCCATCTTGCACCACAACTGCGACAAGGGGCTTCTTGTGGCAGGTCGAGTGGAGCGCCGCTTTGGCGGAGGACGTGTCGTGGAGCCCATGCGACTGGTGATCGGGGACCGCGCCACGGCGAGTGTAGGGAAGGAAGAGCTCGACGTGGCTCAGATTGCTGTGGAAACAGCGAAGACTTGGTTCCGGGAGAATCTGCGTTGCGTCGATCCGGAGCGACATCTCAGATATCAGGTAGAGCTCAAGCCAGGCTCCGAAGAGCTGGCAGGCCTCTTCCTGGAAAGAAAGGGTGTCCTTGGGGCCAACGACACCTCAGCGGCGGTCGGCTACGCCCCGCTGAGCGAGACCGAGAGACTCGTGCTGGAAATCGAGCGGTATCTCAACTCTTCTGCGTTTAAAGCTGGCTTCCCTGAATCCGGGGAGGATGTCAAGGTCATGGGCGTTCGCACGGGGCGAAGAGTGGCAGTCACGATCGCAATGCCTCTCTTGGACAGGTATGTGCAGAGCGAGGCGGAATACGTCCGCCGCAAGAAGGCGGTGCACGAAGCCCTGCTCGCCCATCTGCGTGGCCAGCTCCAGAGTCTTCAGGACGTGACAGTGGACCTCAACACCCTGGATCGCCAAGGGGAAGGGATGGCGGGAATGTATCTCTCGGTGTTGGGGACCTCAGCAGAGGATGCGGACTCGGGAGAGGTAGGTCGTGGCAACCAGGTCAACGGTCTCATCGCGCTATATCGGCCCCGGGGCTCGGAGGCGGCAGCCGGAAAAAATCCAGTCAGCCACGTCGGTAAGATCTACAATGTCCTGACCCACCTGCTCGCCACCAGGATCCATACCGAGATTCCCGGCTTGAGGGACGTGGTGGTCTGGCTTTGCAGCCGAATCGGTGAGCCAGTCGACCGGCCCCAAATGGTCTCGGTACAGGTGCACCTGGAGCCGCGCGTCGCCCTCGCGGATGTGGCCGACCTCATCCGGCAAGTGGTACAAGGGGAGCTCGAACGGATGCCGACCTTCTGCGAGGAGCTAGCCCAAGGACGCTACCCCATTTGCTGAGGCGAGATCGCCCCGCCAGCATGCCTTTTCCGCTTATTCCCTCACCGTTCGCCCGGAAACTCAAGTTCTGGCATGTCCTTGGGGATTCGGGTCCTCAAGATGATGCCGAGCATGGTTCCCCATGCGGTGGCCCATGCTTGAGAGAAAAGCATTCGACGAGTGTTCCTACAGTGGAACAGGGAACAGGGTAAAACTGGTCACACCGAGACCGAAATGTCTCATTTGATCGTACGTGAAATTCTCGATAGTTTGGCTGTTTCTTCCCCCGCACCGGTGACACGATGCCCCATGCTTCGTTCTCGCCGCAAGAAGGCCCGCCCTGAGGTTGCTCTTGCAAGTAATGTGGATAAATAGATTGTGTCGATCCTCTCCATAGGCTTAAGGCCTGGCCCGCATATTGCTAAACAAACACACGCACCGACTAATCGGGTGTTCCCCGAACGCGTGCATTCTGCCATTCGGGCTCTGGGCAATTGCGCTTCCCACCAATCGTGCCAATAAAGATCCTGAGGAAGGGGGTGAAATAGGCGGAGACAAAATCAAGAAGGACACCTTTCCAGGCCGTACCGGCTGAGGAGACGGAACATGGGTGTGTCTTTCCATAGAGGATCTCGAGCGTCTCAAGAGTTCAACCCCGGCGATGCCAGGCGATCAGGGCATCTCTGGGGTATCATCCTCGCAGGCGGAGAGGGGCGACGGGTCCGGCAGTTAATGCGCCGGGTGGCCGGTGACGACCTCCCCAAGCAGTACTGTGCGGTGATCGGTCGCCGAACCATGCTTCAGCACACCCTGGATAGAGTCGCGACCCTCATCCCCCGTCAACATATCTTGACCGTGATTATCCGGGACCATTTAGAGGAGGCCCGTAAGCAGGTCCGGGAATGGCCGCCGCAACTGCTGCTCATCCAGCCGGCCAACCGTGAGACGGCCCCGGGTATCCTCCTTCCCCTCCTCTGGATTCGCGCCCGGGATCCGGAGGCCACGGTGGCCATCTTCCCTTCAGACCATTTCGTCTTCGAGGAAGCGGTCTTCATGGCGCATGTGGGGCAGGCGGTCCAATTCCTTGACGGGCATCCCGGTCTCTTAATCCTTCTGGGAATTGCGCCCGATCGCCCGGAGACCGCTTACGGTTGGATCCAGCCGGGCGAGGAACTCGACCGGCACGCGGGATATGGGCTCTTCAGGGTGCGCCGGTTCTGGGAGAAACCCATCACGGCTTTCGCCGAGCAGCTTTATGTGCAGGGCTGCCTCTGGAACTCCCTGGTCCTGGTGGGGCGTCTCTGCCTCTTTTTGCGGTGCATTGAGAAGGAGCTGCCGGAGCTCTGGGCGGATTTTTCATCCATTGCGGCGACTTTAGGGACTGCGCGGGAGGCGAGTGTGCTCGAGGAGGTGTATCGCCGGATCCCGGCCGTGAATATCTCTCGTCAGCTCCTGGAAAAGATCCCGCCTCGTCTCGGCATTGTCCCCGTGAAAGGGGTCCACTGGTGCGATTGGGGGGAGGAAGAGCGGATCATGGAGACCCTGGCGCGGATTGGCAAGGTTCAAGAGCTCATGGCTCGGTTGAAGGGCGCGGAGGGCGACCCCTTCAGGGAGGCGGCATGAACGCTCATCGTTCGTGCATCGCCCAACCTGAGTCCCCATTTACGAGCGAGAACGAGTGCAGGAAGGACCAACCTGTTCCGAGATTGTGCGGGGTGCTGAGGAGCTAGGGACCTTCACCGTNNTTGTGGGCCGTATGAGGAGGTGGAAGTCTCGACCGGATCGTCCGGTTCTGCAAAAGACGCAGTCGTCCGCCGGGTGCAAGGGCTAGCGAGATCGGGACGCCCATCGTCGAATGGCGTGGTGGTACTTCAATGGGGGGGCAGGAGCGGAGGTGCGAGATGGGGAACCAGAAAGAGATGGCGCGGCAGATCGCGGAGGAGCGACAGGCTCTTCGCATGCGGCTGAGAGCAATGACCCATCGCGCGATGAAGGGTGGTTCTGGAAACCAACAGTCTTCGGACAGACATCCACGGGACGTATTCGAGCAAACGCAACAGGATCTGCTGACCAAACAGGAGATGCGGGCGTATGAACTCTTGGCCGCCCGGGCTAAGATGCTGGATCGGGCCTTGGACAGCCTTCGGCGAGGGACATACGGCCTCTGTCAGAACTGCGGGGCAGAAATCCCCTGGCGACGCTTGCAGGCCGTTCCCGGCGCCGTCCTATGTTTCTCCTGCAAGGAGGGGAGCGAACGGGTCAGAGGAAATGGTTCCGTCCCCGAAGCTGGGAGGCCCCGGCACCAGTAAAGCAGCCTCAGGGGAGGGCCTTCGATTCGCGGGAGAATCTGGAACGAGAGGCTGATCAGCCACGCGACAACTTTCTTAAAGGTTGAGCGGCAGAGGAGGCGGAACATGATCCTGGTGCTCGCGCATAACCCGCATTTTGGGGGTGGACCGCGTGATCGGTGGACCTCAGATCGTCGGTGTGCATCTTGGTCTTGGACGGTTGGAATCTGCCGTACACGACCTCCTCGGATGCCCGACACGATAGCCGAATGGGTGTGCAACGCGATCCACTCTATTGCGGCAGTCGAGACACCGCCGCGAGTCCGTCCGCCGCCGGCGACCTCGACCGATGGCGCTGCAGACTTGCGGGGGGCTGGTCCCCGACAACGGATGGGAGGCGATGCGCGGGGCCTGCAGCATTGGTTCTCAGGAGCAGATAAAGAAAGCCGCAGAGGAGATCTGCGCGCCGGGACGCTCTTGACTCCGGGGGGCATTCCCGGGGAGGATGTGCCGAGAGAGGGTTTGCTGTCTTTCAGGCGGGAGCGGGGAGAGCACCTTCAGGGGGTGGAGCCATGCAGAGTGAAGAAGCGGCAAAAGAGCGGCGGCGATTCCCGCGGTGGCGGGTTTCCGGACCGCTGTTAGGGTGGATCGGCCGTGGCTTGAAGGTGTTTGTTGCCGATGTCAGCATGGGTGGCGTCATGATCGAGCACCCGAATGTCGTGAGACCCGGCACCATCTGTTCGCTCACCCTCTCATTGCCGCGGGAAAGGGTCAGCCTGAGGTGCCGCGTCGTCCGATCGGACATTTATAGTCAGGAGGCCTGGCCCACCGGAGAACGAAACGATGTGTATCGAACGGGGCTCGAGTTACTAGAACTCTCGGAAACCTCGCAGCGGCTCGTGAGTGAGTATATCGAGTCACTGAAGGCGAATATAGTAGGATAGGAAGACGCTAGAGGGACGGTGAAAAAGCACATGCAGCGAGCTGAAGTAGAAGGTGGGCTCCGGCTCAAGGTTGCCGAGGCAGGCCAGGAGGATGTGGGTCGGGGGATCGTTCGGGTCAGCGAGGCGGCCTTCGCCGCACTGGAACTCGAACGAGGCGAGGTCGTGTCGATCGTGGCTGAGCGGGAAACAGCTGCCCTGGTGGCCCCGGCCCACTCGGTCGACCAGGGTTTGGATGTGATCCGGATGGATGGGGTGATCCGTACGAACGCCCGTGCCAGCATCGGGGATTACGTGCACGTCCGGAAGGCAGACTGGCGGGATGCCCAGAAAGTCACGCTGGCCCCCGCGCGGAAGGGTATCCGCATAATCGCACCCGGCGAGGCTCTTCGCCAGGCGCTCGTCTACCGTCCTGTGGTGAAAGGTGACCTGATCTCGGCCGGAACGGCCTTGCGCTCTCGTGAGATGATCCCCCCTGGAATGTATCCGGAAGAGTTGTTTCGGGGTCTCTTAGGATCTTTGGCGGTTGGACTGGGCGAGGTGCGGTTGATTGTAGCCAGCACTGTGCCAGCTGGCGTCGTTCGCATCGTTGCCCAGACCGAGGTCGAGCTTCTTCCCGAGTACGTGGAGGCCAAGGAGGCAAGGGTCCCGGACGTCACCTACGACGACATCGGCGGGCTCGGCGACGTGATCGGCGAGATTCGCGAGGTCGTCGAGCTCCCCCTGAAGCATCCAGAGCTTTTTGATCGCCTAGGTATCACTCCCCCCAAAGGGGTCCTTATCCACGGCCCCCCGGGGACGGGGAAAACCTTGCTGGCCCAAGCACTGGCCAACGAGGCTAAGGCGCACTTTGCCTCCATCAACGGGCCCGAGATCATGGGGCGATTCTACGGCGAGTCGGAGGAGCGCCTTCGAGCCATTTTTCAGGAAGGGCAAGAGAACCCACCTGCCATCATCTTTATCGACGAGCTCGACTCGATCGCGCCGAAGCGCGAAGCGGTGACGGGCGAGGTGGAGCGCCGCGTGGTGGCTCAGCTCCTCACCTTGATGGATGGCCTGACGCCGCGGGGCAACGTCATCGTCATGGGAGCCACGAACCGGGTGGCTGCCGTTGACCTGGCGCTACGCCGCCCTGGCCGGTTCGACCGGGAGATCGAACTGCGGGTGCCGGATCGGAACGGCAGGCGCGAGATCCTGACTATCCACACGCGGGCCATGCCGCTAGCCGCCGATGTGAATGTGGACTGGGTGGCGGACCTCACTCACGGCTGCGTCGGGTCGGACCTCGCTGCCATCTGCCGGGAGGCCGCCCTGAACGCCCTCCGGCGAGTCCTCCCAGAGCTGGACCTGACTATGGAGACCTTTCCCCGCGAAATTCTAGAACGCTTGGTGGTGGCCCACGAGGATTTCAGCCAGGCCCTCCGCCGTATCCGCCCGTCGGCCCTGCGCGAGCTCCTGATCGAGGTTCCCCGGGTGACTTGGGCGGACATCGGTGGTTTGGCCCAGGTCAAACGAACCCTGCGCGAAACCGTGGAGCTGCCCCTCACCTATCCCCAGGCCTTCGAACGTCTGGGGATCAGGCCCCCCAAGGGGGTCCTCCTGTACGGTCCTCCGGGCACCGGGAAGACTCTGCTGGCCAAGGCGGTCGCCAATGAGGCGCAAGCCAACTTCATGCTGGCCAAGGGGAGTGACCTCCTCTCGAAGTGGTACGGCGAGTCAGAGCAGCGCATCAGGGAGTTTTTTGCCAAAGCCCGCCAGGTGGCTCCCGCCATCGTATTCTTCGACGAAGTCGATGCTCTCGTACCCCGGCGCGGGATGGCCGTGGGAGAGCCACATGTCACCGAGCGGATTGTGAACCAGCTTCTGTCGGAACTCGACGGGCTGGAGGAGCTGCGTGGCGTGGTCATCCTTGGGGCCACCAACCGGCCCGATCTCATCGACCCGGCGCTGCTGCGGCCCGGGCGCTTTGATGCGCTCGTGTATGTGCCGGTGCCGGATGCCCAGTGTCGGCGCGAGATCCTGTCCGTCCATACCCGCCGCATGCCGCTGGCAGGAGACGTGGACCTGGAGGACCTCGTTCGTCGAACCGACCGGTACACCGGAGCCGACTTGGCATCCCTCTGCATGAAGGCTGCCCAGCTAGCCCTCCGCGGGGACGTGGAGGCGAAGACGGTCACCCAGGGGGACTTTCTCGCCGCCCTTCAGGAGACGCTTCCCTCCGTCAGCGACGCGATGGAGCGAGAGTATACCGAGGTCGGCAAGCGGCTGCGCCAGGCCATCCCCCGCCGCGACGATGTGCTCGGCCATTACTTGTAAGAACGATTCCCCCTCAATGCATCCGCTGCCGGGTCGACCGCTCGCCCGTGATGTATGCCCACGGTGGTCACCGTGCCGGCTTGAGGGGTTTGTCAGAGAGCCGACATGCGAAGAGAGTAAGAGCGGAGCACGCGCATATAGTTGGCCCGCTTGAAAGCGGCGGGCTCAGCCACCGACCGATGGCTCATGCTCCCTTGCATCTGGCGGATAGACTCGTATTCGTGATCCTCCATCCAGGCTACGAGATCGCGCTCGAGTGTCGTCAGGTGCTCGATCCCACGTTTGAGCAGCGCGGAGGTCATCATCGCCACCCGCGCCCCGGCCATCATCGCCTTCAACACATCGTGAGCCGTGTGCACCCCGCCAGTGACCGCGAGGTCGGCGCGGAGGTGTCCATACAAAATCGCCACCCAGTGGATCCGGAGAAGCAGTTCGTAGGAACTGCTCAAGGTCAAGCTGGGCACGACCTCGAGATGTTCTAGGTCGAAGTCTGGCTGGTAGAAGCGGTTGAAAAACACGATCGCGTCGGCAGCCACCTGGTCGAGACGCCGCGCCATATTGGCAATGGCGCTGAAGGCGTGGCCGATTTTGACAGCCACAGGGATGCGGACACTGGCCTTCACGTCGTGGACGAGGTCGCAATACATCTGCTCGATCTCGGTCCCTGTCATCTCCGGGTCGGTGGGAATGAAGTAAACATTCAGCTCGAGGGCGTCAGCGCCGGCCTGCTCGATCTTCTGAGCGTACGTAATCCAACCGCCGGTTGAGATACCGTTGAGGCTGCCAATGATGGGAATGTCCACGGCGGCTTTGGCCCGACGAACGTGGTCCAGGTAGCCTTCGGGCCCTAGATTGTAGTCGGTCATATCCGGGAAGTAACTCAGTGCCTCGGCGAAGGAGTCAGTGCCGTGGGTGAGATGGAAATCCAGGTCATGGCTTTCCAAAGTGATCTGCTCCTCGAACAGGGAATGCAGCACCACGGCCGCGGCACCTGCATCCTCCATCCGCCGGATGTTGTCGATGTCCTCGGACAGGGGCGAGGCAGAGGCCACCAACGGGTTCTTCAAGGTAAGACCCAGGTAGCTCGTAGAGAGATCAGTCATTGCGGTCCTCCTTGGTCTTGCCATTCACCTGCATGCGTGCCCAGTGCTCATAGAGCCGCCAGCGCATCCGCACGTCCTCCTGCGCGTTTTCCAGCAACCACCGCGCCTGGTCGGGTTTGCTACGGGCCAACATCGTGTAGCGGGTTTCGTTGTAGATGTATTTCTCCAAGGGCAGGGTGGGCGCCTTGGAGTCGAGCTGGAGCGGATTCTTGCCTTGCTTGACGAGGTCGGGGTTGTAACGGAACAAGGGCCAGTATCCGGACAGGACGGCGGCTTTTTGCTGCTCCAACCCGTGGGCCATATCGTAGCCGTGGGCGATGCAGTGGCAGTAGGCAACGATGAGGGATGGCCCGTCATACGCTTCAGCTTCCAGGAAAGCCTTCACCGTCTGGGTATCGCTACTCCCCATCGCGACGCGCGCCACGTAGATATTGCCGTAGGTCATGGCAATCATCGCCAGGTCCTTTTTAGGCACGGGCTTGCCCGCGGCGGCAAACTTGGCCACCGCCGCGCGGGGTGTCGCTTTGGACGCCTGGCCACCGGTGTTGGAGTAGACCTCGGTATCGAGCACCAGGACGTTGACGTTGCGTCCTGATGCCAGCACATGGTCCAGTCCCCCGAAGCCAATATCGTACGCCCACCCATCGCCTCCGGCGATCCAGACGCTCTTCTTGACCAACACATCGGCGAGGCTGAGCAGATCACGCGCCTCAGGCGTGTTGATGCCGCGCAGCCGCTCTTTGAGCTGCTTTACGCGCTCGCGTTGCTCTTGGATGCCGGTCTCGGTGGTTTGATTGGCGTTGAGGAGCCCCCGAGCGAGGTCGTCGCCAACTTGTCCCGAGAGCCGGGTGAGCAACTCATGGGCGTATTCCGTCTGCTTATCCAGGGCCAGCCGCATGCCCAGGCCGAACTCGGCGTTGTCTTCGAACAGGGAATTGGACCACGCGGGTCCGCGTCCGTCGCGGTTGAACGTCCACGGCGTGGTTGGCAGATTGCCTCCAAAGATTGAAGAACAGCCGGTGGCGTTGGCAACCATGGCGCGGTCACCGAAGAGTTGGCTCATCAGCTTGAGGTAGGGCGTTTCGCCACAGCCTGCGCAGGCGCCCGAGAATTCGAACAGCGGCTCGAGTAACTGAGTGTCTTTCACCTGGGACAGGCTCAGCACCCCTCGGTCCATCTCGGGGAGGGTGAGGAAGAAGTTCCAGTTCTGGGCCTCCTCGTCGCGGATTGGGGGCTGCGGCATCATGTTGATGGCTTTGAGACGCACCTCGGTCTTGTTCTTGACCGGGCACACCTCCACGCAGAGGGTGCAGCCGGTGCAATCTTCCGGCGCAACCTGCAACGTGTAGTGCAGGTCTCCGAACTCGCGCCAGCGCGCCGGCGCAGACTTGAAGGGGGCGGGCGCATTGGCCAGCAGCTTGGGATCGTACACCTTGGCGCGGATGACCGAGTGGGGGCAGACCAGCACGCATTTGCCGCACTGGATGCACAAGTCCGCATCCCACACCGGAATCTCCAACGCGAGATTGCTTTTTTCCCATTGGGTCGTTCCACTCGGATACGTCCCGTCAGCTGGCAGGGCGCTGACCGGCAGGGCATCCCCTTCCCGTGCAAGCATGGTGGCGGTGACCTTCCGGACGAACTCGGGCGCCTCCGGCGGGGCCGGCGGACGCATATCGAAGGCACTGGTTACTTGATTCGGCACCTGGACTTCGTGCAGATGGTTCAAGGCACTGTCGACCGCGGCAATGTTTTTCCGCACGACGGCATCGCCCCGCTTGGCGTAGGTGGTTTCTATGGAGCGTTTGATCGCGGCGATGGCTTCTTCACGCGGGAGCACACCGCTCAGGGCAAAGAAACAGGGTTGCATGACCGTGTTGATGCGCCCTCCCATGCCGACGTCCCGGGCCACTTTGAAGCCGTCAATGACGAAGAAACGTAACTTCTTGTCGATAATCTGTTCTTGGACGGCGCGGGGGAGGTGATCCCAGACTTCCTCTGGCCCGTAGGGACTGTTCAGGAGGAAGGTAGCGCCGGGCTCGGCCGCCTTAAGCACGTTGAAGCGGTCCAGGAACGAGAACTGGTGACAGGCGACGAAGCTCGCCCGGTCGATGAGGTACGTTGAGCGAATCGGCTTGGGGCCAAAGCGCAGATGCGAGATGGTGACCGACCCAGCCTTCTTCGAATCGTAGACGAAGTAGCCCTGGGCGTGGTTGTCGGTCTCTTCGCCGATAATCTTGATGGAGTTCTTGTTGGCCCCCACCGTCCCGTCGGCGCCCAGCCCGTAAAAGAGGGCCCGCACGGTGTCAGGCTCCTCGGTGGAGAAGGTTGGGTCGTAATCCACGCTCGTGTGGGTCACGTCGTCATGGATGCCAACGGTGAAGTGGTTCTTAGGCTTTGTCTTCGCCATCTCGTCGAAGACACCCTTAACCATGGCAGGAGAAAACTCTTTGGAAGAGAGCCCGTATCGCCCGCCGATGACCCGAGGCAACGATTGGAACGGCGCCTCGCCGTGAGCCATCGCTTCGTTGACTGCCGCCACCACATCGAGGTACAGGGGCTCGCCCGCGCTACCCGGCTCCTTGGTCCGATCGAGCGCGGCGATGATCCGGACCGTGGAAGGCAGCGCGGCGACGAAAGACTCCACCGAGAAGGGGCGGTACAGACGAACCTTCAGGACACCGACCTTTTCGCCCTGAGCCACGAGATATTCCACGACCTCTTGGGCCGCCTCGGCTCCGGAGCCCATCAATACCACCACGCGGTCCGCATCTGGCGCGCCGACATAGTCGAACAGGTGGTATTGCCGTCCGACGATGCGGGCGAATTTGTCCATGGCGTTCTGCACGATAGTCGGGCAGGCCAGATAGTACGGATTGGCCGTCTCACGGGCTTGGAAGAACACGTCCGGGTTCTGTGCCGTGCCGCGGACAAACGGCCGATCCGGGGAGAGTGCCCGGTCGCGATGGGCCCGTACTAAGGCATCATCAATCATGGCACGGGCGTCTTCCGTGGCAAGGAGCTCGACCTTCATCACTTCGTGAGATGAACGGAAGCCGTCAAAGAAATGGAGGAACGGGACACGAGATTCCAGCGTGGCGGCCTGCGCGATCAGCGTAAAATCCATTGCCTCTTGGACTGAATTGGACGCCAGTAAGGCAAACCCGGTGGCCCGGGTGGCCATGACATCGCTGTGATCACCGAAAATGGAGAGGGCCTGGGCCGCGACGGAACGGGAGGCCACGTGGAACACGGTGGAAGTGAGTTCCCCGGCGATCTTGTACATGTTCGGAATCATCAAGAGCAAGCCCTGGGACGCGGTGAACGTCGTCGTCAGCGAACCGGCCTGAAGCGCGCCGTGCACCGCGCCGGCTGCGCCGCCCTCGCTCTGCATTTCGATGACTAAGGGGACGGTCCCCCAAATGTTGAATCTCCCCTCTGCGGACCATTGGTCCGCCCACTCGCCCATTGGGGATGAGGGCGTGATGGGGTAGATGGCGATGACGTCATTAACCAGGTGGGCTACGTGCGCTACTGCCTCGTTTCCATCAATCGTTTCCTTCGATCTAGTCATCAGCCCCTCCATTTTTCTCATCAGAATCTTTTTGATTCTGTGGCTAAGCCAGGATGAATCAAAGGGTTTTTAAGTGGTCGGCCATGCATCTTTTGAGCCAAGCGACGGAAAATGGACTGGGTCAATCCGGCAACGGAAGGAAGGCACGAGACGGGGTTGCATGTGTTTCCTCGCCGTCGCCTGCGCTACGAGAGCACATCAGAGGATGACCAAATAGACTGCCCCGACCTGACGTAGGTCAGGAGCAAGAGGAGTGCCGGTTTGCCAGCGGTGATCTGATTGGCAACATGAATTCGCTAACTCATTAAGAAATAAAGCATGTCTTGGACTTGGACTCCAAGGCAAGGCAGCCAGGCGAAAAGCAGAAGCTCCCTGGCGGGGCAGGGATGCCGCAGCATGGATTCCGATATCAACGTAACCTCACGAAAAATGAGGGTTGTCCGCTGAGACCCATTTGTCCCAGATTTCTGCCGTTGCCTCATTGATGGCCTGCCTCCGGTTTCATTGGACTACACTCTCCGGAGGGTCCCCGTCTCCTTCGTAAGGAAAGCTGTCTCGATCGGTTGGCCCGGTCAGATTGCCCGTCAGATCGGAGCCGGATTTTTTCTCCAGTCCCCGTAATGCCTCGGCATGTTTATCCCCGCAAAATGAGGCAGTGCTGGGACCCGGGGCACTTGGGTCTCAGAAGGAATCCCTTCCATACGACGGGAGGTTACGTCCCGCCTGCACCCTCCGGCTGAGGCAGCCCTGTCCCAGTTTATGGCCTTGTGCGTATATTGGTGTCGTCCCCCCCCGTGGGTCCATGGCCAAAAAACCTTTCAGTTCCTGTGAGTTAGCCCCCTGATTCCAGTGCACATGGGGTGTATGGGAGGACGGTATACCTTTTGCTCTTGAGAGAGTACTGAAAATGCCTATTTTCATAGGTGGAGACACTTGAAAAACTATGCGGTGTCCGCGGTTGTATCGCTGCGGATGAAGCAGAGGCGAAGGAGGTGGGCCATGCCAGTGAAGAGACTGAAGGAATTTTTGGATGAACATAAGGTGCGTTACACCACCATGAGCCATTCCTCAGCCTACACGGCACAGGAGATCGCTGCGGCAACACATATCCCGGGCAAGGCGCTGGCCAAGACGGTCATAGTCAAGATGGACAGCCGAATGACCATGGTGGTTCTGCCCGCCGCGCACAAGATCGATCTGCACCTGCTCAAGAAAGCGGCGGGCGCAGCGAATGTGGAGCTAGCCACCGAGGCGGAATTTAAAGAGGTCTTCCCCGATTGCGAGACCGGGGCGATGCCGCCGTTTGGCAACCTGTACGGGCTGCCAGTGCTGGTGGCCCAGAGCCTGACCGATAACATAGAGATCGCGTTCAACGCCGGGACTCACACCGAGGTGATGAAGTTGGATTTCGCCGACTTTGACCGGCTGGTCAAGCCGACCACGCTCAAGTTCTCCGAGCCCGTGTAGACCAACCTCGCGGCGCCGATCTGTGTTCAGTGATGTCTGAACCGGTGAGGGTGTTGCCCCTTGGCGTGAGTGCCGGAAGGGATCGATGGTGAGGTTTCGTGTCCGCCGGAGAAGAGGTCAGAGATGAATAAGCCTGCTTTGTTTCCCCTGTGGCTCTTCCTTATCCCACTCCTGGCCCTCCTCATCGCGCATAGTCTGCTGCTCGAACGGCAGGGTGAGCATATTCCTTATAGCGAGTTCAAACGGCTGGTGGCAGAGGAGAACGTGGAGGATCTCAAGATCTCCTCCCGAACCATCCAGGGGACGATCATCGAACGCGGAAAGCCGGTGGCAGAGGGAAAAGCCTTCTACACGTTCCGGGTGGAGGACCCAAACCTGGTGAAGGATCTGCAGGAACATCACATCCGCTTCGTCGGAGTCCCCGAGACATCTTGGATCGGGAATCTCCTCATTTGGGTCGTCCCCCTGGTTCTTGTGGTGTTCCTCCTCAGGTTTCTGTACCAACGGGTGGGACCGCCCCATGGGCTCCTTTCCGTGGGCCAGAGCAAGGCAAAGCTTTACGCCCAGGACCAGGTCAAGACGACCTTTGACGATGTGGCTGGGGTCGAGGAGGCCAAGGAGGAACTCGAGGAGGTCGTCGAGTTTCTGCGGCACCCCCAAAAATTCCAGATCCTGGGGGGAAAGATCCCCAAGGGGGTCCTCCTCGTGGGCCCGCCTGGGACCGGAAAGACGCTGTTAGCAAGGGCAGTGGCGGGGGAGGCAAAAGTCCCCTTCTTTTCCATCTCCGGCTCTGAGTTCGTGGAGATGTTTGTCGGAGTGGGGGCGGCTCGCGTGCGGGACCTTTTCCAGCAGGCTGTGGCCCGGGCGCCTTGCATCGTCTTCATTGACGAACTGGATGCTCTTGGGAAGGCCAGGGGGATGAGCCCTCAGGTGAGCCACGACGAGCGCGAGCAGACCCTGAACCAGCTCTTATCCGAAATGGACGGCTTCGATCCCCGGAAGGGGGTCATCATTATGGCGGCCACCAACCGGCCCGAGATTCTCGATCCTGCACTGCTGCGGCCCGGTCGGTTTGACCGACAGATCCTGGTGGACCGACCTGACGTCGTTGGGCGCGAGGCCATCCTGAAAGTTCATGCAAGAGACGTGAAGCTCTCGCCTACGGTGAACCTCAGGATCATCGCAGCCAGGACGCCCGGTTTTGCCGGGGCGGATTTGGCGAACGTCATGAACGAAGCGGCGCTCTTGGCTGCCAGGCGGGGCAAGGCCGATGTCGAGATGGACGACCTCGAGGAGGCCATCGACCGCGTCCTAGCCGGACTGCAGAAGAAGGCCCGGGTGATCAGCGCCAAGGAGAAGGAGATCGTTGCGTACCACGAGTCGGGCCACGCCCTGGTGGCGGCCACCCTCCCGCACGCTGACCCGGTCCATAAGATCTCCATCATTCCGCGGGGGATCGCCGCCTTAGGCTATACCCTCCAGCTTCCGACCGAAGATCGGTATCTGTTGACCCGCTCTGAACTGCTGGACCGCCTGTCCGTCCTCTTAGGGGGGCGATGTGCCGAGGAGCTCATATTTCAAGAAAGCTCCACAGGGGCCCAGGATGATCTCCTCAAGGCGACGGATATGGCCCGGCGAATGGTGGCCGAATATGGAATGAGTGAAAAGCTGGGCCCTGTCTCGTTCGAGCAAAAACGGCGTCCCCTCTTTCTGCCAGAGAGTGTCCCCACCACCCGCGAATATGCCGAAGAGACCGCCCGCGCCATTGACCGAGAGGTGAAGATGCTGCTCGAGGAGGCGTGCGAGAGGGCTCGGACGATCCTTTGGGAGAAACAGGAGACCCTGCATCGGCTGGCCAAGCTCCTCTTGGATCGGGAGGTGCTTGAGGGGTCGGAGCTCCAAGAAATTCTGACCTGAGGGGTGACAAGGAGGAAGGGATGGAAGTGCTGGAAGCCATCAGGGGGCGGCGGAGCATCCGAGAGTTTAAGAAGGAACCGCTTGCGCCGCGGACCCTCGACACCTTCATCGATGCTCTGCGGTGGGCCCCGAGCGCCGGGAACCTGCAGAGCCGGATTTTTTACTTCGTCTTGAACGAGAACCTGAAGGCGGATTTGGCCCGGGCGGCTTTGGATCAGGATTTCATCGCTCAGGCCCCCTTGGCCGTAGTTGCCTGCGCCGACCATCGCATCGCTTGGCGATATGGGGAGCGGGGCGTACGGCTCTATTGTCTGATGGATGTGGCGGCGAGCGTCCAGAATTTGCTCCTCACAGCCCAGGCACAGGGCCTCGGCTCTTGCTGGGTGGGGGCCTTTGACGAAGAAGCGGTCAAGAAGCTCCTGGAGCTTCCTCCGCATCTCCGGCCGGTAGCCATCGTCCCCATCGGTTTCCCGGCGGAGGACCCGGCACCACCGGCCCGCATACGTCGGGGGGACGCAGTGGTGTACCTCCGTTGACCTCCGCCCGAGGAATGTTTCTGTCTCTGCTGATCGTGTGATCAGAGGAACAAAAAAAGAAGACGATATGCTGGTCCTCCGCGGCGAGGGGATGAGAAGCGTGGGTCGCGCGGTCCTTGCACGGATCAGGGACGAGCACGAGAGGGTGCAGCGGCGGCGTTGGCGCACGCCGCGATGAAGAAAGGAGAGGAGCACCATGTACACGCGGATTCTTGTTCCACTGGACGGATCGTCTGTAGCCGAGCAGGTACTGCCGTACGTGCGCGTCCTGGGGAGGGCGCTGAAGACCCGTGTAGAGCTTCTCCGGGTATTTGAACCTGTCTCGGCAAGTCTGGCAGATCCTTCCCATGGGTTGTACGTTGATCGGATCTTCGCCAGCATGCGGGACCACGTAGATTCTTATCTGGAAAGAGTCGCAAAGTCCCTGAGGGAAGGTGGGCTAACGGTCTCTTTCACAGCGGATGAGGGGAGTCCTGCCGCTTCCATCGTGAGAGAAGCCGAGTTGGAACCTGCGACCCTGGTTGTTCTTTGTACTCACGGGCGATCGGGGATCACCCGTTGGTTCTTGGGGAGTACGACAGACAAAGTCCTCCACGCGAGTACCCGCCCATTTCTCATTGTCCGGTCTCGGAAGGGGCAGGTCTTCGAATCAACGTTCAAGCTCAAAACGATTCTCGTCCCCCTGGACGGTTCGATGCTCGCGGAGCAGGTTGTGCCCCATGCGGCCCTGCTTGCCAAGGGCCTGGGCCTGAAAGTGACTTTGGTCAGGGTCACCCCGTCTGCGAGGGAGTACGTCTTGCGTTTTGTTGAATTCGCGGGCTACCCATTTGCTTACGTTCAGGACCTGGTCAAAAGGGCGGATGCCGAGGCTCGGGACTACCTTGATAGAGTCCGCGAGAAGCTTCGCCAGCAAGGGGTCTTGTTGGTGGAGGGGCGCGTGGTGCACGGCCAGCCCGCAGCCACCATTATTGACATGGCTCGGGAGGTGGACGATTGCCTGATCGCCATGAGCACCCACGGGAGCTCCGGAGTAGACCGCTGGATCCGTGGGAGCGTCACTGATCGGGTGGTCCGGCATTCGGCAGACCCGGTACTCGTCGTTCGGGCAGAGAAAGAGACTTCTCACGGGGCGAGTGCCTAAGTTTGTTTTCCTGGATCCGGCCAGAACGATGGACCATCTACTACGCGCGCGCGGCGGAATAGGTCGGGAGGTGGCTATGGAGACCGCGAAGTGGGTGGGGGTCGACCAGCGGGTTCTCAGCACCAATGAATACGTGCCTGGATAATCAGCAGGCACTGCGGCCCCGGTTGTATCCGAAGGCAAAGGAGGAGAAGATGGTAGTCGAACAGTACATGACCGTGGATCCCATTACGGTCGGCCCCGACACCATTCTTCACAAAGCTCTCGAGCTGCTTCAGACCCATCGGATCCGGCATCTGCCGGTCGTCGAAGGTAAGCGGCTCGTCGGCATCATTTCCGATCGTGATCTCCGTCAGATCCTCCCTTCGTTTATCTCCGATTCCGCGGACGTGGAGCGATTCCGTGCCCGCGGAAAGCAAGTTAGGGTGGGCGAGGTCATGATCCGGCGAGTCATCTCGGTGACTCCGGACACTCAAACCCACAAAGCGGCGCGGCTCATGGTAGAGCATCGCATCGGTTGTCTGCCGGTCCTCCGCGGCTCGACCCTCGTGGGGATCGTCACCACCATCGATCTGCTCCAGGCCATGGCTGGGCTGGATCAGTCGCAGGCAACTTCGCTCGAGAAACCCCGCACGCGGGAGCGGAAACCCCGCGAGGATCGCCGTGTCCCCCGAGTCGAGGCTGGACGGGGACGGCGCTGAGGTGGGACGGAAGTCCCCCAGAAAGGGTGAATCCAGCCAGACCCTGAGGGAGGTCTGCCTCATCACTGCGTTCGGTGACTGGCGCAGCTACGACCGCGCCATGCAACTCGGGGTCGCGGCCTACCTCACCAACCCGTTTCGGAACAAGGAGCTGCTGCGCGCGGTCCACAAGGCGCTGGAAGATCAGGGCGGATCTGGGATTGATGAGGAATTGGGGACGAGCAAGTGAGTCTTGTGTCTGGAAGGGTAATAGGAGTATGCTATGCACGGCATATCCCCTCTTGGATGTGGCCGAGCGGGTCCGGCCGTCCGAGGAGGTTGACCGTGCGAGTTGAAGACTGGATGCAGCGGAGACCGGTGGCCGTTTCCCCCCAGGAAACCCTCCGGACCGCCTGGAGGATTATTCGGGAGAACTGGATCCGACACTTGCCCGTTGTGGAACGGGGTCGATTGGTGGGGATCGTCACCGACCGGGATCTCAGGCACGCGCTTCCCTCCCGAGCGGTGGGCCTCGAGATTCACGAGATCCCTCATCTGGCCGAGAAGGTCCGCATCTGGGAGGTGATGGCCCGGGCGGTGGTGACCATTCATCGGGAGGCACCCATCGAAGAGGCGGCCCGTCTTCTCCTGAGATACCGGATCGGGGCCCTCCCCGTCGTAAAAGGAGAAAGCCTCGTCGGTATCATTACGAAGACTGACCTCGTGCGGGCCCTCCTCCAGCGCCAGGAGAGGAGCGGCCGACGCCCAACCTCCCGGAAGCGTCCCCGGAAGACCAAGGGAAAATCGAAGGCTCGGTAATCACCACCCCCATCCTCCCCCTCCGATCGCGGAACCGGTGGGGTGGGCAAGACCAGCGGACCTTACTCGCTCCTTGCCCCAAGGTCGTTGAGGACCTGAACGCTACTCCGTCTCTGCCGGAAGCGATCGATCACCGGACGCTTTGGAATGCCTCGGTATCGCATGAGCGTCCTCCATCCGCAGAGCCGGTGGGGACGGAGGCGCATCAAGGGGGTTTACGAAGTGGCGGCATCGGAGGTCGCCTGCCCCTGGCGAGGACGTGGGATCGGTATAGGACTCCTCAGGACGGCACTCACCCCCGAGCGGGACGAGCGAATCCTCCTGGGATCGCTCGACCCTGAGGACTGGGATACGCTGGGAATGGGACATGATCCGTCGCGCCTCTCTCTCCTCCAGATAAACCAGCTCCCCCGGGAGGAGCGAGAGGCGATCTACCGGCGGCTCATCCCCGAGGCAATCTTTACCACCTTCCAGGTTGATGCGGTTGCCTTCACCGATCCGGCAGGAAATCGCCTGGTCGACTTCTGTTGTCCTCCAGATGAGGGCATGGTGCAGATCGGCGTCCGGGCCCGGCCACAGGACCCCGACTGGTGTTACCTCATTAGACTTCAGACGGCGGCCTACAACGAGATCGAGCTCGCCTTTGTTATCATCAGTGATCCTCGATCTGAGCGTTTCGCCATCGACCGAGACTTGGTCGGACAGGACACCTACCTCGGGACCAAAGGTCGAAACCTCCCGGAAGAGAACCGCGCGATGCGGGCCGGATTGGCCCCAGGCCAGACGCGGCGTGGACTTGGCCTGCTGAGGCAAGCGGTCCGATTGGTAGACGAGTTCGCCGGGTGGAGCGGACACGCTCTGTTTGCCTTAGAGGCAATGTTCTATCACAATGCAATCGTTTACGAGCGATATGGCTTCGACTATGAGTATTCGGTCCGCCGGGAGGAGATGGAGCGAGTCCACCGGGAGTTTCAGCCCGGGGGTGCGCTCTACGCTCGCCTCGACAGCTCCATCCCCTTTCGTCAACCGGGAGCCGAAAAGACCGTACGGGGGCGAAGCTGGGCCATCCATGATGGCATCCTCGGCGAGCCGTGGAGGGTTTCCCGGCTGTACAAGCGGGTCGGGGAGGATCGCGGGGTCTGCACTTTTCCTGACGCCACATGGTAGAAGCAACTGGTCATTGGGGCTAGACGCCGCGTTCGATGGCCGGTGACGGCTCGACTGTCTTCGACCCTGAGGCCTCGACGGTGAGCTCGGCCGAACCGCTCAGACCCGAAGCGAGCTCGCCGAAGTCCGACAACCGATGACCGAGGTACTGCAATTTCCAATTTCGAAATTCGAATTTCGTAATTTTTCCCACTGTGAACCGTGAACTGTGCACCGTGAACCATTTAGGAGGGATGTGCGATGCGGAAGAGATTGATCACGACGGGAGCCTTAATCCTGGTGCTGGGCTTGGGCGGGTCCGCGTTGGGCTACCAAACGCCCCACAGGGGCCATATGGGTGGTTATGGCATGATGGGACCCGGTATGGGCATGATGGGACCCGGTATGGGCATGATGGGGTCGCCAGCGATCATGGGAGCCATGATGTCCGTTCACGGCGAGATCATGACCCTGATAGGTGAGATGATGCAGAAGTACGGTGAAGCCATGGGCCAGATGACGCCGGAGCTCCGGCAGCAGATGCAGCAAGAGATGCTGGAGCGGATGGGAGAGATCTTGACAAAGCACGGCAAGGCGCTCAAGGAAAGGGCCAAGGCCGCAGGCAAGTAAGGAGCGTTCAGAACGGTTGGTTCGGGAAAAAATTAGCCCATTGCCTCCCCATCCGTCTCGTGCCAGAAGATGACGACGCGCATGCCATGGCATGACGACGGTGATTTTACCCTTGACATTTGGCGCGCTTATCATTAGAAAAAGAACTTAAGAAGAAGGCCCGTTCTGCTTGATTTTGAAGGGGCGGGCTCTTTGTCAGGCTCAAAGGTCTGGGGGAGTGAGTGGCGAGCAAGCCTCCCCCGTGGAGATTAACGCGGATCCCTCCAGGGCCTCTTGTGCCCTCAAAGGTTGATTCCCGCCTTCGACAACGTCACTGGCGCGATGTAGTAATGTCCCCGCCCAGGTTGAGCGGGCGGGGCTTTTGTCTGATATCAAGGAAACTCGGGGCAGGAATGGCCAGAGACACAGGGATTGAGATCGCGAAGGCGGGAGTCGAGACCGAGGAGGTAGGCGAGACAACGATCTGGTCCCGGAGGGACTTTATATCGCTGACAGCGTGGGGCGGAGTATTAGCCTTTCTATCGACCATCTCGGTGGCCTTTCTTCGCTTCATGTTCCCGCGGGTTCTATTCGAGCCGAGTCCGCGTTTCAAGGCGGGTCGTCCGGATACCTTCCAACCGGGGACGGTGGATACACGTTTCAAGCAATCCCAGCGGGTCTGGATCGTCCGATACGAAGACGGAACTTTTTTCGCGATGTTGGCGATCTGCACCCACCTGGGGTGTACGCCGAACTGGATACCGGCAGACAACAAATATAAGTGTCCCTGCCATGGAAGCGGCTTTTATATGAGTGGGCTGAATTTTGAAGGACCAGCCCCTCGACCCTTGGACCGTGCGAGGATCGCGCTCAGTCCAGAGGGGGACTTGGTGGTTGATAAGTCGGTTGTGTATAGTATGAGGCCAGGAGAGAATCCGGACGAACAATATCCGGATAGTCTCTTGAGGGTGTAGATGGCTCACGGGAGAGAGACATGATTAAGCGGCTGAAGGATTTGCAAAAGACGATCTTGGAATCGCAGGTCTGGCGCTCGATGTTTCGCCATGATTATGCCGATACCCCGCGGAACCGGACATTACAAATCATGTCCAACGTCTGGATGCATCTCCACCCACCCAAGATCAGGCGCCACGCCATCCGCGTCCGGTTTACCTGGTGTATGGGGGGGATCACGTTTCTCCTGTTCTTAGTTCTGACGGTGACAGGTGTTGTCCTGATGTTCTATTACCGGCCGGTGGCGGAGTACGCCTATGCCGACATGAAGTATCTGCAGTTTGACGTCCCTTTTGGCATGCTCGTCCGGAACATGCATCGGTGGGCGGCCCACGGCATGGTTCTCACCGTGTGGTTGCATATGTTTCGCGTTTTCATGACCGGTTCTTATAAATCTCCTCGGGAATTCAACTGGGTCATCGGGGTGATTCTCCTCACCCTCACCCTGCTCCTCTCCTTCACGGGCTATTTGCTTCCGTGGGACCAGCTCTCGATTTGGGCGGTCACCGTCGGGACGAACATGGCCCGAGCAACGCCGCTGTTGGGTCACGAAGGCCCCTTTGCCCAGTTGGTCGGCGTGACGCCCCGGTACGATGCCCGGGCGTTTCTTCTCGGGGGGACGATCGTGGGCCCTCCGACGCTGCTCCGGTTTTATGTGTTGCATTGTATCTTTCTCCCCATCTTGGCCAGCGTGCTGATGATTGTGCATTTCTGGCGTATTCGTAAGGACGGAGGGATTTCGGGACCCCTGTAGCATGGGCCAGGGGCTCGCCCTTGCACCCGTCAATATGGGAGGGTGGACAACAGTGGCAGAGGGACCTGGACGGGCGGCGGTGGCCGAGAAGGCCAAGGCAGCGCCTCCAAAGCCCAAGATTAAACCCATTGAGGATAAGATCCACTCGTGGCCCTATCTCGTCCGGTCAGAGTTTGTCGCCTCCGTCATCGTGATGGCCTTCCTCATGGTTTGGTCTATCTACATCGACGCCCCCATGGAGGAGCCGGCCAATCCCACCAACACTCCCAACCCGTCCAAGGCCCCTTGGTACTTCCTAGGCCTGCAGGAGATGCTTGTCTACTTCGACCCCTGGATCGCCGGGGTGGTGCTCCCTACGCTGATCATCGTCGGACTCATGGTGATCCCGTATATCGACATCAATCCAAAAGGAAACGGCTATTACACCTTCGCAGAGCGGAAATTTGCGGTCACCACATTTCTGTTCGGGTTCCTCGTCCTTTGGGTGAGTCTGATCGTAACGGGGGTCTTTCTGAGGGGCCCGGGCTGGAACCTCTTCTGGCCGTGGGAGGTATGGGACCCGCACAAGGTGATTGCCCTCACGAATGTCGATCTGCCGTACTGGGGACCGTTTTATTATCTGGGAAATCCGAAGATCTTTGGTGTGGAGCTGGTGGGACTGGTGGTGGTGACCCTCTACATGGTTGGGCTGCCCGTGGCTTTCTGGTTCTGGAAGCACAAGACGAGTCCCGTGTTGCAAGAGCTGGGACCCATTCGCTACGGGATCGTCGCTTTCCTCTTCGTGACGATGCTGGGATTGCCGATCAAGATGTTTTTACGCATCGCGTTCAATATTAAGTACCTCTGGGTCACGCCCTGGTTCAACGTCTGACCGAGCGATTCCCTCATTACGCCACACACGGAGTAACGTAACAATGCCGCGGCGGAAGTTTGTCCCAGACGAACGGCGATCCCTCCGGATGATCTTCTTTGTCTCGAGCATGATCTTGGTCGGAACGACCGTGTGGGCCCTGTGGGATGAAGCGGTCTCGCGTCGGCCCTGGATCCAATACCAGATCGATTTCAATCAGTTCGAATACCAGACGGTTCAGAAGGAGCTGGAACAGGCCCGGGCGCGGCTCAATCAGCCCGAGATTCAAGAAAAACTCCAGACGTTGCGAGAAGAGATGCGATGGGCCGAGGAGGCCAAAAAGGGTCCCGATTATCGGGCGGCCGTCCGGGACGTCACCCGACAGAAAGCGGCGTATGCGGACATCAATCAGGAACTCCGATTTACCCGGAGCGAGTTGGACGAGGCATTCTACTGGCGGGACAAGGCGAAGCACGAGGGAAAGGATTACAGCGACGAGCTGGCCGAGGTAAAACGCCTGCAGGAGCAAGAGCGTGAGCTCGAACCGCAGGTGAACGCCGCCAAGATCTCCCTGGACAAGGCGAACAAGCGGGTGAAGGCATTCGACCGGCGCATCCAAGAGATTCGGGACAGGGCCAAGGAAATTAGCACGGAGGTATTGCGCCTGGAACGGCGGCTGGAGGGGATCGAGACCCGGCCCTTGGAAGTGAAGCAGGTGGTGGTGGAGGGCATCGACAAAAATGAGTTCGACGTCTTCACGCTCCGGGTCGACCGGTGCCAGACGTGCCATCTGGGAATTGACCGGGCGGGCTTCGAGAACGCCCCGCCGCCCTTTCAGACCCATCCAAAGCGCGAAGCCATACTGGGGAAACATCCCGTGAGTCAGTATGGCTGTTCCATCTGCCATGAAGGTCAGGGGACGGCCCTCGATTACGAGACCCTCGTGGACGGTCGGATTCCTGATACGCCGCACGGCTTTGGCAAGGAATACGGAGGCAGTTCCCACATCCTGTGGGATTTCCCGCTCCTCCGGGGCGAGCTCGTGCAGTCTTCCTGCCGCAAATGCCACCTGGAACGGTCCGAGTTCATCACCCCTGTAAAGAAAGGCGAGGACGCCAAGGTAGAGTGGGTTGACTTGGCCCCCACCCTGACCAAGGGGATCACAATGTTCGAGATCCTAGGATGCCATGGGTGCCATCCGGCCGAGGGCTTTATAGGGCTGCCCAAGGTGGGCCCGGATCTCACGCGGGTCGGGAATAAGGTGGAACCGGCGTGGCTCATTCAGTGGATCCAAAGTCCTCAATCGTATCTCCCCCACACCCGAATGCCGGACTTTAGCCTTTCAAAGGAACACGCGACCGCCATCGCGGCCTATCTGTTGGACAAGTCAGAACCGGATCCGCCTGGGCCGGGTCGCTTTAACCCCGATGCCTCTCCGGAAACGGGGAGGGAGATCTATGAACGGGTCGGCTGCCTTGGCTGCCACGCCATTCGCTCGCTCTATGAAGAGAAGGTCACCCGAACTGCACTTGGCAAGCTGATCGGTCGAGACTTTGCACCGGATCTCAGCAATGTGGCTACCAAGATCAAGGATCCGGAATGGGTCTTCCGCTGGCTGAAAAATCCGAGTGCCATCCGGCCTGGGACGCCGATGCCAAGCCTTCGACTTACCGACGAAGAGGCCAGCGCCCTGACCGCCTTCCTGATGACCCTCGGGGAGCAACAGGGGATGCCGCCGGCCCTTTTGGAGGGGCTCAAACAGAAGGAACGGATCGAAGAGGGGGAGAAACTCATCAGGCTCAGGGGCTGCTTCGGGTGTCATAAGATTCGGGGATTTGAGACCACCAAGCAGATTGCACCGGAGATCAGCAATTTCGGGCACAAACGGCTGTTGCAGCTCTCTTTTGGGGATGCGGTCGAGGTCCATCACACCTGGGAGGACTGGACGTTCTGGAAGATGAAGGATCCGCAGATTTATCGGACCGATCGAGAGCAGTTGCGCATGCCCAACTTCCGATTCTCCGACGAGGAAGTGAAGACCCTCCGGGTGCTGCTGAAAGGCTTCACCGATGCTAATGTTCCCAACCGATTTCGTGAAGAGGAAACCGCGGAGCGGAAGGCCATTGCGAGGGGTCGCCGCCTGGTCCGCGGGTATAACTGCGTCGGATGCCACATTATCGAGGGGAGAGGGGGAGATGTCCGGATCCGATATGAGGGGCGCTTGAATGAAGCACCCCCTCCCCTCGTCTTAACGGAGGGAAGCTTGAGCGAAGGGGAAAAGGTCCAGGCCGAGTGGCTCTTCGAGTTCCTCAATCGGCCGACTCCCATCCGGCCCTGGTTGCAGATACGGATGCCGACATTCGACCTCATTGAAAGCGAAATGGCGGATCTGGCGAGCTACTTCGTTTCCCTGGCGGGGCTCAAGGTTCCCTATGAGTTCGTGCCGCCGGCCGAGGAGCTGAAGCCGGAGTTGGTGGAGGCCGGCAGGGCCCTGGCCTCGCAAGAGTACTTCGCGTGCGGGAGCTGTCACATGCAAGGGCTCAAGAAGCCGGAAGGCCCGCCAGAGGGGTGGGCGCCCGATTTTGCCTTGGCGTACCGACGTCTGAGGCCGGGGTGGATTGTGACGTGGCTGAAGGACCCTCAGAAGGTTCAGCCCGGAACGAAGATGCCGAGCTACTTCCTGGACGAGTTTTCCGGGCCGGACGAGATCCTGGGAGGGGATGAGCAGAGGCAGATTCTGGCTTTGCGGGAGTATCTGTTAAGTCTCGGGCCGCAGTGAAAAACAGAGGGGGGTAGATGCCATGCGAAAGGGTATGACCATCTTTGTGATCGCAAGTTTCGTTCTCGGGCTGAGTGCGCTGGCGAGCGTTCCCGTCGCCACCGCCGCGGGAGGAACGATTGGTGGCGTGGTGAAATTTGCCGGAACGCCACCCTCCCCAAAGGAGGTTCCCCCCACCAAGGACAAGGAGGTTTGCGGGAAGGCCCCCATTTTCGACGAGAGCCTCGTCGTGGATAAGGGGACGAACGGGGTTCAGTGGGCCGTAGTCTCGGTAGAGGGGGCCACGGGGAAGTGGGACGGCAAAGGGGCGACCCTGGATCAAAAGGGTTGCGTGTTTCGCCCTCACGTCGTCGTCACACCCCCCGGGAAGCTCACGGTCCTGAACAGTGACCGCATCCTGCACAACTTCCACAGCTACAGCAAGGCAAATCCTGCCATCAATCGGGCGCAGCCCGGCTTCCGGAAAAAGATGGCGGTAGAATTTAAGAAGGGCGAGACCATCAAGATCACCTGTGACGCCCATCCGTGGATGGCGGGGTGGGTCGTGGTGTCGGATCATCCTTACGTGGGTGTCACCGACGAGAAAGGTAACTTCAAGATCGAGAATGTCCCGCCCGGGAAGTACACCCTCGAGCTCTGGCACGAGACCCTCGGGACGACGAAGCAGGAGGTGACGGTAGAGGCGGGCAAAACGGCGTCTGTCGCTTTCGAGCTCAAGAAATAGTCACGGGAACCGGATTCCGTGTCGCCGTTACCGGACCCCTCTCATCCGCGCAACCTTGCCCGCACGAGAGGGGGTCCAGATCGATAACCGACGACTGATCAGCAATACAGGCTAGCATGCTAGGACGCCAGAAGACCTGATGCATTTTAGCCTTCTAGCGTTTGAGCGATCCAACTTGCTAGCCTGCCCAGCTATCTCGCGGCTGACTGCTCACAATCATAAAGCTTGACAGTCCGGGTCATCCCCAATTATGATCTGGATCGGTCTTTGAGCGAGTCGGGATCAGTTCGAGGGATTGTCCGATCCTGCACCTCGTAAGGCCTGTCGCTTCGGGTTGAGCGAAGTAAGCAGGTAGCCGCGTTGCTGACGCCGTGTGTCTCCTTTGTGCGCACGGTATTTTCTTTGTCTAGAAATAGCTCCAAGGACCACGTGATGAGCAGGACGGAGAAATCCCTATGTTAGATATGTTACGGTGGCTCCCGGAGAACGTCTCGAGCTACGGGGGGGAGATCGACTTTCTCTTTTACGTGATCTATTACATCACTGCGGCAGCATTCTTCCTGGTGGCGGCAGCGATGCTAGCCTTTCTGTTCATGTACCGGCACCGCGAGGGCCGTCGTGCGACCTACCTCCATGGCAATACCGTGCTCGAGCTCACCTGGACTAGTATCACTGCCGTCATATTTGTCGTGTTCGCCTTTATGAGCAAGCCACTGTGGGGGCGAATCAAGCAACAGGTCCCGCCCAGTAATATTCAGGTCCGCATCACTGGCAAGCAGTTTAACTGGGAGATTCTCTATCCCGGGCCGGACGGGAAGTTCGACACGGCGGATGATTTACAACTGGACAACGAGATGCACGTTCCGGTCAACCGGGTGGTCCAAGTCTTTCTCACCTCGAAAGACGTCATCCATAGCTTTTTTGTCCCCAATCTTCGGCTCAAACAGGATGCCGTGCCGGGGCGCACGATCCAAGGCTGGTTTGAAGCGACCAAGCCCGGCGTGTACGAGATCCCCTGCGCTGAACTGTGCGGATTTGGGCATTCCGGGATGCTCGGCCATCTCACCGTGCACTCCGCCGAGGACTACGAGAAGTGGGTGAAGGAGCAATGGCCTTCGTCGTGACCTGGCGTTGGTGGGCCCGGCTTTGAAGGGTCTGGTCTCGTCTTCTTGAGCTGATCCGTCAGGGAACTGTCAAAGGGAAGGTGAATAATGGCTGAACCGGTAGCAGCTCGTGCCACGCATGCGGCACATGCCCATCACGAGGAGCTGGGCTTCTGGCGCACGTATATCTTCTCCACCGACCACAAAATGATCGGGAGGCAGTTCCTCTTCCTTGGCCTCTTCATGTTGGTGGTGGGCGGCCTGCTCGCCATGTTGATGCGCTGGCAGCTCGGCTGGCCCGAGACACCGGTGCCGGGACTCAGTTGGGTGCCGGAACCCTTCCTATTCGAGGGAATCGTCCCGCCGGAGACTTATAATTCCCTCTTCACCATGCACGCCACGATCATGATCTTCTTCGCGGTCATGCCGATCATGATCGGCTGTTTTGGCAACTTCTTGATCCCCCTCATGATCGGCGCCCGGGACATGGCCTTCCCGGTCCTCAACATGCTCTCCTTCTGGGTCGGCGCGGTGGCCGGTGTGGTGATGCTGGCGGGGTTCTTCGTCCCCGGAGGACACGCGGCCGGGGGCTGGACGTCGTACGCACCCCTGACCGCCAAGCCGATCTACACCGGCGTGAACTGGGGGCAGAACCTCTGGTGCATCAGCCTGATCATCCTCGGCATCTCCTCGCTGATGGGCTCGATCAACTACATTACCACTGTGGTCAATATGCGAGCCCCGGGGATGACCTGGTTTCGCCTGCCACTGGTCATCTGGTCACTCTTCATCACCGCGGTCCTGCTCCTGCTGGCGTTGCCGGTATTTACCTCGGCTCTCGCCATGCTCTTGTTCGACCGCATGGCCGGGACGCACTTCTTCCTTACCGAGGGCGGCGGTGAGCCCTTGTTGTGGCAACACCTGTTCTGGTTCTTCGGTCATCCGGAGGTCTACGTTCTGGTTCTTCCTGCGATGGGGGTGACCTCGGACGTCCTCTCGACCTTTTCCCGCAAGCCGATCTTCGGCTATCGTGCGATGGCCCTCTCCATGATCGCCATCGCTTTTCTGAGCTGGATCGTCTGGGGTCATCACATGTTTATGAGCGGAATGAACCCGGTATTGGGGACGGCTTTCATGACCTCGACCATGGTGATCGCGGTGCCGTCGGCCATCAAGACCTTCAATTGGCTCGGGACGCTGTGGGGCGGCTCGATCCGGTTCACCACGCCGATGCTCCACGCCTTGGCGTTCGTCTCGATCTTTGTAATCGGGGGACTCAGCGGCATCTTTATGGCTTCGACGCCGGTCGACATCTTCATCCACGATACGTACTACATCGTGGCACACTTCCACTACGTTGTGGCGGGCATCGTCTTCGGCCTGTTCGCGGCCGTCTATTACTGGTTTCCCAAGATGTTTGGCCGAATGATGAGCGAAAAGCTGGGGAAGATCCACTTCTTCCTGACGTTTGTTGCTTTCAATTGTGTCTTCTTCCCGATGCACTTTCTCGGCGTCGGCGGACACATGCGGCGGATCTGGAACCCGATGCAATATGAGTTCCTACAACCGCTTCAACCGATCAATGTCTTTATTAGCGTGAGCGCGTTTATACTTGCCCTGTCCCAGATCCCGTTCCTCATCAATTTCTTCTGGAGCCTTTTTGCCGGAGAAAAGGCAGAAAAGAACCCGTGGCAGGCGAATACACTGGAGTGGAGTGCACCCTCGCCGCCGCCGCACGGCAACTGGGGAGAGAAGCTCCCGGTCGTGTACCACGGTCCGTACGAGTACAGCGTGCCCGAGGTGGCTGAGGACTATCTGCCGCAGAATTCGCCCCGTGCCGTGCCCGCCCCGGCAACGCATTGAGGACAGACCGCATGTCCGAACGGTATCAATCCTTCCCGATTCGTCGCCGAGGGAACATGTGGCTTCACCGGTTTGCGCTATCGACCGCTGGGGCAACGTTCGTGTTAATCCTGGTCGGCGGCCTCGTGACCAGCACGGGCGCAGGGCTTGCGGTGCCCGATTGGCCGACGACATTTGGGTATAACATGTTCCTTTTTCCTTGGTCGAAAATGGTTGGGGGCATTTTGGTCGAACACAGTCATCGGCTGATCGGGGCGAGCGTCGGTCTCCTGACGTTGATGCTGGCGCTGTGGCTTTGGGTTTCAGAGCCGCGAGAATGGCTCCGCTGGCTCGGGATCATGGCCCTCGGTGTAGTGATCGTGCAAGGGATCCTCGGGGGTCTCCGGGTCGTCTTCCTTGAACAAACACTTGCCATCGTCCATGCGGCCCTCGCGCAGGCCTTCTTCGCGCTGGCGGTGAGCCTGGCGTTCTTTACATCGCGGGAAGGGAACGAAGCCCCAGAGACGATCCAGGTGGCTGATGCCGGGCGATTACGATCCCTTTCCCTCCTTACGACAGGTGTCATTTATGTGCAGCTGATTGCTGGGGCAGTGTTGAGACACACGGGCCTCGCGCTTGGTGCACATCTCTTGTTCGCGGTCCTGGTAAGCATCCAAGTCTTCTTTCTGGCAGTTGTGATCATGAGGGGGCATGCAGATCAACCAAGACTCGTACAGCCCGTCATTCTTCTGGGCGGATTGCTCGTTCTGCAACTCGGACTGGGGCTCGGATCCTACTTAGGCAAGCTTACTACTCTTGAAGGGACTTCAGACTCCCTGAGCCTGGTGGTGCTCAGCACCACGCACGTTGCCATCGGAGCGCTCATGCTGGCCACCTGCCTTGTCTTAACTCTGCGCGTCTATCGTCTGTTGGTGACTCGGAGCCGTGCAGGTGTGCGGGGATTCGTCCCACCCCATCCGGCAGGCAGATCGGGGGAGACGCCTGCATAGGGCTCGAGGGGGAGCGAAGGACATCGAAGTGATGCGGGTACAGAGACAAGCAGCGGATTTTCTAGCATTGACGAGGCCCCGGGTCGTGGTGATGGTCTTGGTCACCACGGTCGTCGGGTTCTACGTGGCTTCGTCGGGGACGACAGATTATATCCGATTGGTCCATACCCTTCTAGGCATAGGGCTCTCGGCGGGTGGGACGCTAGCGTTGAATCAGTACTTAGAGCGGGATCTGGATGCACGGATGGAGCGCACGCGACTTCGGCCACTGCCCGACGGGCGACTCCAACCCGTGAAAGCGCTCGTTTTCGGTGTCGGGATCACCGGCGGCGGGCTGCTGTATCTGACGCTGCTCGTGAACAACCTGAGCGCCTCGATCACCGCGATCAGTGTGGGGAGCTATCTCTTTCTCTACACTCCGTTCAAGCGGAAGACGTCTCTTTGCAGCGTCGTGGGGGCGGTTCCGGGTGCCCTGCCACCGGTCATTGGTTGGGGGGCAGCTCGGGGCGAGCTAGGCCTGGAAGCCTGGGTCCTTTTTGCCATCCTATTTCTCTGGCAGATCCCACATTCCCTGGCCATTGCGCGGCTGTATCGAGACGATTATGCGCGGGCGGGTATCCGTGTCCTCCCGGTGGTCGAGCCGGACGGGGCGAGCACGGGACGCCAGATTGTGAGCAACTGCTTGGCACTGCTTGCCGTGGGCCTGCTGCCGACGCTCATCGGCCTGGCCGGCTCGGTATATTTTTTCGGAGCCTTCGTCCTCGGGATGGGGTTCCTTGGATGTGGGATTGGTCTTGCAATTTCCCGTTCCGAGACGGCGGCCCGACGTCTGTTGTTGGCGTCCCTTCTGTACCTGCCGGTACTGCTCACGCTGATGGCGCTGGATAAGGTCCCCTTTTAGGCATGGGCAGCCCGATCGGCTGGTAAGAGAAGAGGATGAGAGCGGTGAACATGGCAGCGGGCGTGGAGACAGTGGTTGTCAACAGGCGGGGCGAGAAACTGTCGCAAGCTCCCCCGAACTTTGACGAGGGCCCGCCTCCGGAATTCCCTCGGGATCGTTTCGGCGGCGGTGACCACGACCGCGTCACGTCGCCCGTCAGCAACGCGCACCTGGGGATGCTGATGTTCCTCGGGGCAGAGGCGATGTTCTTCGCTGGCCTGATCGGTGGCTTCCTGGTCTTCCGCCTTGGGAGCGCGACATGGCCACCACCTGGTCAGCCCTATCTTCCGGTGGGAGTGACCAGTATCAACACCGCGATCCTGCTCTTTAGCGCGTATACGATGTGGCGCGCGACTCGCGCCATCCGCGGGGGAAACCGCCAGGGGCTGAAGAGATGGTTGCTGGTGACGGCGCTCTTGGGGATGGTCTTCCTCGGGGTGCAGGGTTCCGAGTGGATTCGCCTGGTAGACTTTGGTTTGACCTGGTCGAGCGGAACGTACGGTGCCACCTTTTATACGCTGATTGGAGTACACGGGGCCCATGTGTTCGGTGCAGTGCTCTGGCTGTTAGTCGTGCTGGCTGGAGCGGGGGCCGACCGGTACTCGGCTAAAAGACGGATCGGCGTCGAGCTTTGTGGGATGTATTGGTACTTTGTAGTGGGCCTCTGGCCTGTCCTCTTTACGCTGGTCTATCTGAGCTAAATCTGGAGCGGAGGCTCTTGGCTGCGCGAGCGCGGATTCGAATGTCATTGAAAGCCCGCAGATTCGTGATGAATCCATGGGCGGTCCTTGTGTTAGGGATTGGGGCAATCGTCATGCTCAGTCCATGGACCGCACAGGCATGTTCCGTCTGTGGCGGTTCCGCCCTTGGGACTGATCCCGGCACAGGTTTCAACTCGAGCATCCTGTTCCTCCTGGCGATGCCGTATGTCGTTGTGGGTGCCATTGGTGGATGGTTGATCTACACATACCGCCGTGGGGTCGGAACCGAGGGGAAAAAAGGTGTTCGTCCACCGCTCACCTGGACGCAGAAGGAGAGTGAAAAGTGAGTCAGGTCGCTGCGATGCACCCGTCTGACGAACCGACGGAATCGCCCCTCACTCCTGAAAGCTGGGGCAAATTGGGGATGTGGATTTTCCTGGCCGGGGACGCCATGTCCTTTGGGGCGCTGCTCGCCGGATACGGTGTCCTCCGATACGGAAGCGTTGACTGGCCTCTTCCTGCAGATGTCCTCGGGATCACGCTCACAGCGGTGATGACATTCCTCTTGATCTGCAGCAGTGTCACCATGGTGTATGCGCTGGCCTCGATTCAACAGGGTAATCAGGCAGGGTACAAGACCTTCCTTGCATTGACCATTCTCGGTGGGGTAATGTTTTTGGGCATGCAAGCGTACGAGTGGACGCACCTGATCCATGGGGGGCTGGGATTCACGGCCAACAAGTGGGGGGCCTCGCTATTCGGGACGACCTTTTTCGCCATCACCGGGTTTCACGGTGCACACGTGACAGGAGGGGTGATATATCTTTCCTGTTATCTCATCCAAGCCTTGCGCGGCCAGTTGAAACCCAAGACTGCCAATGACATCGAGATCGCTGCCTTGTACTGGCACTTCGTGGATCTGGTGTGGATCCTAGTCTTTACTTTTGTCTACTTGCTGTAAAGGGGGGTGGGGATCGCAATGGCTACCGATCACAAGACGCCAAATTACATCGCCATTTTCTGGTGGCTCCTGGCGCTCACGATAATCGAGGTCGCGGTCATCTACGCCCCGGTGGCCAGGGTGGTGATCGCCATTCTCCTTGTGGGTCTCGCATTGTCGAAGGCGTCGTTGGTGGCGATGTACTTTATGCACCTGAAGTTCGAGTCGCGGACGCTGGGCCTTATTGCCCTGACGCCGTTAATTCTCTGCGTCCTGTTGGTGTTTGCGCTGGTTCCCGACCACTCCGCAGTCCCTCACCAAACGGCATCCACTTTCCAGCAATCCGAAACCGGCCATTGACATCCACCGGGATGCCCCTGCTCCTGATTCAGAGTACACGGCGTGTGTCGGGAGATGTCCGCGAAAAATCGAGCTCTCGACGCGGCTTTGGATCAGCGAACGTGCGACGGGGATGACCACATGAAAGATCGAGTGGTCCTGCCGAGTATCGGCTTTCTCTCTGTGATTGTCCTGTTGGGTGTGACGTTCATTCTGTTGGGACGGCAAGCGCAGGTCCAGGAGGACTACACCCTCTCCGGCCTGCCCGCTGTCAACGCCTTCCTCAACGGGGCGAGCGCCGTTCTCCTCACGGTGGGGTACCTCTGCATCCGACGGAAACGGGTGAGAGGCCACAAGATCTGCATGGGGACGGCCTTCGGTGTCTCCTGCCTCTTCCTGGTCTCGTATCTCATCCACCACTACCAGGTAGGCTCGGTATCCTTTTCCGGACAGGGCTGGATTCGACCCGTCTACTTTGCCATCCTCGTCTCGCACATCTTGCTGGCCGCTCTCGTCGTCCCCCTGGCGCTGACCACTTTGTATCGTGGCCTCAACGGACAGTTTGACCGGCACGTCAAGATTGCGCGCTGGACCCTTCCGATCTGGCTATACGTCTCGGTGACCGGCGTCATCGTCTATGTGATGCTGTACCAGCTCACCGCACCTTGAGATGTTACGGAGGAACTACGACTCGGAAGGCCTGAGGCAGCCCTGGTCGCATTCCTTCCGCTCCGGCCAGAGGGAGCAATCCTTGACGCGCAAAAGGGGCTCACCAAACGCTGCGGTGAAGGCAGCCCTGGAGGCATCAACACACACCTCCACCTCATTCCCGGTCTCGGGGCATCTCAGGTGCCTCCGGGGCCGGTAGCGAAAGAAGGTATGAGTAACAAGAGGAACCAGGACGTAGAGGGCTGCGACGGTCAGGATAGCAGCAATGAGAATCCATGGGGTGTCCATCATCTCCTCCTTTTCGCGATAGTGGGATAGCAATCCATAGATCGATCTGTCCACAGATTATACCGTCTATCCACACGTTAATATTTTGGAATGGAATATTCCATGATATAGATCATCACTTTATGTGTCCGAAGTCATACACAGAATTGATGGCTAGCGGCCTTTCCGATGGTGAGGCTTACGACTGTCGTTGGAGGAGGGCCTCAGGATACCGCAGTACCGGCGCCGCCCGGTGTGTGTTAGCATTTGTGCTTGAGGAAGGGTATGATAAATGGATTTTCGACGGATCCGACAAATTCTCGGCAGGGGCCTCAGTTTGAGATGCCCGAGGTGTGGTGCGGCACCCGTATTCCGGGGGCCGTTCTCGATGTATCCTGAGTGCCTCTCGTGTAATCTCCGGTTTGAGCGGGAGCAGGGGTACTTCGTTGGCGCGCTCTACATCAATTATGCGGTGACCGCTCTGGTGGCTATCGTCGGGTACTTTGCGCTCGATTATTTCATCATCATGTCATTACCACAGCAGCTGGTTCTCTGGGGCGCCTTCGCCGTCTCGTTTCCGCTCTTCTTCTTCCGGTACTCTCGGAGCCTGTGGCTGAGCCTGGATTATATCCTCAATCCCGAGGATCTTCGTGGTGAGTGGGGTAGAGAGTCTCGCGGATGACTGAACAAGGACAGGAAATGGAGCATGCTGCCGTTGAAGTCGAGGGGCTTCGCTACGCGTACGGAGACCGGGAAGCGCTCGCTGGCGTCAGCTTTACCGTCCCCCGAGGAGAGATCTTCGGCTTTCTTGGCCCGAATGGCGGGGGGAAGACCACCCTGTTCAAGATATTGTCGACCCTCTTTGTGCCGACGGGTGGGCGTGTCCGAGTGTTTGGCCATGATCTCGCCCTCGAGGCCCATGTGGTCCGGCCGCATTTAGGGGTGGTGTTTCAAGACCCGAGCCTCGATCGGAAGCTGACGGTGATGGAGAACCTCCTGCACCACGGACATCTCTACGGGCTGTGGGGCCAGTCCCTGCGGCGCCGCGCTCGGGAGATTATGGAGCCGCTAGGGTTGGAGGATCGTGCCCGCGACCTCGTGGAGACGCTTTCTGGGGGGCTGCGCAGGCGAACCGAGTTGGCCAAGGTCTTGATACACCGGCCCGAGCTCTTGATCATGGACGAGCCAAGTACGGGTCTCGATCCGGGCGCCCGCCATGACTTCAATAGGTATCTTCACCGATTGCGTCGGCAGGAAAACATCACCATCCTGCTCACGACTCACCTCATCGACGAGGCCGAGCAGTGTGACCGGGTCGGAGTCCTCCACGAAGGGAGGATGGTCACGATGGGAGAACCGGAGGCGTTGAAGGGGATCGTCGGGGGTGACGTCGTGGTGATCGATGCCCACGATCCTGGAGGGCTGCAACAGCAGATGCGCGAGCGGTTCGGATGTCAGCCGGTCTTGGTTGACGGAGCCTTGCGTGTGGAGCGCCCATCCGGGCATGAGTTCATCCGGGAGGTCGTGGAAGCCTTTCCCGGTGCGGTGCGGTCTGCGGCGTTTGGAAGGCCGACACTTGGAGACGTTTTTATTCATCTCACTGGTCGCCGACTCTGGGGCGATGATGTGTAAACAGAGCCTGGGAGGATCTGCGCTTGCCGTGATAACCCTATGGTGGAGGGAGATGGTGCGGTTTTGCCGCCAGCCGAGTCGCCTGGTGGGGGCGTTCGTCCAACCTCTGCTCTTCTGGATCCTCCTCGGCGGAGGTTTCAGTGCTTCGTTTCGACCTCCTGGAACGCCGCAAGAGACCGGCTCTGTTGAATACTTCTATCCTGGGATCATCACCTTGATCCTCTTGTTCACCGCCATCTTTGCTACCATCTCCATCGTGGAGGATCGCCGCGAGGGATTCTTGCAGGCCGTCCTTGTGGCTCCTGTGGGGCGACTGAGCATCGTATTCGGGCAGGCGCTCGGCGGTACCTCCCTCGCGCTCGTACAGGGGGTGCTCTTTCTCCTGCTTGCACCGGCCGCCGGCATTTCCCTCGGCATCCTCTCGGCGCTCGCGGCGGTCTGCGTAATGTTTCTCATGGCCTTCGGCCTGACGAGTCTCGGCTTGGTGATTGCGTGGCGGCTGGACTCGACCCAGGGATTCCATGCGATCATGAATTTAATCCTGTTTCCCATCTGGCTCCTTTCCGGCGCCTTCTTTCCCGCCTCAGGCGTTCCAGGGTGGCTCCGGTGGGCCATGACGCTGGACCCGTTGACGTACGGTGTCGCGGCCTTGCGCCGGTGTCTCTACCTGGGGAGCCCCGCTGGAGCCGGGGAGGTCCCTCCGCTCCTCCTCTCCCTCGTCATCACGGTGTTGTTCGCTGTGATAGCGTTTGTCGTAGCAGCAGGCACTGCCCGGCGGAGCGCAGCCTGATCTCTTTCCGAGGCGTCGACATGCAATCAGCTACCAGCCGTCAGCTACTCGCAATCGGCTATCAGCTGCCAGCTGTAAAGGGTCCGGGCTGATTGCTCCGGGTTTGAATTGCTGACGGCTGATGGCTGACTGCTGATGGTGGATAGCTACTTGCTGCCTGCTGATTGCCGACCGCTGACTGCTGGTATGCAATGATCTTCACTCTCGAACTGATCCTCATCGGAGCTGTGACGGGCATTATCTCTGGGTTGATCGGGGTAGGGGGCGGATTCATCTTCATTCCGCTGCTCACCATGATCGATGTGCCGATGCGCTCTGCCGCTGGCCTCAGCCTCCTCTTCGTCGCGTGCGTCGCGACCTCGGGGGCGATCAGCCACTATCGACAGGGGACCCGGGACCTCATGGTCGCTTCGGTGGTGGCTCCGGGAGCACTCCTCACGGTCCCTGTTGGTTCCTATTGCAGCAGCATTCTTCCAAACAACCTTCTCGAGCTATTCTTCGGGGTGGTGGTTCTCGCC